>Ga0255340_1006330_pt1 | contig 10309 bp, 7 predicted proteins | sample wastewater_treat_7_FD_192417 | JGI IMG/M metagenome (GOLD analysis project Ga0255340, IMG submission 192417) | Wastewater microbial communities from Lulu Island WWTP, Vancouver, Canada - plant10 | ecosystem: Engineered > WWTP > Wastewater > Unclassified | place: Canada: Vancouver, British...
TTCGTTGGTCGCCTGCTTATGTCATCCCGAGCGCAGCGAGGGATCCTACCTCGTGTTGGCTCTTTGCCAAGGTCCCTCCGCCGCTTTGCGCCGTTCGGGACGACAATGCCTTCGTTGGTCGCCTGCACCCCTCGTCGCTTCGCTCCTCGGGGTAAGCGATCGACGCGGCTCGCTGCGCTGCGCCGGTCGCCTGCACCCCTCGTCGCTTCGCTCCTCGGGGTAAGCGATCGACGCGGCTCGCTGCGCTGCGCCGGTCGCCTGCTTATGTCATCCCGAGGCGGGTTTTTGCCGAGGGATCTCGGCCTGGTTCGGCGAGAGGCGCAGGGATTCGAGGAACAGCTCCTGGAAGCCAGGGGCTGTCTCAAGCCTTATGTGCCTCGCCTCTCGGGCCAGTCGCTCGACCCTGGCGCGCCCCTCCTCCCCGTCCCGCAGAATGCGCACGGCACCGAGCCCGGCTCCGTTGCCGATGGAGCGCACCCTGCCGCTCAGAGCGGCGGGAAGCAACCCTATCTCCACAAGGGAGTCGTGCCTGATCGCGCTGCCGAACGCCCCCGCCAGCACGCACTCGTCGACGTCGCGGGCTGTCAGTCCGCAGTGGGCCAGCAACAGGTCCACTCCGGCCTGCAGCGCCCCCTTGGCGAGCTGGAACTTCCTCACGTCGCTCTGCCACACGGCGACCGCTCCTGCGGCGGACTCGCACAGGACGAACCTCCTGTCCCGCCCCGAGCCCTCGATCCGTCCCGCCAGGAAGGAGGGCGCGCGCCCGTCCATCGCACCGTCCTCCGTCAGCACGCCCTCGCGCAGCAGCAGAGCGACGACGTCCACCAGGCCGCTTCCGCACAGCCCGCGCGCAGGCGCGCCTCCCACCGTGCGGCAGTAGAGCGAGCCTCCGTCCGATATCATGGCGCTCACCGCCCCAGCCACGGCTGGCATCCCGCACTTGATGCCAACTCCCTCGAAGGCGGGTCCCGCGGCGGTCGAACAGACTGTCGCCTCCCCCCTGTGCAGGAGCGCGATCTCGCCGTTCGTGCCCAGGTCCATCACAAGGCGAGTCAAGTGCTCCTCACCGCGCAAGATCGCCTCCTCCGTGACCTCGTAGATCACGGCAGCGGTGTCCCCGCCGACGAACGCGTCCATAAGCGGCAACGCGTGGACGGGCGTCTCGTCCGGCACCGGGGCCAGCCCAAGCTCCCCTGCGGGGCGCGGCTCGAAGCTCCTGATCGGCAGGGTGAACGGGGAACTCCCGAGCGACGCGGGCGAGACGCCCATGAATAAAAGCTCCATGACGCTGTTGCCAGCGACGACCATCGTGTCGCAGCCGCTCATGTCCAGTCCGGCCCCCTCCGCCAGCGCGGAGACGAGTCCAGCGACAGCGCCTCTGACCTCGCGGGTCAGCTCCTCCAGGGCGTTCGCCCCTGCGGAGGCGCGCACAACCCTCGATATCACGTCCGAGCCTCGCGAAGCCTGGGGGTTCTTCGCGGAGGCCGAACCAATCAGCCCACCCGAGGCGTCCACCAGGTAGCAGGCCAGAGTCGTGGTGCCGATGTCGCAGGCGACGCCGAACCGGCGACCCGTCCCGGCGCCGCCCTTGGCATTCTCGCCGCCTCCGGACGTCACGTGTTCGACCTTCATGCGCAACCCCTCCGAGAACCGGGCGAAAACGCACCGCGTATCGTGCGCCAAGCGCCCTTGGATGGTATGATTTTACCAAACAGGAAAACAGACTATCGAAAGGGTGTGTTCTGTCAATGCGACGTTTCGCAGTACTGTGTCTCGCCGTGGTCACGCTGCTGTTCGCCCTGCCGTGCGCGGAGGCGGTGAAGCTGGAGGTGACCGTGCCGTCCGAGGGCTCGCGCCTGCTCGCCCCCACGCGCGACTTCTACGCCGTTGTCTCGATCGACAGGGAGGGAAAGAACCCTGAGCAGGAGCCCTTCAATGTCCGCTTCGAGCTCTACCGCGACGGGGTGCTGGCGCCGATGCGCGTCGTGACCAGCAGCGTGAGCGACACGACCGGGCTCACCCCGCTCAACGCCATCAAGACTGACTACCCGTTCGGCTACACGCCGGGGACTGCCCTCGATATCCTGGCCTCCCCCCCGCCGGACCTGGTGTTCGACCCCTCCCTGCCCGTCTCCTTCTACGACGCGACGTTAAAAGCCGTTGTCACGCGCCACTACGCCGCGGCGCTGATACAGGGCGGACATACGAAGGACTTCGACACCAACTACTCGACCATCTACACCCGGGACCTCGAGGAGGGGGCTTACACCCTGAAGGTCACGGCCGTCGGCGGGGCCGGGAGGGAGCTTCACTCGGCGACGCTTCCCCTGACGTTCGGCATAGTGCCGGACAAGATAATCTCCCGCTTCTCGCCCGAGAAGCACATGGACAACGTCAACGCCTTCGCGCGGAGCAACAACTCGCACATCTACACCGACCCGTTCGCGGGCTACTGGGACGCGTCCTCGCTGCCCCACGGGGGAGTGCCCGGCACCCTCTTCTACGAGATAGTCCGGCGCTGGCGTCCCAACGACCTGCTGGAGTACATGGGCGGGACCATCCGCGCCGTCCTGTACAACGTGGCGGAGACCTCCGCGACCAACAGGGTAGAGCTCGGCGGGCTCGCCCACGCGGGACGCCTCGACTCGAAGTCCATCCTGTGGTACCACTACGATACAGGCGAGGTCTCCATAAACTACAACCCCGGCAACGGACAGACCGCAACGCAGGCCGGGACCATAGTCCCCTTTGCCGAAGGCAGGCGGCTGGCGCTGGTCCGCGCCGAGGTCAGGGGCGACGGGGTGACCGAGCCTGCGACGTCCGACTACGTCTACTACCCTGATCTGGCGGACAAGACCGTCGACTGGAACGTCGCCGACGGCGTGGCCGTGAAGGCGAAGCAGCTGCTCAGCCTGTTCGGTGTGACGAGGCCCCTTCAGCCCTCCGCCGCGGACGTAATCCCCGCCGAGGACGGGACCTACACGATGAGGAACCGGATAGAGACGGTCAAGTACACCCTGATGGACGGATCGACGGAGGTCGCCGTGTTCGAGGCCAGGCGCGTCGAGCTCACCCGCCCTGACGTCAGCAGCAGGCCGTCGGTTTACGAGTTCCGCCACGACCTGCCGATCCCGGCCGAGTTCAATAAGCCGTTGACCGTGCGCGTGCAGGCGTTCGACACCTACGGCGATCCAGTCCCCGGCACGGATGCCGCCTTCACCATCTCCCCAAGGGCCACCGGCGGCGGCGGGGGAGGGGGCGGCTGCGACACCGGCGCCGCGCCGTTCGCCGCGCTGCTGCTGATCCCGCTGCTGTACGTCGCGTCAAGGCGGGAGGCGGCGTAGGGCTTTTTTTAGCGTGCGGGCCGGGGGTGGACTCCCGGCCCTTTTCAATGAAGGAGGAGTTATATGCTTTTGAAGCGCGAGCGCGAGCTGGTGGTGGAGTACTGCCGCAAGCTGAGCGAGCACCGGCTGACCAGGGGGACCGGCGGCAACATCAGCGCGCTGGACAGGGAGAGCGGGCTGTTCGCCATCAGCCCGAGCGGAATGGACTACTTCGAGATGAACCCGGAGGACGTCGTGGTGCTGAATATCAATGGCGCCAAGGTCGAGGGCGATAGAAAACCGTCGTCGGAGACGGAGATGCACCGTCTGCTGTACGAGCGCAGGGAGGATATAAACGCCGTGGTGCACACGCACTCAACCTTCGCGGCCACGATGGCGTGCCTCGGGCGCGACCTGCCCGCCGTCCACTACCTTATAGGCTACGCCGGGGGCGACAGCGTCCGCTGCACCCCCTACGCCCCCTTCGGCTCGGCGGAGCTTGCGGAGATCGCCCGCGACGGCATGGAGGGGAGATACGCCGTCCTGTTGGGCAACCACGGCCTGCTGGCCGCCGGCCCGGACATGAGGTACGCCTTCGACGCCGCCGAGGAGATAGAGTTCGTCTGCGAGCTCTACTGGCGCGCGAAGTGCGTCGGCGACCCCGCGATCCTGGACGGGGAGCAGATGGGGGAGGTCATGGAGAAGTTTCGCACCTACGGGCAGAAGGGGAGAGCGTAATACGGAGGAAGGCGGCCAGGAGCGCGCCGCCCGGGCGATCGGCAGTGAGAAGCGTCCGGCACGCTGCTGCAGGACGGCTCGCTTCTCTGCAACGGTCGCCTGCACCCCTCGTCAAGGAGTTGTCTCTTAAGACCGGTCCCTCGACAAAAACCGCCTCGGGACGACATCGGCATTTCCCCCATTGGCCGGACAGCTTGTGGTCGCGCTGCTTCTCCTCAAGCGGGAAGTCATCGGCAAGCGCTTGAACGATAGCGCCGAGCGCGTCCTCGAGAATGTCGGCGTGAACCCCTCTCTTCTCCCTTTTAAAGTCCCGCTTGAACTGACTGGTCCACTCAATCGTCCGCATTCAGCGCGTCAAACAATTCTTTTACACTACTTGCGCCGGGCAGGGTGCCCGCTCTTGCCTCTCTCATCGCTGCCAGAGTGATCTCGTTGGGGATAAGCGGCTCGAACGGCAGGGCTTTTTCGGCGGCCACTCTGACGAGCATCAGGCGAACCGCGTCCGAGACTGTAAGACCCATCGAGGCTAGTACGATCGAGGCCTCCTTTTTAACTTCAGGATCTATGCGAGCCTGCACCAAACTGTTTGCAGCCATTCTCATCCCTCCTCATTCAATGTGAATGATATTGTAATGCAGTGAACGTTTTTTAACAAGAGCCTTCCCAGTCGGCCAAACCGCCGGATCGGGCGGCTCTCCACTGCCTGTTGAAGTTGCCGCCGCTACTCCGCCATTATGAACTCCGGCCGCTCTTCGAACAGGGCCAGGCATGCGTCTACGGCATTTGCGTCGTACAGCGCGCCGCGCTTGCTCCCGATCTCGTCCAGGGCCGCGCTCAAGCCCAGTGACGGACGGTAGGGGCGATGAGACGTCATTGCCTCCACCACGTCCGCCACAGCCAGGATGCGGGCCTCCGGCAGAATTTCCTCCCCCCTCAGACCTAGCGGGTAGCCGGAGCCGTCCAGCCTCTCGTGGTGCTGCCGCGCTACCTCCGCGACGGGCCAGGGGAAGTCCACCTCCTTGAGGATGTCGTAGCCCGACTGGGCGTGAGCCTTGATCAGCTTGAACTCGATGCGGGAGAGCTTGCCGGGCTTGCTCAGGATCTCTCCCGGGACCTCGATCTTGCCTATATCGTGCACCAGCCCGGCTATGCGCAGTCCCTCGCATTGCTCCGCGCCCAGCCCCATCCTCGCGCCGAGCTCCGCAGCCAGCCCCGCGACGCGCTCCTGGTGCTCGATGGTGTAGGGATCCTTCTTGCCGACGATCTTCCCCATAGTCCGGATAACGTCGGTGAAGGTCTTACAGAGCCTCGCGTATCCTTCCGCTACCTTGCGCTCGGCCTCCTTTCGAACCTCCGCCTCCCTGCAAGCTTCGCCGAACAGCCGGGCGTTGTCGAGGGCGATGGAGGCGGCGGCGGCGAACTGATCGAGCAGATTCAGCTGCTCTTCCGCGAGGGAATTCGCCTTGACCCCGCCTCGAAATGTTATGGAAATCGCTCCGAGCAGACGATCTCCGCGATGCAGCGGTATTCCTATCACGGTGGTGATGTCCCTGTACTCGACAAGGTTCATCCTCTCAGGATAATTGCGGTAGTCGTCGACGATTATCCGCCGGTTGGTCCTCATAACCTCTCCTTGGAAGCCCTTGTCCAGAGGAATGCGCATTCCGACCAGCGGTTCGTACAGCCCGACGCCGTACATGTTGCGTCGATACTCGCCGTTGTCCTCAAGGACGCTGATCAGGCCGTCGGATGCGCCGACGAACGCCGCGGCCTTCACGAGTATCTTTTTTATCAGAGCGTCGGCGTCGAGCTCCTCCATGAAGGCCATCGACATCTCGTGCAGCAGGGCCATACGTCCCTCCGTCAGCTTCCTTTCCGTGATATCCATCAGGAAGGACTGGTAGAGGTGCGCGTCGTCACGCTCGTCGTAGTAGAAGGTCGTCCGGTCCTCCACCCAGCGCGCCCGCCCCTCCCTGTCGACGATCCTGTAGTCCATCACGAGCGAATTTCGCCTGTCCCTGATGGCCTCGCGAAAGGTCGCCGACATCCGCTCTCTGTCCGCCTCGAAGACGATCCTGTCGAACGGGGACTGTTCCATGACGATCTCCTGCACCGTGTACCCGTAACGGCCTATGCTGTCCGTCACGAAGTCGATTGGACGGCTCTCCAGCAACTCCCCCCAGAGTATGATCACCGGGCTGTGCGAAATAACCTGGTTTAGACTGCAAGGTCCTCTAAGAGATGACATCGATGATCCCTCCAGTATCCTGGTAGCCAGGGGGCGTCCGGCGCGACGAACGCCCCCTTTCTCGTATTTATTTACGCTCGGGCCTTCGTCTTGGGCTTCCCGCCGTTCAGCGGCACAAGGCCCGTCTGACCGGAAGTCTCGACTTCGTCGTACTTGAACGCGGCTACCAGCTTGCGCAGATCGGCAGCCAGGCCGGAAAGCTCCTCCGAGCCCTGAGCCACACGCTCCGCCGATGTCCCCACCTCGGCCATCTGTCCCCTTACACGGTCGGCAGATTCGGCGGAGGCGTTCACCCTGGACGCTATGTTCTGAACAGCGCTGGCTATCTCCTCGCTCGACGCCGCCTGCTCCTCCGACACAGCAGCCATGTCCTGCGTCGCGGACGCTATCTTCGACAACGCCTCCATCATCCGGTCTATCGTCTCCCGCGTCTCCTCGGCCAGCTTGCTGGACTCCAGCGAATCCTTCGTGTTGGCCTGCGAGGACGCGACCACTTTATCGAGGTCCTTCGTGATTATCGAGGCGAGGTCGGCGATCTTCTTCGCCGCCTCGTTGCTCTCCTCGGCGAGCTTCCTGACCTCCTCGGCGACCACAGCGAAGCCTCGCCCGGCCTCACCGGCCCGGGCGGCCTCTATGGCCGCGTTCAGAGCCAGCAGGTTGGTCTGGTCTGCAATTCCGCCTATCTGGGCGACGAAGCTCTGTATCTCGCGAGCTCTGTCTCCGAGCTCCCGCACTTCCTTGGCTGACTCCTCCGCGTCCGAGGCGACCTTCTTTATGCTGGCGACGGCCCTGCCTATGGCCTTCACACCCTCGTCGCCTGCGGCCCTCGCGTGCTCGACCTCGGCGGCCATGTCGGTGCTCTTCTGCGCCGTGGACTGGGCACCGCTTGCGACCTCTTCAACCGACGCCGTTATCTCCTGCGTTGCGGCGGCCAGGCTCTCCATCTGGGAGGAGACGTCGTCGACCCCGGCTCGTGACTCCTCGACCCCGGCGTTGGACTCCTCGGCGAGGGCGGAGAACTCCTCGGAGGTCTCGCTGAGCTTCTTGGAGGCCCCAACCACGTTCATGATAAACCCACTCATGGCCTTTTCTATCGCTATTGTGCACTCCACTATCTCGGCGATCTCGTTCTTCTTGTATTTCAGCAGCCAGGACTTGGAGGCATCGAACGTAACATCGAGGGCTGCGATCTTCCTCAGCACTCCCATCACGGCTCCGAGCGGCTTGTTAATCGAACGCTCAATCAGCACGCCGAGCAGCGCGCCCAAGATCACGGCGACGATTGTCGTAAGTAGCAGGACGCGCTTGGCGGTCGCCAAGGACACCACGTTGTCCTCGTTGGTCTTTCCACTCCACAGGACACAATAATCGGCAAGATCCTCGAGGGCTTTGACGTGTTCGAGGAGCGGGTGCTCAGCCTCTTTCTTGAATAGCTCGTACGCCTCTTCACTCTTCCCCTGCTGCACTAGCTTCGTCACACTGTCCGTGGCCGCACGGAAGTCCGCCAGGAATTTCTCCGCCTCGGGCAGGCGTTTCAGCTCGAATTCCTCGAGATCTATCTCGCGATAGCTATTCAGATTGCGGTCGTTCGACTTCCTGCGCTCTGCGATGTCCTGCATCAATGCCTTTACTTCGGCGTCGTCCTTCGCCAGAAACATTTTATAGAAATCGCCCCTGATAGCTTGAACGTTGGCCTTGGTGTCGTTCGTCCATAGCACCGGAAGCACGCCGCTTCCGTACATCGTGTCAAGGTCCTCTCCCGAAGCGACGATGCGGGTATAGCCAACCCACGCCGCAACGGCGGTAAAGGAGCAGAGCAACAGCGTAAGAAGAGTAAGGCGGGCGCGGATGGTAAGGTTCCTGAAAAAGCTCATCATGCCGGATCACTCCTATCGTAATATTGGGCTTGTTACGGGACGCGAGTTGCCTGACAATCATGAATATAATGCGTTGCGGATCAGGTGATCAGAGGGGGGGAACGGGCGGCCTTGAACCATGAGCATTCGGGCAGAGATGGCTTGCCAGATCTGCGCGCAGTTTCGAGCACCGCGCAGGGGGGCGCGGATGTCGGGGTTTTTGCGGGGTATCGCCTGGTCATTGGTCGTTTTAGAGCTTGCATACTGTGCCGTTTCCGGGTGGGGTTGTAGGGGGAGAGTTGGCGAGCGCGACAAGTCGAATGGGGCTTCCTGGTAGTGACGAGAAGTAACCCGAAGCGTACAGGATGGACTGATAAAGTCTGTCTCGCTTGGCACAAGGCCTGTCAGCAACAAATGCTCGGCGGATGAAACGGCTTTGTCCGGTGGTTCCTTTGCTTTCGGATATGCCGTAGATCGCCCAGTTCTTGTTTCGGAGCACAACCATTGCCGATTGGCACGGTAGAATGCTTTTTCCGACAGGCACGTTGCATCCTCCTCTGCGATTTGGTGTAGAGGGTGAATCGACGACCTTGGAAAATTCTCTATTGGATTATATCTGTAATGCTCGTCAACTTCAATGCATGAATCGCGCAGGACAAGTACGCGATTCTCTCCGCGTGAGCCGGTATGCCTGTGATGATCCAGGGTGGCTCCGCTGCAGGAACACTCCTCTCGGGTTTCGCCAGGAGAGCACGGAGTGCCCCTCCCGCACGTTCGTAGCGTCTATGAGGGAGATTTTTGTATCTTGAAGATGCGGATTCAGGCGATCTTTGTGTCAAAGAGGGCCGCGCCGGGTTGCCCTGCGGGAGTCTGGAGACCCGGCGCGAACGGCATCACCTGGAGCAGATCGCGACCGAAGCGGATGCGCCGATGCGCGACGCCCCCGCAGCGATCATTCTCTCGGCGTCCTCCCGAGTGCGTATGCCTCCTGAGGCCTTCACTCCCAGTCGGTCGCCGACCACGCGTCGCATGAGGGCGACATCCTGCTCGGTGGCGCCTGCGGTGGAGAAGCCCGTGGAGGTCTTCACGAAGCGAGCGCCCGCCTCCTCGGCCAGGCGGCAGGCCAGCTCCTTCTGCTCGTCGGTCAGCAGGCAGGTCTCTATGATCGCCTTCACGAGCGCCCCTTCGGAGGCCTTAACGACCGCTCGGATGTCGTCGCGGACGGCGGATGCATCCCCGGAGCGCAGTCGCCCGATGGATATCACCATGTCTATCTCCTCGGCGCCGCGGGAGACCGCGTCGGCCGCCTCGAAGGCCTTCGCGGCGGACGTGCCCGCGCCAAGCGGAAATCCTACGACGACGCAGGTCCTCACTCCGCTCCCCTTCAGCGCGCGGGAGGCGACTTCGGCGAATCCTCCGTTCACGCACACGGAGGCGAATCCGAACTCGCGCGCCTCGGCGCATAGCCTTAGAACAGCCTCCTCGGTGGCGTCGGGCCTGAGCAGGGTGTGGTCGATGTACTTCGCGATCTCGCCGGGGTTCATGGCTTCCCTCCAATCGAGCCATTCGCTCAAGCCTCGACATGATGCAGCCGGGAAGTCGGCGTCATATCGAGGCGGCGTCCCTGCCTCAAAGGCGAAGCAGGACTCGGCGTACTCATGGCTCGGATCCATATTACACTGGAAAGGGAACTTTTGCACGGCCTGTTCCCGAAAGATGGAGAACTTTTCAGGGAGTGGCAGAGCGCAAGCCTCTTGTCACGAATGAATGAAGATATGTTACGATACTGCTAGAGTGTGAACGCGTTGCTTATCACTTTTGCCGGCTTGACATTGTCGAAATAGAGTTGCATAATATGTTTTAACCTGGGAGTTAAAATGCGGATTGCGATTATCGTAAAAGATCAGTTCGAGGTGTACGCGGTAAAGTTGAACGGCGACGAGGAGCATGACTCCTTCCTGTTGCTTTCGGGGCGTAGACAGCCGTCGAACAAGAGGGATCAGAATGCGGTCAGATCAGCCTTGGCGAGGATTGCCAGGCTTTCCAAGTCTCCGCGATCTTTATCGGAGACAGTGTGTCATGCCGTTGCGGTTGGTATATGGCAGATCACTTCGGATCAATACCGGATCATGTGGTTTTACGAT
>Ga0255340_1006337_pt1 | contig 10298 bp, 9 predicted proteins | sample wastewater_treat_7_FD_192417 | JGI IMG/M metagenome (GOLD analysis project Ga0255340, IMG submission 192417) | Wastewater microbial communities from Lulu Island WWTP, Vancouver, Canada - plant10 | ecosystem: Engineered > WWTP > Wastewater > Unclassified | place: Canada: Vancouver, British...
CACCTTCTTCGATCTGCTTTGTGAGAGCTTCGACAACATAGCTTCCAGCAAGAGGATCGACCGTGTTGGTTATTCCTGACTCGTATGCAACTATCTGCTGAGTGCGGAGCGCGATACGGACCGATTTGTCCGTCGGAAGGGCGAGAGCTTCGTCAAGACTGTTGGTGTGCAGCGACTGGGTGCCTCCGCAAACCGCCGCCATCGTCTGGATACCGACGCGGACGATGTTGTTCTCTGCCTGCTGGGCAGTAAGCGTGCATCCGGCTGTCTGCGTATGGAAGCGAAGCATCTGGGCGCTCTTGTCCTTCACTCCGAAGCGCTCCTTCATGATCTTTGCCCATATCTTGCGTGCCGCACGGAACTTGGCGACCTCTTCGAGGAAATCGTTGTGGGCGTTGAAGAAGAAAGAGAGACGTTTGCCGAACACGTTCGGATCCTGTCCGGATTTGATCGCGGCCTCAATGTAAGCGATACCGTCAGCAAGCGTGAACGCCACTTCCTGTATCGCTGTAGATCCCGCTTCTCTGATGTGGTAGCCGGAGATCGAGATGGTGTTCCACTTGGGGATGTTGTTGCTGCAGAATTCAAAAATGTCTGTGATCAGGCGCATCGACGGCTTGGGAGGGAATATGTATGTTCCCCTTGCAATGTATTCCTTGAGGATGTCGTTCTGTATTGTGCCTGAAAGCGCGCTCATCGGTACGCCCTGTTTCTCGGCGACAGCGATGTACATAGAAAGCAGTATCGATGCGGGCGCATTGATCGTCATTGATGTCGAGACCTTGTCAAGCGGGATCTGATCGAAGAGTATCTCCGCATCTGCAAGGCTGTCTATCGCAACTCCGACTTTGCCGCATTCTCCGACGGCCATGGGATCGTCTGAGTCGTAGCCTATCTGGGTGGGAAGGTCAAATGCGACTGAAAGTCCTGTGGTCCCCTGGCTCAGAAGATAGCGGTAACGTCTGTTGGAATCTTCAGCTGTCGCAAAACCGGCATACTGGCGCATCGTCCAGAAGCGGCCGCGGTACATCGTGGGCTGAACTCCCCTTGTATAAGGATACTGTCCGGGGAAACCTAGATCCTCAGAGTAATCAAGACCTTCGAGATCTTTGGGGGTATATGTCCTCTTGAGAGGGATACCTCCTCCTGTCGTGAAGTTCTCTTTTCTTTCGGGGTTTTTCGCCAATGCCTTAGCTACTGCTTCTTCGTAGCACTTATTTCCTTCTTCCACTTCCTGGAGCTGTTTTGGGTCAAACACTTACTCCGCCTCCTTATGAAACATTTCGTGACCGTTTTGGGAACTGATCCCCTGCACACATTATTTTGGTCGTAAAAAATCACGCCGTACTATTATCAGCCAGGTTTGCGAAAATTGCAACATTTGACAGATCATTTCAGACACATTCATCAAACCTGTAAAAAACTCATTTCAAAAGCAATTTATTATAAATAGATGCGATATACTTTGAAGCAAGTTATTAAGTGAACTCTTTCACCTTCCTTTTGTCGCAAAAAGGAGAATTGCGCCTAATTAAAAAATGGTTGGATAAAAATATCAGAATAATCTTTCTTGTTTGAAAATTACCACTTGGCATTCTCAATAATTATTTTTAATTAGATCATATTACCCTATTCTTTATGTTGCTGTATCATTATGGGCGTTCATACAGAATTGAAAGGCAGGTATCAATATGCAGAAAGCGATAAAGATCACTGAAAAGATATACTGGATAGGCGGCAACGACCGCGAAACAGACCTCTTTGAAGGACTGTGGACTTTGCCAAAGGGAGTTTCTTACAACGCATACCTTATCAATGATGAGAAGACCGCAATAATCGACACAATAAAAAGCGGCAACCTTTCGGATTACATCGAGAGGCTGACATCAGTGCTTCCCGAAGGCAGAGGGATAGACTATCTGATAGTCGACCACATGGAGCCTGATCACTCGGGTTCGATAAGGATGCTTCGCCACCTCTACCCCGAGATGAAGATAGTGGGGAACAAAAAAACAGTTGAGATGATCGATGCCTTCTACAGGATAACTGATAACATAATCGAGGTCAAAGAAGGTGACGTCCTCGACCTTGGACACCATAAAGTGACCTTCGCGATGATACCGATGGTCCACTGGCCGGAAAGCATGGTAACTTACGACACCACAGACGGAGTGCTTTTTTCGACAGACGCTTTCGGGGGATTCAGCGCACTCGAGGGCGGGATATTCGACGACGAGCTCGACATGGTCCATTATGAGTACGAGATCCTTAGATATTTCGCCAACATAGTCGGACGTTACGCCGCGCCGACTCAAAAGGCGATCGCCAAGGTCAGAGCGCTGCAGCCAAAGATCATCTGTCCGGCACACGGTCCCATACACAGGACGAACCCATGGCATATAGTAGATCTTTACGACAAGTGGAGCAGGCATGAGACGGATGAGGGAGTTGTGGTCGTATACGGTTCAATGTACGGAAATACAAAATTCATGACCGATGCCATCGCACGTTCGATATCAGAAGCAGGCATAAAGGATGTCTTCGTACACGACGTTTCCAGGGACAATCTTTCATTCATGGTCGCGGACATATGGAGGTACAAGGGGCTGGTGCTCGGAAGCTGCACCTACAACACAGAGCTCTATCCGCCTATGGCGACACTTTGCAGATCACTTTCAAACAAGATGATGAAGAACAGGATACTCGGGATATGCGGTTCATACAGCTGGAGCAAGGGAGCTCTTGCGGAACTGCAGCTCTTCGCTGAACAGGGAGGGGACTGGACGCTCATTCAGCCGTCGGTGGAAGTAAAATCCTGCCCGACGGAAGAAGACCTTGACCAATGCAGGCTGCTTGGAAGGAACGTTGCTGAAGCGGTAAAAAAACAGTTCATAAAATAAAATTTTTTTAAAGGCAAAAATTAAAGGGAGCCCCCCGAAACCTGAGTTTTGAGGGGGCTCCCTTTGTGTTTGAAACTACCGGTTCATCTCGTTGATCTCAATATCCGGTATATACTGCTTAAAAAATTTTTTGAGATCACTGACCTGGTCGCGCTCAAAAAGCACTTTCCATCCCAGCGTGTCCCTTTCCAGAAATACCATCGTTTCGCCACCCTTGTGCATCAAAGTGATGAACTTGATATCTTCCCATTTCATCACCTCTCTGTGGTGGGTGATCCAGGTGTGTGTCTCCTTGACCATCCCTATCGGGGATAAATATACAAGTTTCCGGTAATTGAGAGCAAAGAAACTCGCAAACCCCAGTATGATGTTGGGCAGGATCTTTTCTGTTACACCCTGAGAATAGTACCTCCAGAGAGTACCTCCTATTAGATAGATCCCTATTGCGGCAAAAGTCGCAGTCTTATAGTTGCTGGTGGTCCTTCCTGATCTTGAGACCAGGAGATTTTCAAGTTCCGGCAGTTTTCCCTGCAATTTAAACTGCTCTTATCTTGCTAAACCAGATCCGCAGGACGCGTTTTTCCGCCCTTGACGGGTTCTCCGTCCTTACCGCGCCAGAATATGCCTATGCCCATGTAGGTCATGATTATTGCTACGATCGGGTTAAGATAGTTGAGGAATGCGTAAGGGATATACTGAACGGTAGGAACTCCAAGAACTGTAGTATGGTATGCACCGCAAGTGTTCCATGGAATAAGAACAGAGAGAAGAGTACCAGCGTCTTCCAGCGAGCGGGACAGCATCCTTGGGTGGAGTCCTTTTTCTTCATAAGCAGATCTGAACATCGTTCCCGGCATGGCTATAGCCAAATACTGGTCTCCGAGGAAAAGATCGCATACAAAGCATGAGAGAATTGTCGCTGTGACCATTCCGCCGACTGACTTGATGGGCTTCATAATAGCTTCAAGCATGACCTTGAGGAAACCGCATGTCTCCATGGCAAAACCGAATGTGAATGCGCAGATGATAAGGGAGATCGTCCAGTTCATAGACTGCAGACCGCCGCGCTCCATAAGCTTAACTATGTCGTTCGCTGCTTCCAAAGCAATATCCGGGGCGACAGTGATATTGCTCTCGGCAAGAACTTTAGCCAGAGCAGCAGCATCTTCACCAGCACCTGCTATAGAGGCTGAAACTGAGGGTGAATAGCCATACTGCATGATATTGAGGATATCGCCAAATCCTGTGCCGTTGATAGCGGCAATGATAATAGCCACAAAGATACCGGCCCACAGGCTGGGGAGGGCAGGTTTACGCGCCGCGGAAAGGCCTATAACCACAACAGGCGCAAGAAGCGTGACAGGGTTGATCCAGAATTCAGCATCCATAAGGGCCTGAATCGCTGCTATCTTAGCAGTGTCAAGTTCTCCGCCTGCGTAACGGAAACCGATCACAAGCGTTATTGCGGCAACTATCACGTAAGTAGGCCCTGTGGTCCAGACCATGGCTCTGATGTGCTGGAAAAGGTCTGTGCCTGCGACAGCAGGGGCCAGGTTCGTAGTATCAGAAAGCGGAGACATCTTGTCGCCGAAGTATGCTCCTGAAATGACTACGCCAGCCGTTAGAGGAGCCGGGACACCAAGACCAAGCGCGATCCCCATAAGAGCTATGCCGACAGTTCCGGACGTACCCCATGATGTACCGGTCGAGAGTGATACAACTGAGCAGATGAGCAGTGTGGCGAAAAGGAAAATTGACGGGCTTAGAATGGCCAGTCCATAATAGATCATTGTTGGGACTACTCCGCTTACGATCCAGGTCCCAATAAGCGGACCAACCGTATAAAGGATAAGACAAGCCTGCATACCTGTCATTATGCCGTCAATAATACCTTTTTCGATTGTGGCGTAATCATATTTAAGGACTACAACTCCAACCGCGATCGCAATCATTGCGCTAAGGATAAGCGCGATGTGAATATCAACTTCCCATACCAGGACACTGGCTCCAATCAGTGCAGCTGCCGACAAAAAAACTGCAAGAGTTAACGCCAGTGAAGGTTTACGAGGCTCCATAATAAGACAACTCCCCTTTCGATCATTCTGATAAGTTTAGAAACAAAAAAGCAGAAAAAAATAAAACTTGAAAAGTGATTTGATCAGCCGACCACCTCCGTCTTTTGAAATCAAAACCGTAAAAAGCGGCTTGGCATAAAGGTTAACGCAACATATGAAAAAAAAGTGTTTTTGTTGCCTCTCTAAGTAATTTTACTACCTTTGCAAGTAATCTGTCTACTCTTGTATGTTCAATAAAAATATGCTTACGACATACACGTACATATAAGCCTGCATCCGTCGGGATGCTGTCTGTCCGTTCGCTTTCACAAAAAGAAAGATGAGGGGACTGCTATTTTTGACGCAAAAAGAGCTCCGGGTTCATAAATGCATTGCGATCATCTGTTTTTCTATGACAAGAGATGGCAACAGTGCGCTTTTGGCAGTATACTGGACAGGCGGCGCTATTTGTTTTTCCGCGCTGAAAACAGAGCATGGCCCGGAGGTCAGATCATGAAAGTCCCGATAAAGATCCTCGCAGAAGGATCGCTTTGCATGGCTTTATCTGTCGCCCTTTCGTTCGTAAAACTTTTTGCACTTCCTCAGGGAGGTTCTGTCAGTCTTGGCATACTTCCAATATTTATATTCGCATCCAGAAGGGGCGGATCTGCCGGGATGTTTGCAGGACTGGCCGTCGGGATGCTCAGGCTGTTCATGGGGGGATATGTGGTACACCCGATCCAGGCGTTGCTCGATTATCCTGTTGCATACGCGCTTATCGGAACAGCGGGTTTCTTCAGGTCGAACATATACTTTGGCGCAGTTGCGGCATCGCTCATGAACCTTTTTGCCTCCGTGCTGTCGGGAGTCGTCTTTTTCTCGGATTACGCGCCCGAAGGAATGAACGTGTGGCTCTATTCCTTCCTTTATAATGCGAGTGTTGTGGTCCCTGAGGCTGTCATCTGCATGGCGCTGCTCTATCTGATATTGCCCAGGCTGGATAAAATAGGGAAATAGGCCTTTTCAAAATACAAAATGCCGCTTTATTTCACAAAAAAGGTTGATGCTTTTCGCTTTTCAATATAGAATACGCGAATGCGGGGTATCGATTTTCCCCAAAAATTATTTTGAAACATAATTTAAGGAGGACTTCTTACAATGGCTAAAGCAGTAGTTGATCAGGATGCTTGTGTAGGTTGCGAGGCATGCGTAGGCGTTTGCCCGACATCGGCGATCAGTATGAATGACGGCAAAGCAAAGGTCGATCCGGATACATGTGTTGAGTGCGGAGCCTGTGTGGCGACCTGCCCTGTAAGCGCAATTTCCCAGTAGTTTTTAGATCTGTGCAAATAAAAAGTCCGGAGGCTTGAGCCTCCGGTCTTTTTATTTCAGGATCTGCGCTCTGATCCTGCAGCAATGGTCAAGGGGACCACTTCCACTGCCCAGATCAAGGCCCGACTTCAGTGCATCCGTAATATAATCTTTGGCTGCTCTCACGCTCTCCTCCACAGAAGCCCCGGCCGCAAGCCCGCAGGCTATCGCGGATGACAAGGTACACCCCGTGCCGTGGGTATTCGGATTGTCTATCCTCTCCGAAAGGAACCAGACCTCGCTCCCATCCGTCTTTACCAGAAGATCGTCGGCCCTTTCCCCGAAGTGTCCTCCTTTAATGAGCGTGTTGGTACGCGCTCTCTCTGCGATGATATGTCCTGCCTCTTTCATGCTCTCCCTGTCCCTTATGGTGATGCCGCTCAGCACTTCGGCTTCCGGCAGGTTGGGCGTGATGATCTCCGCAAGCGGGATCAGTTCATTTATCAGAGAATCCACTGCATCCTGCTTCAGGAGCCTGCTCCCGCTGGTAGATACCATTACTGGATCGACCACCACATGCGCGGCACTATGCTCTTTAAGTTTTTCGGATATCGTCAATATCAGTGATGAATTTGAGACCATGCCTATTTTGACGGCATCCGGACGTATATCCTCAAATACCGCGTCCGTCTGAAGTGCCACAAACCCGCTCCCTGCCTCGGCTATCCCATACACACCGGTAGTATTTTGGGCGGTGAGCGCAGTTATTACACTCATACCGTACATACCAAACGCGGTTATCGTCTTCAGGTCAGCCTGGATACCGGCTCCGCCGCTGCAGTCGGACCCCGCGATCGTCAATACCTTTCTGATCATCCCGATCTCTCCTTCGTCTTATTCGTTCCCGAGCATTTTTTCGGTGAGGGCCCTCAGTCCGGCTGCCGCTGCCGCGACATCGTCCCGGGCAAATATGGCCGATACTACTGCTGCTCCGGCTATCCCGGAACCGGAAAGCTCCATTATGTTCTCTTCGGTAATGCCGCCTATTGCCACCACCGGTACGGAGACAGATCTGCATATCCTTTTGAGTTCACCGATGGTTACTGCCGCGGCATCTTCTTTCGTCGACGTCGGGAAGACAGCTCCTGCACCTATATAATCGGCCCCGCACCTCTCCGCCTCAACAGCCGCTTCCGCTGTCCGGGCCGACACTCCGAGTATCATGGAGCTGCCGATCTTCTGCCTGGCCTCGTATGCGCAGACATCCTCCTGTCCGACATGAACGCCGTCGGCGCCTGATGCCAATGCGGCTTCGATGTCGTCGTTGATGATCAGGGGGACATTGTATTTATGAACAACAGTCCCAATTCTTTTTGCAAGGCTCACAAGCTCGTCAGATCCCATATGCTTTTCCCTGAGCTGGACCATTGTCACACCGGCCCTCACAGCCTTTTCTATTTCTTCTTCCAGGGAGCTTCCTTTGAGCCATTTTCTGTCAGTTACGGCATATAGTTTTAATGAATTTTTATCTAATCTCAATTTTTACAGCCTCCCTCATCTTTTCCGCGGTCATGTTGCTTACTTCGTCTATGATGTATGACCTGTATGTGGAAGTTCCTCCGCCGCTGCCGGTGAGCTTTTCAAAGGCCAGCTCTCCGGCTGCTCCGAACATCGCCGCCGCGGAAGCTGCCGCCAGTGCATGGTCTGAAGGGACTGCCGCGCAAAATGCACCTGTAACGGCAGAGAGCATGCAACCTGTGCCGCTGACTTTCGACATCATGGGATGACCGTTTTTGATCGTGTAAAGATATTTTTCCCCGGCAACTATATCTTTCGGGCCGGTAACCGTGATCACAGCGCCTGTCTTTTTTCTGAGCTTCATGATGAGGCAGATGACCTCTTTAGGCAGATGCCTGTCCAAAAGTCCCGGGTCGGACGCGTCAACTCCCCGGGTCCTTGACTCCCCTCCGGCTATAGCTGTTATCTCTGAAATATTTCCCCTGATAACGGCAAAATCTATTTCCTTTATCAGCTCCATTGCCGTTGCAGTACGCAGAGAGGAGGCACCCGCCCCTACGGGATCAAGGACCACAGGCAGTCCGAGTTCGTTCGCCTTTTTCCCCGCCTTGAACATGGAGGGTATGGTCCTCTCGTTAAGGGTGCCGATATTGATGACCAGAGCTGAGGAAATCGACACTATCTCCTCAGCCTCGCGCTCATCGTCCGCCATCACTGGCGACGCCCCGCAGGCCAGAAGCACATTGGCACAGTCATTTACTGTAACGTAGTTTGTTATGCAGTGTACAAGAGGAGATATCCTCCTTACCTCATCCAATATCCCTGCAAACATGCTTACCCCTCCTGTCCTTCTCTTTTAAAAAATATCGCTCTCGCTTTATCTGCCGCGAATGCCAGGGCGATAACGGCAGCCATTACGGGCAGGGTGTTTCCCAAGGGGGTCTCCATTGCCATAAACTTCCTGTATATAAGAAATCCGGACAGCCAGATCACAAAATTGGGAATACTGATGCTTTCGCTGAAATGATCTTTCTTCAGTATGAAAAAATCTGTTATCAGTATCGATATCATCGGTGCGAAGACAGATCCTATCAGGAAAAGGAAGTTTTCATACTGCTCTACCGGAGTCAGGACAGCCAGGGCAGTACCGGCTATGCAGGCGATCACAGCCGTTGTTTTGCTGCCGGGCCTGTCCGTTATGCTGCTAAAGCTCACTCCGGCTGAATAAACATCGAGGAAGGTCGTTGTCACAGTAGATATGACAATAATGAATACCGCCGCCAATCCCAGGCCCGCACCCAGCATGATCTTTGCAATATCGCTCTCTCCTGTGTATACAGAGGCCCCCAATCCTATCATATACATCCAGGTGCTGCCCGCAAAATAGACCAGAACGCTTACCAGTGAAGCCTTTCGTGGGTTCGATGCATTATGTGTGTAATCCGAGATAAGGGGCAGCCAGGAGAGAGGCATCGCTGCAGACAGCTCAACCGCACTCCCAAAATTCATTTCTCCCGTGACCGCAGCAGAAGAGTTTCCCCCGAACACAATAATGCTGAGAAGAAGGGTGAGTGAGAAAAGGCCTGCCATAGTAAATATGTTTATCTTTCCCAGGTTTTTTATTCCTATCTCTATCCATACTATTATCAGAAAGCCGATAACAACACTCCACAGGGAGGGGCTGTATGACCCTGTGTATTTTTCTGCTATCAGTGCTACAGCCCTTCCGCCTCCGATTATCATGACTGCGGTCCATCCGACAAGCTGGGTAACATTCAGCAGTGAAAAAAAGACCGAACCTCTCTGTCCGAAAGAAATCTTTACGGTCTCCATCGCGCTTTTTCCGGTTTCTGCACCTATGCGGCCTGCAAGATAGAGAGGTATGCAGCCAATAATATGCCCTATGACGACAGCCGCGGCGCCTCTCGAAAAACCAAGCGGAGCGATCAGACTCCCTGTAAGTATCTCCGCAATGGAGACCGCTGCGCCAAACCATATCAGCGCGCTTCCAAATACCGTTGCCCCTCCGTTATCCCTCATGATCTTTCCTCCCGTTCAAAAATAAAAGCGGGAAACGCCGGCTCCGCGTCTCCCGCTAAATTTTGCAATTTAGTGCGTTCCCTACGTTGGCATTATCCAAATCAGGTCCAGGGTCGAAGTCGAACTTCCTCTCAGCCTGCCGTACAAGCTCCCCTAATATTCAGTTGTATGGTGCAGGGCCATTATAGCCCCCCTATGCGCCTTTCTGTCAAGGGCAATCTGTTAAAGCTCTCTTATTTTCATCTGCACTGTCCGTATCTCTTCCTCAGGTCCTCCGTCTCGCACCTTACCTGTTCGTCTGTGAGGGCTGCCCCTCCTCCCACAGTCTTGGCAAGGATGTATATTTTTGAAAATACCTCAAGCATCTCACAGCGCATCAGCGCTTCGGAGAGTTCCCTGCCGACACAGAGGGCCCCGTGGTTTGAAAGCAGGACTCCCGCACCGTCTGCGAGCGCCCGCGATGTGTTCTCGGCCA
>Ga0255340_1006343_pt1 | contig 10291 bp, 15 predicted proteins | sample wastewater_treat_7_FD_192417 | JGI IMG/M metagenome (GOLD analysis project Ga0255340, IMG submission 192417) | Wastewater microbial communities from Lulu Island WWTP, Vancouver, Canada - plant10 | ecosystem: Engineered > WWTP > Wastewater > Unclassified | place: Canada: Vancouver, British...
ATTAAAGGCCATAAAATCCGAGTTATTCGCGTCAAACGGTAAAAAGTATGCCCTGCATACCGTTTTGCACCCGGTGGATGCCTTGCGTGAACTATTTGGCATTACCGAAACCGGCGTTAGGATCGCTGAATTTGAAGCGGCCTATAAAGATGCTGCGGCTAAATATGGCGAAGGTACGCTTGATGCTGCTATTTATGCTTTGAATCAGGCTCAGGACGTCACGACCAATTTCACCCGTCACGGCGTGTATGCCAAGTACCTTAACCAGCTAATACCCTTCTTCAACGCCGCTATTCAGGGACCGGACAAAATCATTCGCACATTCAAGGAGCGGCCTATTGAGGCGGCGATTCGGTCAGTGGCATACCTGACCATCCCGGCAATCGGTCTTTGGTGGAAATACAAAGATGAGGACTGGTACAAGAACTTGCCTGATTATGAAAAAATCAATTATCTGCATTTCAGGTTTCCAGGCACGGAGACAATTGTTAGATTGCCGGTTCCGTTTGAATTAGGGCACGTATTTCAATCAATGCCTGTGGCGGCTCTTGATTCCGCATACAATGACCGCCCGGAAGAATTTACCGGCTCACTGGTAAATATACTGGATCAGGCGAACCCGTTTGGAAGTCGCTGGCTTATCGGCGGCATTCCAGCCGTTGGAATAGCCGTACAATTGATAGCAAATAAGGATTGGGCGGGAAGGCCGATTGTTCCGATGTCAGCCCAAGGAAGGCTTCCGGCAGACCAGTACGGCCCATACACAACCGAACTTATGAAGCACATCGGCAAGGCCCTGAATGTTTCGCCTGCCAAGCTGGAATATGCGGTCGATAATTTGTCAGGCGGCCTATACCGGCGAACCATTAGAGGGGCTGAGGTCATAGCCGGACAAAGGGATTACGAAACCGGCCTGCCGGATTTACCGGTCATTGGAACGCTTTTCACGCGAGACCCTTACGCTCCACAGGCCCAAATTGAGCGGTTTTACAAGCGACGAGATGCCCTGAATCGCAAATACCAATCAAAGGCAATCACCAAGCCGGAAACGAGAGAGCGGGCGGCATACAATAAAATCGGAGATATGCTTAGCCTGTATTGGAAGAAACTACACAATGCCAAAACAGTCAAAGAAAGAAAGGAAATTTACGAAAAAATAGGGAAATTGATCGAAAAAGCGGAGGGTTTTAGTCGCCGAACAAATAGACAAAAAGAGCAATGATGCCGATGAATATTCCCCATTCAATAATCATTCGGAGAGCGTCCATTGGGAAATCTTTCAATACTTTTTTCCAATCTTCAGCCATAAGACCTAAGAATACTGTGTTGGGCACGGAAGTCAAATAAGAAAAAGGAGCGCGGTAGCATGACGGACAAAGAGCGAGATGACAAGATAAACAAGATATATGATGTGGTGATCAGGCTGCAACCTATGGTGGAAGATCACCACACAACGCTGTATGGCAACGGCAAACCGGGACTTAAAGAGGATATGGCGATCCAGAAACTCAATTACAAAAATTGCCCGGCCAGATTGGCCGCCAGTAACGAAGGCAAGCGATTGACCCTTGCCTATATTATGATGGTCATAGCCATTATTTCTCTTGCCGTCTCGATCATCACAAATTTCAAATAGCAGTGGCGTTCATCATCCTCCTCCTAAAAGGGGGCCGGTTTCACGCCGGACCGGCACCCGCTTTATCTCATTTTTAGTTGCATATTCATTAAGGTTGTATTCAGTTGATTCCAATTTGCCTGCTGTTGCATTTGATATGAGCTTTGCTGTAAAGACTGACCAAAGGCCTGAATTGCCTGACGACGATTGTATTCTGCTGTTGCTACTTGCTGATTTAGATTTGATTCTTCTTTAACAAGGTTCTCCGCGCGAGAAAACAGGTCCTGAATACTACTGTCTATGTCCTGCTTTCTTTCGGCCAGAAATACCAACATATTATATCCATCATCATCCAATATCTTTCTGCATTCCCTCTTGAAAAGTTCAATTCCAGCATAACTTGTTAAATCAGTTTTATTGATTAAATCATTGTAAGTTGTTAATTCTTCATCAGTTAGAACACCAATAAAGGCTTTATATTGTTCCTGCCATTCATTGATTGCAAGCTGAAGGGCTTCACCTTCCTGCAACAATTCGGCTTTTTCAGTTTGAATTTGCTCTAATCTGGCTCGATTTTCTGTTTCCAGTGGATCAATACACCCGATCGAAAAGAGCAGCGATAAAACAAAAATTTGTTTCATCTCTTAACCCTCTCCTGTTTCTTGGCCGAAATACTCTCATTATGGCTACGTACAACTTTGAATTGCATCTGTATATAGAAAAGATCAGGCAGATTCTTTTGAACTTCGCCTCTGTCGAGTTCGTTTTTTGCCTGCTTCTTCATCTTGAGCGGCATTTTCAACTATAGATTGCGTATCCAGATACGCCCGCTCCACTTCCTCATTGCGAAAAGTCTTTACAACCTCCGCTTTTTGTTCATTTGAGAGTTTACTAAACGCCATGATTGCACTGGATACAACAACTCCAGGCCCTCCGTACCTTTCTGCCTCTGCGTCCAGAACCGAACTTACCCATTCCGGGATGTAAAAATTCCTGCCGGATTTTTTTATCTTTTTTTCAGACATGTAAAGCATTATTCCTCCAAAACTTACACAGTCAACAAAGAAAAAATAAAGAAATACCAAAGAAATATACTTGACATGCCGACAAAGAAAACATACACTTTTTTCATACTTGAATAAAAAAAGTATTTTCAAAGGACAGAGCAATGCCAAACATTTACGTAACAGACGAAACAAAGGAAATTTTGGAGCGGGCGTCCAAAGCCGACATGCGGACCCAGGACGGGGAAATACAATTCCTCTGTCGTCAGCGTCTCAAAGAGCTTGACATCCGTGAAATGAAAACCCCCTCCGTTGGGAAATATGAATCTACCAAACCCGAAAAGGATTGTCAAGGTTAATTTAGGAAATTTAGGAAAGGGAGCGTTTATGGCAAGGATCTGTGTAAATTGCGAGGGATGTAGGCTTTGCGATGCCAACAAGGCATTCGCAACCCTAATCGTGAAAGCCATTAAGCAATATACGTCGGGCAAGCTGAACGTTAGGGATTTACGCTTGGCAATCTCGACGGCGGTTCATGGGAACTCTACGAAAAGGAAACCCTCCCCTACACCACCGACAACGGGGAAAAAGGGGAAATGAATGTGGAAGTTAAAAGCGAGTCATGCACCTGACCCCGTTCTGCGATGCGGGGCCAACCGGGGCCGTAGCTCAGTGGCAGAGCGTTTGTGTGACGGCTGTTCGGTTCAGCCCGGCTCCAATGAATAAGCTCTTTGAAAACTAAATAAGAACATCTGTCAAGCCCGATAGATTTTCGGGCAATATGTGGATGTACGCCCTTTGGGTTATCCCGATTGAGGCATGGCCGAGGATCTTACTGACCAACTCGATTGAGACACCTTTGAGAAGTAATTGAGTAGCGAAGTAGTGGCGTAAGGCATGAGGGCCGAAAGCGGGAATTTTTGCCTTGTCAGCCAGCGAGTGGAACATTAGCACCAATGCTTTACGGCCCAACTGCCCGCCCTTGTTTGATGGAAAGATGTACTCTGATTGACCCCCCTGTTTTAGTATTTCACGGCAGGAATCGTTTAGGGGGACGATCCGTTTCTTTCTTCCCTTTCCGACAATGGTCAAAGATTTCCAATCAGGAGAGAGATTTTCCCACTTGAGATTAACAAACTCTGTAGCCCTCAGTCCTGTGTTGGCGAGAAAGATAATCCTCTTTCTGGCAAGTGGAGTACAGACGGCAAGAATCTTTTCGTATTCTTTTGGTTGAAGTATCCTCACGTTTGGCGGTGTTTCGGTGTGCATACTGACAGCAGAGGCGGGATTAGGTAAATCGGCGTTCTTGCTGACGAACCGGCAGAATGACTTTATGACGGTCAAATGAGCGTTCAGCGTGCGATCTGACAGCTTTTCCCGTTGAAGGCCGTAGAGATACGCCCGGATATGCGAGGGCTGCACCTGGGCGAAGCTGAGGCCGGCAGGAAGGCTCTCGACGAACCTATCCATAACTCTTTGGTAGTGTTCCTGTGTGCGGTCGGTAAACCGGCGACAATGACGCTTATACTCCTCGACGGATTCTTTCAGAGAATCGGCTACCTGATCCCGGCCCGACTTGAATAGCTTTTCCTGCTCACACATCTCGGCATAGAACCGGATCGCCTGACCTTTTTCAAGGAACGTCTTGGACCCCTGAAACAGCTTCCCTTTCCGCTGGCAACGCCACCGAACCCGCCATTTTTTGATGCTTTTTTCGAAACCCAATGAAGCCATGTTTGACAGAACCTTGTAAAAAACTTTGACAGGAGTTAGCCATGCGAGAACTAAGGACAGAACGCGTCCGGAATAAGGCGCATGTAAAACCTTATTATTGCATGGCTTACGGAAACAGCGGGCGGCATACAATAAAATCGGAGATATGCTTAGCCTGTATTGGAAGAAACTACACAATGCCAAAACAGTCAAAGAAAGAAAGGAAATTTACGAAAAAATAGGGAAATTGATCGAAAAAGCGGAGGGTTTTAGTCGCCGAACAAATAGACAAAAAGAGCAATGATGCCGATGAATATTCCCCATTCAATAATCATTCGGAGAGCGTCCATTGGGAAATCTTTCAATACTTTTTTCCAATCTTCAGCCATAAGACCTAAGAATACTGTGTTGGGCACGGAAGTCAAATAAGAAAAAGGAGCGCGGTAGCATGACGGACAAAGAGCGAGATGACAAGATAAACAAGATATATGATGTGGTGATCAGGCTGCAACCTATGGTGGAAGATCACCACACAACGCTGTATGGCAACGGCAAACCGGGACTTAAAGAGGATATGGCGATACAGAAACTCAATTACAAAAATTGCCCGGCCAGGTTGGCCGCCAGTAACGAAGGCAAGCGATTGACCCTTGCCTATGTTATGATGGTCATTGCCATAATCTCGCTCATTGTTACGGTTATAACAACATTCAAATAGCTGACTTCTAATCACCTCCTCCTAAAAGGGGGCCGGTTTCACGCCGGACCGGCCCCCGCTTTACGAAAGCTTAGATAATGCTACGGGTGTAAACCCGTAGTAGTTTACTGACGCGTTGTGCCTGACTTGATATGCTTACTTTCGTTCCAAACTCCTTTCTGACCGCCTTGCTGCCTGACCCTCAGCGGGGCGGTTTTTATTGAGGATGTTAGATAGCCGGCTAACATATCACAGCCAGTTATCGTGCAGCAGGTTGGCGATTGTCTCCAAACTCCACTTGCCTCCGCGCTGCCAGTATCGAGACAGCAAGGCAAAGTCTCTCATATCCCACGGCTTGAGCCAGTGCTCGGAGAAAAAAATCAGCAAGGTGAAGTGATTGATAACCTGGACATCAAAAGAATCTGAAAACCATCTATCGCCTACCTTGTATGCATAGCCCTTGCTGTCAATCCAGACCCAGTTGTCTGTGCCGTCAATCTCTGTCCAGACCATTTCACTGGCCGGATGGTAGATTAAGACAGCGTAGTCGCGATTGATAAAGTACTGATAGGTTGGACTGTGATAAGGCAGAGCAATCACCGCCGGAATCAGACATAAGACCGCTTGCAGCATTTTTCAATTCCTTTCGGCTGCCATTATACCTTCGCGGAGCGGCGGATGCAAATTAGAATTTTTCAAAAAACATAAAATCTTCATTTTTAACCTTAAGTCCCGCTATTTATTTGATTTACAAGCGGCTTAATCAACTTTGAACATCTTCTTATTTGTGCCATCTTTTACATTGTTTATCAATAAAACCTATACCAAACCTAAACCAAGCCTACATGAATTATCCTTGATCTACCTGCCATACCGTAGTTGCATATTCATTAAGGTTGTATTCAGTTGATTCCAATTTGCCTGCTGTTGCATTTGATTTGTTTTAATTTCTCTGAAACTTTGCCTTGTAATAAAACATTTTTTTCCGTCATAAGTGTATTATGCACATACATTTGCAAACCTTATAACATAAAATATCGTAATTTTTCATAATTTAATCTTGACATAGTGCCGATATGAATTATGATGTTTTATGAAGAAAGTCAATAATTATTCATAAGGGCAAAGTTATGGCTGATTCTATTAAGCAACTTACTTTCAATGAAAATACTTATCCTGATGTTCTCGAAGTTGTAATCAAATTATCAGAGCTTGAACAACGGAAGCCACACGATACCGCCAGACGCTTAATCGTAAAGGCTGGTCAACAAAGAATCAAAAAGCTTTCTGCAGCAGAACGGAGTAAAAAATAATGAAAGCAATCAGAGGAATATGGAGATTCATCAAGACTGTTGGATACGCACTGACGTTTGTTTTTGTCCCTCGTGATTATCCTGATGCCGGTGTCAAGATTGGGAGGCTTGATACATGTTGTGGCTTGCTCTCAGGCATAGGTCAGTTATAATTAAAAAAAGCCGGGGCCTTAGTTTTCGTCGGAAAACGCAAAAGCGAAACAACAGGCATAACCAGTAAGTTTTGGCGGGCACGCGAATTCAAGACGAGTTTATTTTAAGGAGGTAATGCATGGACCCTTTAGAAAGACTGCTATTTGACGCTTTATCGTTCGATCGGGATTTCTATTTTCGGCTTGTACGAGCTGGTTTTACACATGCTGAAGCTATTGAGTGCATGAGAGTTATTGGAGAGGCTGAATACAGGAAACGGAGGGGCGACAATGAATAGCGCTATGAGCCGTTTCAACGATTGGCCACGCGAGAAGCGCAGCGAGGCGTTCTATCGTCACAGCCGACTGATGGAGCGTTTTATGCAACATAACAAACTGCAAACAATCTGCACGGACTGTGAGAGCATTATGCCAACTGCGATCACGCCCCGGCCCTGCTCGGAATGCGGGTCGGCCAATACGTGCAGCCCTTACTATTGCTAAGTGAACGAGGCAGGGAGGTAGCACAATGCCTATCACAGACCAACAAAAAGAATTACGGCGTAAGCATATTGGAAGCTCCGATATGGCCGCTATCTTAGGGATAGACCCATTTCGGAATGCCTATGACGTTTGGCTCGAAAAGACCGGCAAGGTCGATTCGTCCGACATCAGCAGCGAAGCCGCCGAAATAGGAAACGCCCTTGAAACCGGCATTTTGAATCTGGCCGAACGCAGGCTCGGTAAAATCCTGCGTAATCAATACCGTTCGGCAAAAGACAAACGAGGCTTGCCGCTGGGAGCTAATATTGACGGCCTTGTTATTGCCAGCAACGAGCCTATAGACGCAAAGACCAGCGGCATTACCGGCCCGCTGTTTGGCAATTGGGGGGACGAGGGCACTGACCAAGTGCCCGACCATATCATCACACAGGCACACGTACATATGCTGTGCGTTGACAAAGATATTTGTCATATCGCAGCGGTTCTGGGCGGTCGAGGCTTTCAGCTTTTCCACGTCCCGGAAGACAAAGAGCTGCGAAATATCATCTGCGAGAAGGCTATCGAGTTCTGGGATAAGCACGTTCAAGCCGATGTTCCACCGGCAAATGTTACCCCGTCAGCACTGATGATTAAGCGAATTATCCGGGAGCCGAACAGTGTTGTTGATGTCCCCGATGAGCTTGTTCAAAAGTGGCTCGATGCACAGCAGGCCAAGCGTGATGCTGAAAAGATGTGCGATGCTGCACAGGCAGAAGTTTTGACCGCTTTGGGACAGGCTGAGTGCGGTAACTGTTCATTCGGGCAGGTTACATATTTTGAGCAGAGCCGCAGCGGAATTGACGCAAAGGCCCTCAAAGACCAACTGCCTGAAATAGCTGCTCAGTTCGCAAACATCACCAAATACCGAGTCGCTCGGTTTAAGAAAGCTAAATAAGAAAGGAATCTGAAAAATGAATGCTAATCAACTCACAAAAGCAAAGCAGAGTTTAGAGAGACTTCTGAACTCTGACCAATTCCAAAAGTCCCTCGCAGATGTAGCACCGAAACATATCACAAAGGAACGCATTGTCAAGCTGGCACTTGTAGCGGCAAGCAGGCAGCCGAAACTTTTTGAATGCACCCCGCAGAGCTTTCTGCAATCGGTTATGAAGTCCGCAGAGCTTGGTTTGGACTGCGTTGGGACTTTGGGACAAGGTTATTTAGTTCCTTACTACAACGGCAAAATCAAAGCTTTTGAATGCCAATTTATAGCGGGCTATCAGGGCCTTATCGACCTTGCCCGCAGAAGCGGCAATATCTCACGCATAGAAAGCCGTGTGGTTTACGAAAAGGATAAATTCGATGTCGAGTACGGCCTCGACCAGAAACTTATTCATAAGCCTTATTTGGGCGGTGACAGAGGCAAGATTGTTTGTGTTTACGCTGTTGCCGAACTCAAAGACGGAAGCCGACAGCTTGAGATTATGACCCTCGATGAGGTCGAGCGTATCAGAGACCGCAGCAAGGCCAAAGAGAACGGCCCGTGGGTTACTGACTTTGCAGAGATGGCCCGCAAAACTGTTGTCCGCAGAATAGTTAAATACCTGCCAATGTCCCCAGACCTCGTTAAAGCCATCGAGACCGATGACCAGCAGTTCGATTACAACCATGCCGCTGATATGGCTGGCGGTATGCAGGCTGGCGTTCAGGGCCTCAAGGAACGGCTCAAAAAGGTTGAATCTAAAACTGTTGACGATGTTTCGGCAGAAGAAGCAGACAATTTGGCAATTAACGGGAGAGGAGAGACGGCGTAATGGCAAACTATAACAAAGTAATTCTAATCGGCAATCTGACACGGGACCCGCAGTTGTCGTATCTGCCGAGTCAGACGGCGGTGGTGGAGTTCGGGCTGGCGATCAACCGGCGATTCAAGAAACAGGATGGATCAGAAGGGAAGGAGGTGTGTTTTGTTGACCTCCAGATGTTCGGCAAGCGGGCGGAAGTGGTCAACAAGTATTTCAAGAAAGGCGACCCGATATTCGTCGAGGGGCGTCTGAAGTTTGACCAGTGGAACGCGCAGGACGGCTCGAAGAAAAGCAAACTCCGGGTATTTGTGGAGAACTTTGAGTTTGTCGGGGAACGGAAAGCAAAAGAGCCTGAACCGGAGCAATCGTTTGAGGACAAGTACAACCTGAACGACGCCCCGCCAATGGATGATACTCAAATTCCGTTTTAATGTAACCTAAACAGGAAGGGATTCCATGAAAACTTGTAAGCGATGCAATACGGAAAAACCGCTGGATGCATTTTATGTTCACAGTCAAATGGCCGATGGGCACTTGAATATATGCAAAGAGTGCGTCAAAGCCCGTGTGGCAATTTACGACAAGCAGCCCCATGTTAGAGAAAGAGACAGGAATCGCAGGCGAGGCGGAAGAGATCAGAAGCATGTTGCACGAATGAGGGCATATCGCAAAAATAATTCCCAAAGAATTAAGGAATACAAGGCGGGGTACTTCCGTGAACAACGAAAACGAAAAGCCAATTACGCAATCTCAAACGGGCTGCGGGACGGCAAAATTATCAGGCCCAACAAATGCGAAAAATGTGGCAAACAATGCCAGCCGCAGGCCCACCACCCCAACTACGACGAGCCTTTGAATGTGCAGTGGTTATGCTCAAAATGCCACGGCCAGGCACACTGGAAGCAAGTATCAGCATAACCACTTACGGCAGGGACGCTAAAAATGGAAAGCAAGATAGAGATAGCAGGGATGCAGAAGATCGACGGCCAGAAGATGAGATTCCCGCGGGGTGCAAGGGAGCGACTCATGCAGTTTTTCGTTGAGGCCCCGACGGGTTATTACACCTTGCGGGTCAGTAAGGCCCGTAAGTCTAAATCCGAAGCACAGTTAGGCGCGATCTTCGGCCTCATGATTGAACGGGTCATTGCCTTCTGTGACGACAATGGATGGGATACTTCCGCTTTTCTGCGGGAAATGGTCAGGGATGATTTACCTACCGGAGTAGCACCCTCGAAAGACCTCATTAAAGATTTGCTTTACGACCTATGCCCGATCTTTAATGACGATGGAAAGCGGATTACGCTAAGCCAGAGTGACACTAAACAGGCAGCGGAGTTTTACACGAATTGCACAACGCTATTGGCGAGCCGGGGGATCTACGTTCCCGACCCCGATCCAAACTGGCGAAACAAATAACCACCAATTAACGGATTACGCATGAAGCGACAAATGAACATGATGTTCAGGCAGGGATGCCCGGCTACCTCTAAAGGGGTAGTCAGCAATCATTCGTTTCCTCCTCCTTGTGCG
>Ga0255340_1006345_pt1 | contig 10289 bp, 14 predicted proteins | sample wastewater_treat_7_FD_192417 | JGI IMG/M metagenome (GOLD analysis project Ga0255340, IMG submission 192417) | Wastewater microbial communities from Lulu Island WWTP, Vancouver, Canada - plant10 | ecosystem: Engineered > WWTP > Wastewater > Unclassified | place: Canada: Vancouver, British...
ATTGGCTTCTGGATAGTCTAACAACACATCTCTTTTTACAAGCTGTCTTTGTGCAAACTCATCTACAACAGCTATTGCAAAACTTCTCATTTCATCAAGCTCATATTGACTAATTTTCCAGCTCACTCTATCTAAGAAATATCATACATGTTTATCTAAATAACTTCTTGCTTCATTTACATCTGTTTGATATAGACTTAATAGTTTGTTATGATCATACATCTTTTCATCAACATCACACATATTTATCGCTCTCCGTTGGGGAATATTTTTTTGTCCTTTCACATATATAATATGTTAATTATCTTACTAATATCAATATACATAATGAGAATTTTACGGACGCAGATATTCTTTTAGATGTATTCATAGTGTGTCTAATATTCTCTGATCATCGAGATGGTCAAATTGTGGTGGTATAATATTTAATTCATCAAGTAGTTGAATGAGTGTATGGTTGGGTCTTCTTTCCCATGCTTCTGCAATGTAATTGATGATTGGGGATCTTCTTTTATCATTCTTTATCATTAAATCATCGGTATTACAATTGGTAGATTCGTATCTCATTGCTTCAATATAACAGCACAAGATAATATTGCCTTTTTTGCTGTTGTCTTTGCATAATCAAAGTTTGTTTGTTCAAAGTCAATTCATGTTCAAACTTGGCATCAGAATATTTGTCAACTTCTACTTCTGTGATATTGCACTCATCACTGTGTATGTAAATGTCACTGTACTAAACTCATTCACTCATTCACACATTTCTTGAAAGCATTTCAATTTGTTCAATGTGTATATAGCACATTATTAATTATGATCTCGTTTACAAAATTATATCATATAGGTGCTTCAAATATTGTATTTGGATCTTTAATAAACTCTCTTAACAGTCACGAAGATCTTGCTTGACGGTATGGAAGACAGTTCCCCTGAACACTAATACAGTTGTTTCTTTTAACAATGAAGTTTGTATTTTCTGTAGTTAGACATCGCACATTTCAATCATACTGTTCAACAGTGTGTTGAGCATACATTATATATCTCCTATCTTTGTTTGATACAATTCTGTAACTTCATGGTCTGTACTCACATATTCTGGAACAGTATCAATGAGATATGAGCAATACTTCAATTTGTTTAAGAAATTCTAATCTTCAATCAAGTTGAAAATAGCTTCATTGGACATTGGCATCACAGTAGCATAGTGCATCTATAAATATATTAAACTGTCTACTACTGATTTTAGACAAAAAACTAGGTAGTAAATATCTATTAAATACTTCATTTTTTAAACAAAGTACTTCATCACGTTTAAACACAAACTGCGAGTGAATGTTAGTCTTATTAATAAGAGGCTTTCAGCAGATTGAATCTATAGTTCTTTCTCTATCATATCTTTTAAAATTTACTCACATATCAACTAGACAGTCTTCAATTTTTTTGCTGTTTGAGAGTCTTTGATAGATTTGAAAATTTCACCTGTTCATTGAACCATCTCAATAAATGTATCACAAAAGTTCCAATGACCTATCATCAATGCTATAGTCTATGTTGTTGTTTAGAAACGAAACACAAAACGACCTTTTTGAATTGTTTCACATAAATATATTTTCAGCTAATTCATATTTATTATCTCATATTCTATTGTGATGAATAAGCATTCTATGATTTGGAGTGACAAGGACATCTGTTGAAGCTCATGAAAATCTGTGCATTTCTCACTTATATCTTCTTGAAAAATAATTCATTGGCTTTTGGTATTCAATATATCAGCTTTTACTCATGGTTCATACAAGATCGTCATCTTGTAATTCCCAGTGATTAATAAATCAGCGCTGAGTAAGCAACATAGTATCATCACTGTGACAATCATGATTACCTAATAGAACAGTTGCTGTTGGGAATGTATAATACCAGTCTTTTAACATTGTTCTTGCTGAGTCAATTTCTCATTTTGGATTTAATATTTCTGGGATTTTTTCGTGATAACTAATTGAGTTGAAATCAACAATATCTCAAATATATACAACCCTTCAACAATTAAATCTTTCTTGTTGTTCTCTACAGAATTCTAAATATCAATCAACCGTAGCGGGCATATGTGCATCTCATATAACTAAAATGTTATCACTATCACCTCAGACAAATGGTTCAACTCTCTTTGGCTCATGCTTGTTTACAACAGCGTTATAATCAATCTTAACATTAACTCATCTCTTTTGTAGCTTTTCAACTGCTTTATCTAGTGCTGATAGTGCATCATCTAGTTCATCCGATGTCACATTTTCTAATTTTCATTCTTCCCATTTACTCTCAAACTCATTAACACATTTTTTATTCCTTTTATTGAAGTCGTATCTAGCATCTTTAAGTAATCTTGGACTTAAAGATGCTCCATAGCGTTTTACAAAATAGTCCTGTATTACTCTAGGTGTGGCAAATGGATATGCAGATATATATTCAAATAATATTTTACCAACCTCTTTACCATCTACAATTTGTTTTCTGCATGTAATTATCATCTTTAATAAAAAAATATAATGTTTTATATTACATTATAGTTTTCTATATACATCATGTCAAGACATTTTAACTCTCTTTCTGTGATTTTAAATAGAGAATAATTTCTTGTGCTGTTCTTCATTTCTCTATCATTTCTTCTATCATAGCTCCATATCACTTTGCCAAATAATCAACATAGTTGTGGCATATAGGCGTGCAAATGGTCGCAATATTAGCTTGATCTGTTCTATATTTTTTTCGCATTCATTTATCTAATATATGAGCATAGCACCAGCCTTCGTTTAATTCTGTTCAGCATCAACATATCATACACCTTTTGGGTCTTGTCTTGTGTAAATCTGTAAACAAATCTTTTTCAGAATATCATGCAAGCCTTAGCTTTCTTTTATCACTGATTTTTTTTATCATCTTTCTGTTTTTTGGTTATTAAAATGTGACAATTTTTGCACAAACATTCAAACCCCTCTTCACAAAATAATCTGTCAACAAATCATTTTAAATCATCTGAACATTTCAAAGACCCAGCTGGAACAATATGATTTATCTCCACCTCTTTACTGGAATAAGACCTTCAACACTGCTCACACTCATAAACATACTTCTGTATTTTCTTTGGTCATTTATATGGCTGTTGTTTTGATTTCTTATAATTAGTAATTGGTTTTCGGAACATGGAAATGTGTCTTAATGCACTTCTTATTTTGCTCCAAAACTCTGCCTCTGTCCATGTTCAAGCATTACGTGTGCGAATTGCTAATTGTTTTTTTGGTTTTCTCATTTGTTGAATTTTTGTTGATTAGTAATTTCAATATGTGATATAAGATTTCGTGATAGTTGTATCATCTTCTTAATATTTTCCTTTGTTAGCTCCATAGCTAATATTTTCTGTATATTCTCAATATATTCTTTTTCCATTATGCAATTTGTAGTTGATAAATAAAATCTCAAACATCAAAATATCACGATGATAGCTTTTTGTTATATCATTCAATAATGCTATGATGCCTATCATGTTCATATGTTTCTTTAACATTTATTTTTCAAAATGTTCAAACTGGTACAAGTCAAAATGGGGAAAGCATATATTCATTAATCATCACTGTTGTCATTTTTTTCCCATCACGATTTAAAATCATCCATCATCAATTGATCAAATGGCATAGCTGTTGTATTAAGCCTATCAATCGCCCATCAACATGTAGCTATATCATTTCACTTGCGAATATATACATCCATAATCAATACTTCATCTCACTTCTCACTGTGTTCCATTTCATGCTTTAAATCATTCAATAGTTTATTTATTCTATTAAACTTTTCTATACACCAATCTGTGTTCTTTTTTCTAAATTCTTTTATAAATTCATTTTCTACTAAAATGCTAGCCATATTAAAAATAATATTAATAAAATTAACCAAGCATATTTAAAACATAGCACTAAAAATACAATTAATATTAATGTAATTAGTGTTAGAACATCTTCAATTATATCTTTCATTATATTACAAATCTTTTGGATAAATATTATAGAATTCTTCTCAATTATGATCAAATGTTACATCATTATCTAGCATTCTTTTTCTATGCCGTTCATATGCCATGATGTTGAATATTGTTGCAGCATCATGATTCTCATCATATTCTCATTTTTGCCAAGAGATAAAATGTCTTCGAGCTGATTGTTTAAATCTCTCAATTGCTTCTTTTCATCTAGCTTGTTGCCAGTTATTTGCTCAATATTTATTCATTCATTCTGTATATTGAGTACAAACCCTTTCAAGAATTTCTATTGGTAATAAGTCCCAGCGTAATTTATTCCAATCAACATCACGTACAAAGCCATTAGAGAACTCTTTTCTCTGTCCACTGTCTAATATCATTTTTATAATTATATGTGAATAAATATTTTAATTAATTTCATTTACTTCCACGTCTTCATTATTCAGCCATTTCATAAATTGTTTATGTGTAAGAAACTCCTTATTAATTGGCTTTAATATATATTTTCACATTTTATGCTCTTTATCAAAAGAACATATATTTCTGATTTCTCTAAATGTTATATTAAACTGGGAGAAGAATTTGTGAGCTTTCATTATTGTTTAATACGGTGATAAGTGTTTTATCTGTAAATGAGAATACATATATATATTTTTTACACACAAATGATAGTCTTTTTCTTTCTTTATCATAATATACAATGTCCGTCTTTACATATATTGAATTTGGATTTTCACTACGCTCAGCAAGTCTTTGTAATGCATGCTCTGTACATGGGTGACATTTCCTATTTTGAATATGCCTTGCTATAATCTGTAACACCTTTGGACTTCTTTCATTGATTCTCATCATTAAATAAAAAATACTACATCTACATAGTAGTATTTTTCTTTTTAATTGCAAGTGATTTTTTCAAATGTTTTTTATAGCACTTGTCACACAGTGTACTTATCCAGAACAAGTCATCTCTTAATATTCATGGCTTTCAACAATCCTCACATATATAATATGTTGCTTCTTCAAGCTCATACACCATGTCGTAGAGCCTATCACTATTAGTCGTAAAACTAACACTGAGTCATCAATATTTACTTTTCATATGAGAAATATTTATATTGTTATTTGGATAGCGTAATATATATTTATTAGCCTTTTCTATGAATAGTGATATGGCTTTACACCGTCATGGAAATTGCTCTGAGAGCTGTTCAGATGTAATGGTGGTAGTTAGTGCCATGTAAATTATTCTGTTATAAATCTTGGTCAGTATGATAGCCATAAATCGCTAAACACTTTCTCTCATATTGTTTGCTTTCCATAAGCTCTATATTTATATGTCTTGTTATATTTTTTTCACAACATTTCTGAAATGAACACTTGCCATTGAGCAATTTCAAATTTCTCTTGTTCTTGTTGAAGTACAGGAATTTCTCATGTATAAGGAGCATAGCGTTCTTTATACCATGAGATGAATTTTTCACTCTGAGTTTTGCTTAGTTCCATAATATATTATTAATAATTAAATAAGTTGATAGTAGTCCAGCAGGATTCGAACCTGCGACAGCACTTGATAGCATTTTCATGCTAAACATTCTACACAAGCGTATTGACCACTCTCGAATGGACAACTATCAACTAATTCTTTTTTGCCGTTGCAGGACGGAACTCTTTAGGAGTTCTCTTCTGGCGTATACACGATATAGTGCGTCCTATAAATGACATGCGAGAGGAGGATTCGAACCTCCGATTATAGCTTATGAGGCTATTGTGTTACCTTTACACTATCTCGCATTAATATTAGGGACGATTCATTTGATACGTCCAAGCCCTCACTCACCACCCTTATTCTCCCATATTCGACTTGTACTTTGTCGTTAACACCACACTGCTTGTTTAATCAAATTGTAATGCATTTTTCTGCTATAAGCGGATGTACCCAAGGACATACAGGAATGTACAATCCCATATGCTTTCTAGTGGATTAGGAGGATGAGCTACTTCTACACACACTTATTCTTCATAAGCATGCTGCCATTTCAATCCCAAGCTAGGATGATGCCAATTCAGACACTTTTAGGCGACTAATAATAAAGAGTATTCATGGAATTTACCCACATCTACCAACCTCGCAAAGAACCAAATTCTTAATACGGTTGAATGTTGGCATGCTACATACATTAAACACTCATAAAGCCAGTTACGCTGGCAATTCGGTTAATTGTTTGAGCCACAATTAACAAAGGTATATAATTACAAGCTCCTAGCAAATATATTTACTTAAGCATATATTTATTCACATGTCAATTCATGCTTCCATAGTGAGCATTATTAAGAGGCTTTGGCGGAATATTTATATATTACATTATATTAAACTAATTACAAGCTATAATAAATTATTTGTTTCATGTTTCTCTTCTTCAATTTCATCATTGATGAAGTCGGCAACAGCAAGATAAGCAAGGAACATTCAAAATCATCAGTATACAAATAACCAAACTACATCTGGTAACTGACTTCTACTAATAGTAAATAGATGATTGATAGCATTTTAAATAATTATAGATCTAAAATATTATTTTCTAGTATAAATTTATCTAAACATTTTTCAAGCCTATCATCTTCATAGTGAAATGGATCTTCACAGGATGGACTAGATGACCAGTTATCTTCCTTAACCAAGTATCATATTGCTGTGAGTATTTGTCCAAATCTTATATCTGGATATGCCACTCGCACAGCTCTTAGCTTGTGTAGAATAATATCAATTCTGTCTGGGTTTCTCATTGTTAATTATTAATTGCACTAAAAAGTTCATCAATATATTCTTTTGCTTCTGTCTGTGTTGGAAATCTAGAAATAATATACGTTTTATCGTCTTTGGTAACTAGTGACACAACAAATGATCATCATTCAGATTTTCAAATTCATATTCTTTTAATATTATATATAATATGAATTGTTCAGTTTTGGTCTTGTATTGATCTCATGTTATTCAATTTTAAATAAAGTATTCACATCTTCCTTTCATTCTACAAACTTATCCATTATATCTCAATTAACAAGAATGGGGAATGTTTTTAAAAACTCTGCAATTCATTCATCCATTGCAATGAATTTAATGTATTTACCATTGTCATCATACACTCATAAATCAGTGATGAGGATTTGCGTTCAATCAGAAGATTGAAGAGTCTTTGCTTCTCTAATTTGCAAGTACATTATTATATATTTTTATGATAAAGTACTTAGTCGTCCTTATTTATCTGTTTAAATGTATATTGATTTTTATTCCAATCAACATTGAATGAAACAGACTGTAACGGTTTTGGTCAATATTTATTTTTAATAATTCTCACATTAAACTCTTTTTCGTTAGCATTATCTGTCAGCATATATAGGAGATATATAACATCACTACACGCAAAATATTCTCAAGCATTCTTTGGTGTAATTTCATCATAACGATGTTCCTTGATCTTTGCAAGTGAATCATTTGATAATTGTGATAGTGCAAATATTGTTGCTCATGTATCAATTCACAGTCTTTGCACTGCAGCTGCAATTGTAGCATGCTTTTCATAGCTACTTCACTGACATTGAATATTCTGAACATAATCAATAAACACAACATCTGGCATATATGATGTAACACAGGCACTAATGTCATCTAGTTTTATAATACTATCCTTAATAATAAGTTTCTTATATAACTTTTCATTTGGTTTGTGTGATGACTGTGCTTCGAATAGTGTCACTCATTCTGTTGCTGATATAACATTTGCTAGGCATGTAATATCATCAACTTCCAAATTAATAATCAACACCTTCTTTCACTTCTTTAAGAAGTGTGCAATGTGTGCATATGACCATTTAGATTTTCAAACATTAGAATACGCGGCTATTGTGTATGTAGCTCACTTTACAATTCATTGTGTAAGCTCGTCAAGCATTGGGAATGGTCAATCTTCTCACAACTTTCATCTTTCTCTAATAATCTTTTGTCTTGAGAATAATGCTTTCATTACTCAGCTAATAGGAGCAACATACTGAGCCTTCTCCAATATCATATCAATTATTGCTGGGAATTCAACTCATGAACTAGCAAGTGCATATAAATCATTTATATCCTTGATTTTGATTCAGTCTTCTTCAAATTCAGACAAGTCAAATAATTTATATTCAATACCACTCATTTTCTTGAGCGTTTCTTTTCATGCTACATCATTGTCTGGAATGTATATCACTGTATATGATTTTGCTAATTCATGTAATTGTTCAAATCAATCTCATGCAGATTTCAATCAAACAACATTAGTATCAAACTGCCTAAGTGTTAAAAAATCAATCAATCATTCAACGGCAATAATATAATTCTTTTTATTATCTTGCCTATGTTTATATAGTCATTTTGTTCAAAATCATGAAGCAGCAATAAATCTTTTTGAATGATCAGTGTTAAGAGTACGAGAAGTAAGTCATCTTGGAATTTCTCATTCATATACAAGGCATCAGATTCATCATTGAAAGTCCTTTGTAAAATCCTTCACCTTATCGTAGTCGATTCATCTTGATTTAAGATAGTCACGCTGATTATTATTGAGCTGGCTTAATGATCTCCAAACATCAGCAATATTCTTCTCTTGCTCATATCAGAAGCTATCAGCAAACCACTTAAAAACCTCTGAGTCTGTTAGGTTGAGTGCACATTTCACAAATCAGAATGGATCTCATGAGCATCTTCATTTTCATGAATGATCATGTACAAAGTTTTTTCAATCATTATCTGTAGCCGTCCATCAGTCAGTAAGCTGTCAACCATCATATAACCTATATTCATGAGTTCATGTTTTCTTATATTCGTATCAGAGCTTATCAAGAACACTTGTGATTGGTGTTGATTTAATTTTTTCTATTTGGCTCATCAGTAAATTTAATAAATAAATTTCAATAGCTATCTATAGTATTTCATTTCTTTGCCGCCCATTCATCTATTTTTCTTATTATTCATTTAATGTATTCAATATCAACTCAATCTTTATATTTATTAATCATCACTGGTGCTCAATATGCAATCTCTCATGACTCAACCCTTCATACAAGCACCTTAGAAACTTTTCATAATGCCAAACATCTATCATAAATTATTTTACTATCCATATCAGATAATTGCAATGGCGACATTTCTTTCTTTATATCATCAGAGATTGGGTGTTGAGCTTCTCATAGATTTTTCTTCCATGTTCATCGTCTCAATTTTATGTTGAATGTTTTTTCCGCCACTCGCCTTAACTTCTTTTTTCCTTTACTAGCAACAAGAGTGTTCCAATAGTCTATAAATTTCTGTTTCTCTTCATCTGATCCTCAGTCTAATTCTGATAGGTCAGAAAAATTTAATTCTTGATTATTATTATCTTTATTTACTTCAGTATTTATATCTTTATTTACTACAGTATTTGGTGGTGTATTAAACCAGTAGTGGGTTCAAACCTCTTCTGGTTCAAGCACCCTACTGGTTGCTAACTTTATTGATATATACCGTCATTCTACCTTTCAGTCTTCTGATTTTTTACATATCTGTGTAATACATCATATATTCTCTAGTGCTTTTTTATACTTTGTTATAGTATCAATAGAATATCATAATCACTTAGATGCAAATTCTCTTGTACAATATATTGTACGAGTTTCTTGTATGTTTGAACATTTAGCATAAAACAGATATAAATCAATTGCTTTTCATGCATCATATCATTTGTTTTCCTTACACCACTTTCTAATTAAATCAATAGTAAGATATGTAGTTGTAAAAAATTCTTCTGAGCCTATCCACTCCTCTTTAGTAACTCTTTTTTGCATTAGTTAAATTTTTAAATTAAAATAACAAAAAGTCCTCAAGCTAAGGGCAAGAGGACTAATTGTGACGGTAGACACAACATAGTGATAGACACCCTTAGTATCTACCGTCAGAAGACATTATCAAAGAGCCTCGAAGAACTTTGACATTATATGTCTTTAATTGATGCATGGACTTAGTCCATTTCAACACTATGTGCCTATATAAATATAGTTTTTTCACATTCCATTGCAAGAGGTTTTCTTACAACAGCTTTCAGCTTACATCATCACAAAAGGTTTCGAGGCTTTTGATTTCTCTAAATATACATTTATATTATTACATTGCAACAGGAAATGTAATCACCTCTTCATTAGCCTTTCTAAAACTAAATTCTTTCTTATTCTCATATACAAAATTTAATGTCCCATC
>Ga0255340_1006351_pt1 | contig 10275 bp, 9 predicted proteins | sample wastewater_treat_7_FD_192417 | JGI IMG/M metagenome (GOLD analysis project Ga0255340, IMG submission 192417) | Wastewater microbial communities from Lulu Island WWTP, Vancouver, Canada - plant10 | ecosystem: Engineered > WWTP > Wastewater > Unclassified | place: Canada: Vancouver, British...
GGAAAAACTGACTATGAAAGGAGTAATTTGTGAAAGAAAACGAACTTGAAACGGAAACCCGAGAAGAATACCGCGAACGCTTAGCGCTCGAAGCCCAAGCCCTCAGCCCAGACCGTTTTGAAATTTTGGCGATTACAGCCGGTGCAGCCAACGGTTGGGAGTTCCCGCCGGAGGTGCTGCGCCAGTCGCTGGGCTTGTGGGAAGGCGTGAACTGCTTTGTGGATCACGACTGGACGTCGCGCTCGGTGCGGGATATCGCCGGCATCTTGCGCAAGGTGAGCTGGGACGAACATGCGCAGGGCATCCGCGCTGAGCTGCATGCCTTTGGGCCTTCGGCTGAGCTGCTGACCAAGGTTGGCAGGCAGGTGCTGGAGGAGAAAGACGACCCCGCGGTGCGCGTAGGTTTTTCTGCCGATATTTTGTTCAACGGAAAGGACCACCGCGTGGAGAAGATTCTCAAGATTTTTTCGGTGGACCTGGTCTATAACCCAGCGCGCGGCGGGATGTTCCTGCGTGCGCTCAACCAAATTGGCTTTTCGCCAAAACTAAAAGGAGATGTTTTGATGCAAACTTTAGAGAATAATCCCAATGAACCCTTAGCAAGCCAAGTGGAGCTCGCGGAGCCCGCTATCGAAAGCCCGCAAGCGCTGCAAGCCCAGCTGGCTGAGCTACGCGACATGCGCAAGCAGATGAGCGCGATGGTGCTGGACGCGAGCTTAGCGCAAAGCAGCCTGCCGGCGCCGGTAAGCCAGCGTATCCGCCAGCAATTCCAAGACCGAACCTTTGCACCCAGCGAGCTGCAAGCGGCTATTCGTGAGGCGCGCGGCATGCTGGCTGACCTCAATGGGGGGAGCGCTGTGCAAGGGCCGGCGCGCATCGAAGGCATGCTCGCCCCCGAGGAACGCCTGCAGGCGGCTGTGGATGACCTTTTCGGCGTGCCGCGGGAGAAGCGCTTGCAGAATGCATCTGCACCGCGCTTGAGCGGCATCCGCGAGCTGTATCTGACGCTCACGGGCGACTATGAGCTGCATGGCGGCTTTTACCCCCAGCGGGCACAGCTTGCCACCACCGCTGATTTTAGCGGTCTTGTCAAGAATGCGCTCAATAAGCTTGTGACCAATACCTGGGAAGATTTAGGGCGAGCCGGCTACGACTGGTGGAAAGACATCACCGTGCAGGAGCACTTCAACAGCCTGCATGATATCACCGGCACGTTGATCGGCACCGTGGGTGACCTGCCCGCGGTGGCGGAAGGTGCCAGCTACACTGAGCTGCAGGTGGGTGACTCGCCCGAGACCGCGAGCTTCACCAAGTATGGCGGCTATATCCCGCTCACGTTAGAGCTGATTGACCGTGATGAAACGCGCAAACTGCGCGCTTACGCGCGGGAGCTGGCTACTGCCGGCATGCGCAAGATCTCCAAGCTCGTGGCGCAGATTTTCACTGCCAACGGCGGCGTGGGACCGACCATGGCTGATGGTGGCGCGCTCTTCAATGCCACAGCCGTAACTACGGCAGGCGGGCATGCCAACCTGGGCACAAGCGCACTCAGCGCGGACGCTTGGGACCAGACCTGCCGTAAGGTTTACCGTCAACCCATGCTGATTAAGAACTCTGCTCCGTTACGCGGCACAGGACCGATGTTAGCCGTCAACCCAAAATTTATCTTGGTGCCACGCGCGCTGCAGAAGACCGCCCTGGAACTATGCAGTGGAGCGCTCGTGCGCGAATCGGGTTACGTTTACGATAACGTCCTGAAGGGCAGCGCTGTGCCGGTGGTCGTGCCCGATTGGGCGGATGATAACGACTGGGCAGCAGCTTGCGACCCGCGCGTGGTGCCGGCGATTTTTGTCGGCGAGCGCTTCGGGCTCATGCCTGAGATATTTGTGGCTGGGGACGAGCTTTCGCCGGCGGTTTTCACCAACGATGAACATCGCCTCAAGGTACGCCACTACTTAGCGGTATGGGTGAATGATTACCGCCCACTTTTCAAAAACAACGTTGCATAAAAAGAAAGGAGCTTAAAATGCCAAAGTGGAAAGCTTTACTCAGTTCGCGTAAGTTTTGGGCTGCGCTGATGGGCTTGGTCGTGATGGTGATCAAAGCCTGGAAGCCGGATTTCCCCTTGGATGGGGAAACTTTGGCTGGAATTTTCTCAGTGTTAGTGGCGTACATCCTCGGTACCGCGCTGGAAGACGGCTTAGCGGGTCACAAACAATAATCGCAGCGAGGGCAGGCAAATAACCTGCCCTCTTTATGCATAATCTATAAATAAAAGGAGAATCATAATGGAAGCCGAACGCCTTAAAAGCATCGTGGAAGCGTTAGCTGGTCCGGACTTACTGAGTTATGCGCTTAAGGAAGATGGTGTGCTCGTGGTGATTGATCAGAATGGACAAAAACGAGTCTTTTTGCCAACAAACTACCAGCATCTAATGCGTCAATCTCAGAAATCCACAAAAATGGTTAAAGGAGCAAAGGATGATTAACCTCAGTGAGATTTGCAGCCGGTTGAATGAGCAATTTTTCGACCCGCAAAATTTAGCAATCCCTGCTGAGAGCCAGGAAGAAGCGGTTCGGGAAGCCTTAACTGGGTTAAACGCTTTTCTGGATAAAGATTTTACACTGGCAGGTTTAGATGGGGCTGCTTTGACAACGCTACCGATGGGGTATGAGGTGGTTTTACTTTTTGGGGCTGCGGCTTTTGCGCTCGATTTCAGCCTGCGCAGTCATTTAGTTCATACCACCAGCAGCAACACAGGGTCCACAGACTCCTTACGCTTGTGGTGTGAGCATTTGAGCCGGCAATTCGATGCTGGCTTGGATCGCCTGCGTCTGCAAACGTTGCAAGCGGATAGTGCACTACCTTATAGCCCTTGGGCTTGGGATGAACCCCACAACCTGCGCGAGGTGAGTTAATGACCCAATTAGCGATTGGCAATCTTATTGACCCGGAAGAAACTGCGTGGTTCTACCTCACCGAAGGACCCTTGCCTCCAGGTGTATTGGGTACACGTTACGAGCCAGTAACCTCATCAGATGAGACTGTGACTGAAACCTTGCAGATAAGTTTGCGCGGGACGCTGGCAGAACTGCGCGCTGTTATTGCACAGTTAGAGGCGCTTTGCCGGCAGATCGAACGTCACGAAGTTGACGGTTTGGGCGCGGCAATTTACTTGCGGGCGATCCCGTTTGATAATTTTGAACCGCTTTATTCTCATTTGTTGCATGCTGAGCTGCGTACCATGCATGACGCGTCAGCTTTGGAGGAGCATGGAAGTTTGATGCTTGAGCTAATCATTACACGCCAAAATGCATTTGATAGCGCCGAACGCCCGCTCACACTCAGCAACAGCTCCGGATCAGGGCTGGTAGCTGCGCTTAAGAACCGTGATGACAGCTTGGCAGTAGGCAATGATAATTACTTTTCTGTTCAAACTGATGCCTTAGGCACTGACTTGCCCGCCCCGCTGCGGCTGCAAGTGACCAATGCGGGCAGCAATCCGCTTACGCATCTGCTCGTGGGTGTTTTTCATGCCCCGAGAAGACCTGATAAACCGCCGCTCGTTCTCGAAGGCGAACACGCTGCAGAAGGGGTAGAAGTGCCAGCAAGTGACGCTTCGAATGGCGCGTATGCACAATTAACACTCACACGGGGTGCGTGGCAGGCGTTAGCCAGCTGGCAGCTCACCCACACTCATTTAGAAGCTTTAGATGGGCGGCTATACACGCCTATTCTGCGCTTTTACACGCCGCTTCCGTCAGGGTTGCTGCAATTTCGGGTAGCTTTGAGTATTCCGGGGCTTCCGCCGGCATTGGGCACCACACTTTATCAATCCCCAGCAGTAAGCACAACGGAAGGGCAAGGGTATTTGCCGCTTGCACCCTTACGGCTGCCCTTTGGAGAACGGCTGCTGAATGTGCAGCCATCTTCATTGCGTTTTAGCTTGCAGGTGTATGCCCCAGGTTCTGGCAGCCTCACGCTCAAATTGGATGATATCTTCCTTCTGCCACAGGAGAACTTTACCTGGTTTTCGTCCACAGTCGGGCTACCCGCCGGCGCCTCATTGGTCGACGATGCCTTTCTACAGAAGACATATACCTTAGCCAACGCTAAGGAAATGCACACGCATCAACGCGTAGGGGATTACTTTTATCTGCCTTCTGGAAAAATCTCGTGGTTTTTCTTTTTCCAGGTGAATCCAGAAGGTTTGGCGCCGATTGATTTGCCCATCTACGTGAAGGCATGGTACCGCAAACGCCGACGGATTTTGTGAGGCAAGCATGAGCCAAGTTTTCTTTGTATTTTTACAAAATGGGGTTGACGGGCAGTTTTACCAACCAGAGAGGGCGGCACGCGTACTTGCGCTTTCATGGACCGCTTTGGGCGGGTGCGAGCGCGCCGAGTTGGCTGTACCTATTCAACCAGGCAGTTTAAAGTTTTGGCAGGGATTGCTGGGTAAACCAGTGCAGATCTACAACGGGTTTGGCAGCATGGTCTGGTGGGGCTATGTGCATGCCCTAACACAGCCGGTGGGCAGCTTGCGGGAAGTGTGCTCATTGGAAAAGATGGCTAACCGCGTGGCGGTTGCTTATACGGCGCTTGAGCCAAATGCAAGCAGCTATGGCGAAGCGCTGCAAACCGAGTGGGCTGAAGATAGCGAGAGTATCGCGCTTTTTGGGCAAAAGGACCTGCTTCTGGTGAAGGGGATGATGGCGGAAAGCGCTGCATTGCAGCTACGGGATGAAGTCCTCCGGCAGCGGGCTAAGCCAAAGATCAAGCTGCAGCCCAAGTCTGCGGCAACGTCAGACGAAAGGGCAGAAATGACCTTGCAAGTTGACTGCCGCGGATGGGCGGAGCAGCTCTCGTGGTGCGTCTACCAGCTGCCGGCTGGGGTGATTGGCAACACAGCTGCGCAGCAAGGCACACAAGCTGTGGGTAATACGACTAGTGCGAGTAAAGTGGCGCAGTCTTTCGTGTTTGAGGGCGACAGTTTTGCTCCTTCGCTGTTGCAAGTGCGAATCCGCCGGCAAGGCAGCCCGAATGATGCGTTGCGTGTTTCAATCCAATCAGATAATAATGGAGTCCCTAGTGGGGTGGAACTAGCTAACGCACAGGTGAGCGGTCTGGAGCTCGATAGCGAAGCTTACCCTTGGGTAAAATTTGCTTTCAGCCTTGCGCCTCAGCTAACCCCGGGTAAAACTTATTGGGTTGTATTTTCTCGTACTGGGACGATTACTTCCAGCGCTTATTACGTCTTGGCGATCGATGAAAAACTATCCTTTCCAGCTGGTGTGCTGAAAATTAATAATGGCAGTGTTTGGTCTGCACGCAATCCGTTAGCGGATTTGGTATTCAAGCTAACCAATGTGGTGCAGACCAGCGCATTACTCGAGGGGATGCAATCGGTTTTTAATCGGGGTCCTTTCACCCAGGTCAGCGTGCAATTTGAAAGCGGCATCTATACCACGCCGCTTACCTCGCGCCCCAAGCCTGTCGAGCAACTGGTAAAAGAGATTTTAGCGCTCGGCACGTCCACTGGGGAGGAAATCATTTATACCGTCACGCCACAGCGCGAGTTGATCTTTAGGCTGAAACCAGCGCTCGCCGATTCGCCGCCTTATTGGCTCACTGATCTAGGAGAGTTGCATGATCCAGGTGGTGGAGACTTACTACCGGGTCACCTGCCGGTGGGTGCTTGGGTGCAAACCAACCAGCAAGGTGCGATGTTCATCACTGCTGGAGAGATCTGTGCGCCTGACTGGCTGCCAAAGCTTGAAAGTTAGATATCCTTTACAGAAGATGAGCGGCAGCAGGTATTATTTCACTGCTGCCGTTCAATCGATTAAAATGAGACATAATCTTTAATAAGGAGGCAGTCATGCCTAGAGGGACCTTCAATTTCCCCGATAATTTTTTATGGGGCACAGCCACGGCAGCGCACCAGGTGGAAGGCAGCAACACCAATAATGATTTTTGGGCTTGGGAGCAGGTACCTGGGCATATCCTCAATGACGATAAATCTGGAGAGGCGTGCGAATGGTGGGCAGGGCGCTGGCGTGAGGATTTTGACCGCGCGCAAGAAACCTACCAAAATGCCCACCGTCTCTCGGTGGAATGGGCACGCATCCAGCCGGCGCAAGATCTGTGGGATGAAACGGCTCTGGAGCGCTACCGCCAGATGCTGCTGGGTCTTAAGGAACGCGGCATGACTGCGATGGTTACCTTGCATCATTTCACCAACCCGTTGTGGTTAGCCGAAAGTGGCGGATGGGAGAATGGGCAAGTGGTGCCACTCTTTGCGGAATACACGCGCAAAGTAGTCGAAGCGTTGGGGGCACACTGCCGAATATGGGTCACGATTAACGAGCCGAACGTCTATATGAGCATGGCTTTTCTCCAGGGCGTCTTTCCGCCAGGCAAAAAGGACTTAAAACTAGGGGTGCATGTGCTCGCAAATATGGTTAAGGCGCATGCAGCAGCTTATGAAGTGATTCACAGATTACAACCCGAAGCGCAAGTTGGTGCCGCTATACATTGGCGCGGCTTTACACCAGGCGATCGCAACCCGATCACGCGAATTTCTGCCAGGCAGCATCACCAGGTGTTCAATGAGGCTTTTTCACAAAGCTTAGAAACTGGTAAATTTGACACGCCACTGCTCAAGCTGGATATCCCTGAAGCCAAAGGCACCCAAGATTTCATCGGTTTGAACTATTACACACGGGATTACCTGCGTTTTGCCCCCAACCAACGGGCTGAAGGCTATAACGAGCGCTTTTTTAAGCCCGACGCTGACCTTTCGGAGCATGGATTTTTAGCAAACGATCCTGAGGCATTCAGACAAGCTATCAAGTGGGCTAACCAGTTCCACAAACCGATTTACATCACCGAAAATGGCTGTGAGGACTCTCAGGATGATTTTCGCCGGCGCTATCTGATCGAGCACATTCATGCGCTTTGGCACATGGTCAACTTTAATGCGCCAGTCAAAGGCTACTTTCATTGGACATTGGTAGACAACTTTGAGTGGGAGCGCGGTTGGAGCCAACGTTTTGGCTTGTGGGAGTTGGACCCGCAAACCCAAATCCGCACGAAGCGCAAAAGCGCAGACCTGTATGCCGAAATTTGCCGTACAGACAGCCTCAGCGCGGAAATGGTGGAAAAGTATGCTCCCGAGATTTATGCGAAGATATTCCCTGAATAGAATGCGCGGGTTTTCGGCTTGATTCTTGCAACAAATCTCATGAATTTATAAGTGAAGGAGCTTGTCATGTTCGTTTATTTATCGAAATTACTTCCGCAACTGATCATGCCCATGAGCCTTGCAGCTCTGTTGCTTTTCATCACACTTTTCCTCATCCGCAAACACCCTAAAACCGCGATTTGGCTGGTGTTAATCAGCCTCATCTTGGTCGGGGTGGGAGGCAACGCCTATTTCTCGACCTACTTTGCACGCACATTAGAGTGGCGCCATATGCCGCTGCAAGGAGAGGTGAAAACCGATGCGATTGTGCTGCTGGGCGGCGGTACTGAGCCGGCAGATGCTCCCCGCACGGGTGTGGAGATAAACGGCGCTGGCGACCGTGTATTCTACGCAGCAGAGCTGTATAAACAAGGCGCAGCCCCGCTCATCATCCTTTCCGGCGGAAATTTAGACTTCAGCCAGGCGCGCGGCAGCACCCCCGCCCAGGAGATGCACGACCTGCTGCTCGCGCTGGGCGTCCCAGAGGAAGCTATGCTGCTGCAGGATAAGTCTCAAAACACGGAAGAAGATGCTGTTTATACCAAGGAGATTCTGAAAGAAAAGGAAATCGAGACCGTTATCTTGGTCACCTCAGCTGCGCACATGGAGCGTGCGTTGATGCACTTCCAGGACCCGCAGCTTACTTTGATTCCAGCCCCAACAGACTACGCGATCACGCAGCGCTATTGGGATTACCTCATGCGCTGGGATGCCAAAACGGTTTTGCTAAACGTGCTTCCCTCGAGCCAAGCGCTTAATCTAACCAGCAATATTTTCCATGAATACTTAGGCATGTTCATTTACCGCCTAAAGCTTATTTTCTAAGTCATTTGGATGAAATTTCGGCTGCCTGCACACCTCGCGGGCAGCTTTTGTTTATGAGCGTCAAATAAGGATGAGGCGGTGCCATTGGGGGCGTGTCAGCGAAGCGAAAGTAGAACAAGAGGAACATAAACACTGTTTTGGGCGTTATAAAAATGAAGCAGGATAAAAAGCCCTTTAGAAGGAGGAACAATGAAAACCCTACAAACCATTCTTAGCCTGGGTGTGATCGCCGCTTTTTTGCTGGCTGGATGTTCGCCAGCAGGAGAATCGCCTGAACCAACCCAACCAGAAGAGCCCACGCAACCTGAAAAACCAACCCAGCAAATGCCTGGAGCACAAGACTTAATTGGGGAAGTGGCTTATAACCCTAACCCGCAAGTGGACTTGGATCAGATTCAAGCGCTTGCTGATGCACACAACACCTTCGCGCTCGACCTTTACCAACAATTAGCCGGTGAAGGAAAGAATATATTTTACTCGCCCTATAGCATTTACATGGCACTGCTCATGACGTATGCCGGCGCTGCCGGAGATACTGCCAGCCAAATGGAGAGCACGTTGCATTTACCCTATTCTCAAGAAGAGGTCCACGCCGTGATGAATGCCCTTGACCAACAGCTGAAGGCGAACAGCATGGTGGATGACAAGCCGGCTTTCACCCTTAATATCGCTAATCAGCTGTGGGGGCAGGCAGGTTATGCTTTCTTGCCAGAGTTCCTGAACACGCTTTCACAGAACTACAATGCTGGTTTGAAGACCGTAGACTTTGCTGCCGATCCCGAAGCTGCCCGTGAGCTCATCAACCTGTGGGTGGAAGCACAAACCAACGAGAAAATCAAGGACTTGATCCCCGAGGGAGCTTTGAACGCACTCACCCGACTGGTCATTACCAATGCGGTCTACTTCAAAGCAGCCTGGTTGTCTCCATTTGATCCAGCCAACACAAAAAATGGCAGCTTTACCTTGCTGGATGGGACGAAAGTGGAAGTGCCTATGATGCACCAGAGTGGGACTTTTCGGGCGTATATCTCACAGGACGTGCAAGCCGTGGAGCTGCCTTACGAGGGCGGAGCCTACTCCATGGTGGCGCTCATGCCCGCCGAGGGCAGCCTAGGAGAGTTCGAGCAGTCCCTCACGGCCGAAAGCCTGCAGGGCATCCTGGATCAGCTAGAACGAGCTTCTGTGACCCTAAGCATACCAAAGTTCAAATTCGATGCAGCTTTTGCACTCAATGATGCGCTTGAGGCGATGGGGATGAAAGATGCCTTTGACCCAATGAAGGCGAATTTCTCTCGGATGGACGGAACAACTAGTCTGTATATTTCATCTGCATTACATAAGGCTTTCGTAGACGTCAACGAAGAAGGCACAGAAGCCGCCGCGGCGACCGCCGTAGTGATTGGTCCTACTTCCGCGCCTGGCCAGAGCTACACCATCACGCTCGATCATCCTTTCCTGTTCCTTATCCGTGATAACGCCACCGGAACCTTGCTCTTCGTTGGCAGGATGGCAGATCCGCGCTAAACCTTAGCTTAAACCAAACAGGCTGGAAGTAAGACATTCCAGCCTGTTTGCATAATTAAATTGTCTTATCCAGCCATCCAAGCAATGGCTACCGTACCGGGACCGACATGGGCGCCGATCACTGGGCTGACCTCGGAGCGGAACACTTCGTCGGGATGAAAGCGCTCAACCGCAGCAGCCTCGAGCGCGCGGCATTCGTCTTCACACAGGGCATGGAAAGGTGCAATCAAGAGTGGTGTTTTACCACTCGTGCGCTTTTCGATCAGGTCGAGCATGCGGCTGAGGGCTTTCTTGCGCGAAATCACGCTCTCGACGGCTTCGATCTTGCCGCCACGTATCTCCAGCAGGGGTTTGACGTTGAGTGCAGAGCCCAAGAATCGTGTGGCGGTGTTGATCCGCCCGCCTTTATACAAGTATTCTAATGTATTGACGGTGAAATATACCCCAATTTTGGGGTAAGTGGCTTTGGCGAGTTCTAGGATCTCCTGCAGGCTGGCGCCCTGCTCGGCAGCACGCGCCAAAGTGATGACCATTAAACCCAGCGCCATGGAGACTAGCTGTGAGTCAAAGACCTCTAAGTTTTCAGGGTTGCCCAGCTCCACCTTTGCCTGCTCTGCAGAGTCGAAGGAAGCTGAGATTCCGCTGGAGATACCCGTGTAAAAGACATCATTTCCCGCAT
>Ga0255340_1006362_pt1 | contig 10256 bp, 7 predicted proteins | sample wastewater_treat_7_FD_192417 | JGI IMG/M metagenome (GOLD analysis project Ga0255340, IMG submission 192417) | Wastewater microbial communities from Lulu Island WWTP, Vancouver, Canada - plant10 | ecosystem: Engineered > WWTP > Wastewater > Unclassified | place: Canada: Vancouver, British...
CTATATGCAGTGTCATTCTGAACGCAGTGAAGAATTCTATATGCAGTGTCATTCTGAACGCAGTGAAGAATCTCATCTTTTAATGGCAAGGGAATTGGAGGAAATTAATGATTAAATTACTATTGGCAGATGACCAGGATATTTTGACTGAAGGGCTTAAGCTGTTACTTGGTGCTGAAGAAGATATTGAAATTGTAGGTACCGCAAACAACGGCAAAAAAGCATATGATTTATGCAGAATCAGAAAACCCGATCTTGTTCTCATGGACATACAAATGCCCGAAGTAAACGGTGTCGAAGCAACAGCAATGATAAAAAAAGATTTTCCGCAAATAAAAATAATTGTACTTACTACTTTCAATGACGATGAGTATATTTTTGATGCATTAAAAAACGGTGCATCGGGATATATGTTGAAAGATGCTTCACCAATGGAAATTTTAGAAGCCGTACGCACTGTTTTTAATGGGGGAGCATTGATTCAATCAGAGGTTGCAGTTAAAGTAATAGACCAATTTTCACAGCTGGCAAAAGACACCGGAGACAAACATATTGACCCCAAAGCAGAACTTTTGACAGACAGGGAAATTGAAATATGCCGCCTTATAGCAGAAGGCAAAAACAATAAGGAAATTGCGGATGAATTATATCTAAGCCAGGGAACAGTTAAAAATTATATAACAAAAATGTTATTAAAATTAGATTTAAGAGACCGTACCCAATTAGCCATTTTCACAATAAAAAATAATTTGTAGAAGAATCTCTTTTTTAAAACCTGAGATCCTTCGCTTACGCTCAGGATGACAATTACAGAGGATATTCGTTTATTGTGGTGTGGTAAACACGTGATAATTCTGAGTGTATTGGTAGAATCTTTTTTTAAACAGTGCCAAAAGTCACATTATTTTTTCAAGATTTAGTGATTTAAGGTACTATTATTTAACTTTTTATTTTAATATTATGATACCAATCAAAGTATTAGGATACAAAGAATTGGAGGAATAGAAATGAAAAGAAAAATAATTTTTGTAACAGTATTTATACTTATATTGCTGATTTTGCTTACATCTTGCAATACGAATAATTTAATTGAATATAAAAAGGCATCCGATAAAACAGAACAAATTATTAAGGGTCAGTCAGCAGGAGAATTTACCATGACTACGGAAATCAACCCGACAGGATTGACGGCGGAGGAAATAAAGGAGCTTAATTATATTAAGGATATGAATGGCAGTTTCAGCGTAGTATTTGATGATGAAGAAAAAAAGACTATCATAAGAAATTATTTGAATTTTGGAGGTTTGGGATATGATTTTGAAGTCTTTATCAATGGGGATGAAGTATCCGTAAAACTTCCGGTTGTCGGTAAATACCTAAGAATTAACGAGGAAATGCTCTCGGATAGTGAAAAATATTATGATGCGGGAAATAAAATAATTTCAGAGGAAACCAAGAAAGAATTTACTAAAAGATGGCTCAGCCTGATGAATGAAGAGGATGTATTCAAAGGAAAAAATATAGTCCTTACAACTCCTGACGGAGAAGTCAAAACCACAGAGTATACAATCAAGCTTAGCGATGAACAAATAAAAACACTTTTGAAAGATACAGCTCAGATTTTATCCAAGGATGAATCTCTAAAATCTTTTTTTGAAAAAAATATCAATATAAATATAGGAAAAACAGAAGATGAGTTAGAAAAAAAATCATTTGAAGAAATCCTTGATGACATAATAAGCGGAGCAGAAAATTTTCAGGTTGAAAATTTCAGTTACAGGGCATATGTCGATATTGACGGATATATTGTAAATGAAATTATCGATATATCAGTAAAAACAAGAGATTCCGAAAAGGAAGGAATAACCGGAATAAATTATAACCTAGATATAAAAACCTGGGATATCAATAAGGAGCAGAAATTTGAATTTCCCGCACTTACGGATGAAAACACAATTAAGCCGGATGAAATGAATGAAAATATGCCTTCAGTTATCGAAGATTATTTCAGTATAGAAATTTAGGGGTGACATATGTTAAAGGTTGAAAATTTATATAAAAATTATGGAAATATAAGAGCGGTAGACGGTATCAGTTTTGAAGTGAAAAGAGGCGAGGTGTTCGGACTGTTGGGACCTAACGGTGCGGGAAAATCTACAACTATTTCTATTATATCCACACTGATACCTCCCACAAAGGGGGAAATAATATTTGAGGGAGAAAGTATATTTAAAAATCCAAAAAATATCAGGCAGAAACTTGGTGTTGTTCCTCAGGATATAGCTCTTTACCCCACTCTTTCCGGCTATGAAAATTTAAGATTTTGGGGCAATTTATACGGACTTAAAGGACAAGAGCTTAAACAAAGAATAAATGAAACAGCGGACATTATCGGATTGCACGAACGCTTGAAAGATAAGGTTGAAAAGTATTCGGGAGGCATGAAAAGAAGACTGAATATCGGGGCAGCTTTACTTCATATGCCTGAGTTATTAATAATGGATGAACCTACTGTCGGTATTGACCCTCAGTCCAGGTCGCATATATTGGATACGGTGCTTAAACTCAATGACCGAGGAATTACAATTATTTATACTACTCATTATATGGAAGAGGCTGAAAATTTGTGCAGTCGCATTTGTATAATGGACGAAGGCAAAATTATTGCATCCGGTACCCAGCAGGAATTGGTTGAATTGGTGAAAGAAAAGACTCAGATAAATATTAAACTTGACAGTATAAATGAAAGTATTATAGATGGTTTAAAAAATATTCCCGGTATTATTGATGCTAAAATAGATGAGGATATAATAATTTTATACGGCGAAAACGGTGATATATTGTTAGCACAAATAATAGCCAAGGTTTCTGAGCATAAAAATCGTATTCGGTCAATTGATGTTAAAAAACCGAACTTAGAAGCTGTATTTCTTCACTTAACCGGAAAGGCATTAAGGGATTAGGTAAAATTATGAAAATATTAAGTATAATAATTAAAGATTTTAAAACAATTTTAAGCGACAAACAGGCAATTATTATTACTATGCTCATGCCTTTGATTTTGATGACCATTTTAAGCATGGCATTAAAAGGCTCATTCATTGGCTCTGATGATTTGAAGGTAGAAAAAATTAATATAGCTGTAGTTAAGAAGTACAATGAAAATAATGATAATGCAGTGTTTGAAAAATCCATGAAAGAAAGATTAGGAATAGATTTTGACAGCATTGAAGTAAACCCCGAGAAAATCTTTTTTAAGGATTTTTTGGAAAGTGACAAAGTATCAGAATTATTGAGTTATATTGTTGAAGAAGAAAATGAAGCAATAAAATTATTAAATGAAGGTAGAGTTTCAGCTGTGGTAGTCCTGCCTGATAAGTTTATTTATGATATGAAAATAAATCTTCTGACACCTTTTAGAAACAATGTAAATATAAAAGTACTCACACATGCGGATAAAACTGTAGCCGGTGAAATTGTAAAATCTGTAATGAATTCATATATTAATTCCATGTCCTCAATAATTATAGGCAAGAATGTATTGATTGAATCCGTTTCTGCCAACGACCTTGGAGAAAGCGGCTTTGACAACATGGAAGACATAATGGAAGGCATGAGTTCATTGATGGAAGGAATAAATGTTGATATTGAGAAAGCTATAGTTGAGGGTAAAAGAAGCGTGAACAGTGCAGAGTATTACACAGTTGCAATGATGAGCATGTTTATTCTTTTCGCTGCAGGTCAAGGGGGAAGAATGCTTTTGGAAGAAAAGGACAATCAAACATACCAGAGGATGATTATTGCCGACATTACCAAAACTCACGTATTGGCAGGCAAATTTTTCACCGTATTCTTAATTGCGTCAATTCAAATTATAATTATGATTTTGTTTTCATACTTTGCTTTAAAAGTTAGATGGACAGATTTCAGCATGGTTTTCCTGCTAAGTATTACATCGGCCTTTGCTGTTGCAGGGCTTGGAATTTTTATAGGTTCATTGACTTATAAAATGGGCAACTACAAATTGGCAAATACTTTTGAAAATGTAATAATTCAAATAATGGCTCTTTTGGGAGGAAGTTTCTTCCCGGTAGACTTGCTTCCTGAAATAGTCCAAAAGTTTAGCTTTTTATCTCTTAACGGGGTAGCCCTTAAAGGATTTTTAAAAATAATATTGGGATATAGTCTTGCTGACATTTCAGAAAATATTTTAATATTGGCCGTTACGGGAGCATTGTTAACAATTTTAGGAATAATAATATTTAGTAAGGAGGAGTCTGCAAATGTTAAGCATAGTAAAATTACGTCTGTTAAGGCTTAGAGATGAATATTTGGTATTTGTTATAATGACTGCCATGGCTCTCGGGCTTACATTTATATTCGGATTTTCTTTTAACAGCTACAGACCTTCCGTCATAATAGTTGATGAGGACAATAGCTTATATTCAAAAAATTTTATCGAAGAATTAAAACAAATAGAAACCTTCAGATTTGTTGATATGGATGTAAACTCTGCTTCCAAATCAGTTGAAGAAGGAGATGCAGTAGTTGCACTGGTTATTAACGAAGGTTTTCAAAATAATATTCAAAAAGGAAACAAAATAACAATCGGGCAAATAAAAGTCAAGGATGATACTTATATTCTTACTCTGCAGGAAACAGTTAGAAGCCTGATTATGAAAATGGCAGGCAGCAAAAAAATTGCAAAAGTAACTGCTGAATTTATTTCCTCTCAAAAACCTGTAAATAAAGAGGAAATAGAATCCTATGCCTATAAAAGCGTAATGGACTCCTGGAAATACAAAAACCCGTTAAAAATCACATCTACTGTGGCTGACACGGGGGAAAGTTCCGGTTACGATGCAATGAAGCACTCAATGATAGGTTTTACGATATTTTTCTCAATGTATACAATGGTTTTTTCAATAGGAACTATTCTCAGTGACAAGCAATATAAAACGTGGGACAGAATACTAATATCTCCGATATCCATGCCTTCTATTCTAGGAGGAACCATGATTGTATCTTTCCTGGTGGGAATTATACAAATGGCAGTATTGGTATTGGGAGGAAAATATTTAATAGGTATTGATTGGGGTAACAGCACAGCAGGAATTATGTTGGTTGTAACATTATTTGTATTTGCCGTAACATCCTTGGGTTTGATGCTTTCAGGAATTGTAAAAACTCAAGCCCAGCTCGGAGCAATGACACCTGTAATTTTAACCAGCACCTCAATGCTTGGCGGATGTATGTGGCCATTGGAAATAGTAAACAACAAAGTGCTGTTATTGTTGGCTGAGCTTACACCTCAAAAATGGGCAATACAGGGAATGGAGGCAATTGCAGCAAAGGGTATGGGATTTGAAGCAGCCATAATTCCGTCAATTGTACTGTTTGCAATGGGAATAATATTCTTCGGCATAGGAGTAAAAATGGTGAAACAGAATTAAAAATTTACAGTTTAGCATACTTTCAGCAAGGGTATATTTAAATTAAGGGGGCATCCCTCTATGTTATCCCCCAGAAAACCAACTCAAATTTTAGAGGTGTGTCCCCATACCTTATGTGAGGCATGTCCCCATACCTATAAAAAATAAAGGAGGACTAAAATGAACGTCAATAATAGAGAAAAATACAAAGTACCCGTTGATAAACTGAGAAATGACTGCAGCATTTGCGGAGATTTAAACTTTTGTCAAACTTCAAAGGATGTCAATGTGCTGGAAGGAGTAATAGGTCAAGACAGAGCCGTAAAATCAATGGAATTCGGACTTTCCATGGAAGCTTCCGGCTATAATATTTTTGTATTAGGACCACAGGGAACAGGCAAGACTACTTATTCGCAGACTGTGGTATCAAAAGCTGCATCCAAGCGTAAAGTACCTGATGACTGGTGTTATATCAATAACTTCAGTGAATGGGATAAACCCCTTGCAATTTCCCTTCCTGCAGGACAGGGTAAAGTTTTTCAAAAAGATATGGAAAAGCTTATAACAAATCTAGTTGTATATATTCCGAAAGCGTTTGAAAGCAGCAACTTCCAGCAGCAAAAAGACGATATAATACAAAAGACAAATAAACAAATGACGGATATTTTAAGAGATATAGATAAAATTGCACGAAATGCAGGATTTGGCATACAGCAGGCAGCCAATAGAATTCTTCTTATACCATTGGTTGAAAACAGGCAGATTACACAAGAGGAATTCAGTAGACTCACCGAAGAAGAGCGTGAGAAAATAGACGAAAAAAGAAATCAAACAGCAAAGGAAATAGACGATAGAATAAGAGACGGTCAAATGGTGCAAAGGCTTGCAGAAGAGAAAGCAATTGAAATTCAAAAACAAACTGCAAAAGAAGCTGCAGAGCCTTTTATTGAACAGCTAAAAGAAAAATATAAAAATTTTCCCGAAATTGCAGACTATTTAGACAAGGTACTGAAGGATGCTGCGGAAAATCATGTAATTTTCAGCAGTGTAAGGCATAGTCTCAATGAAAATATAATAACTAAACTTCAAGATGATTCGGATTCCTTAGATGGAGAAGAAAAAAATATATTTGAAAAGGCAGCGTCAGCACGGGACAGCAAGGACCCTTTTACACGATACAAGGTAAATTTGTTTATAAACAATGAAAATACAAAGGGAGCACCTGTTATAACGGAAAGCAGCCCATATTATTACAATTTATTCGGTAAAATTGAATACAAATCCCATATGATGACCACTATGACGGATTTTACGATGATAAAGCCGGGAGCAATTCACAAAGCAAACGGAGGATACTTGATTTTACAGGCTAAGGATTTGTTACAGGACCCTTTTGCTTGGGGCGCACTTAAAAAGGCATTGAAGTATAAAGAGGCTGTTGTGGAAAACATAGGGGAGCAAAGCCGGTATGTTCCTACGGTAACATTGAAACCTCAACCTATACCTTTAAATGTAAAAGTTATATTAATAGGCAGCTTTTTTTACTATCAGTTTTTAGCTGCAGATGAAGATTTCAGAAAGCTATTCAAAGTAAATGTGGATTTTGATGTAGAAATGGACAGGACACGGGAAAATATCCGAAATTACGTGTCATTTATAGCTTCAATGTGCGAAAATGAAAATTTGAAACATTTTAACTGCGAAGGACTGGCTAAGGTAGTGGAATACGGTTCAAGACTTGCAGACAATCAAAATAAACTGTCAACACGTTTCAATATTGTAAGTGAAATAGTATATGAAGCTTCGGCCTTGGCAGAAGCCGACAATTCAGAATACGTTGAAGGCAAGCACGTCAATCAGGCAATAAAAAATAAAAAATACCGCTCCAACAGAATTGAAGAAAAAATGCAGGAGCAGATAGTCAACAAAAAAGTTCTGATTGATACTGAAGGAGCAGTTGTAGGGCAGGTGAACGGCCTTTCCGTAATGGGAGTGTCCGGTTATGCCTTTGGACTTCCGTCCAGAATCACTGCAAGAACTTATGCGGGCAGGGAAGGAATTATAAATATAGAAAGAGAAACGGATATGAGCGGTAATATCCATTCCAAGGGAGTTCTAACCTTAAACGGTTACTTGGGAGGAAAGTTTGCTCAAGAAAAACCATTGGGATTAACTGCTCAGGTAACCTTTGAACAACTTTACGGAGGAGTTGAAGGAGACAGTGCTTCAAGCGCAGAGCTGTATGCAATACTATCAAGCTTGTCTGATGTACCCATCAAACAAAATTTAGCTGTTACGGGCTCTGTAAATCAAATGGGAGAAATTCAGCCCATAGGCGGGGTTAATGAAAAAATTGAAGGTTTCTTTGACATCTGCTCATTGAATGGACTTACCGGAGACCAGGGAGTCATAATACCCGTAAGCAATATAGACAACCTGATGCTAAAGGATGAAGTGATAGAAGCTGTTAAAAACAACCTCTTCCACATTTATGCCGTTACAAAAATCGAGGAGGGAATTGAACTTTTAACAGGAGTCAAGGCAGGAGAAAAAGATATTTACGGCGACTATGAAAAAGACAGCATATTCTACCTTGCAAACAATAAAATAAATGAATTCAATAAAGTATTGAAAACAGAATCAGAAGCATAAATAACACGGGCGTAAGCCCGTGTTGTTACTGCTATGAATAACCCAAAGTGTAATTGTAATGAACAAGCTACGTGTCATTCTGAGGGCTTTAGCCCGAAGAATCTAATACTAATTGAGGAAATTACTCTTATTCTCAGAGATTATCCCTGTTTTAGTGATGTATCCCCCTTATATTGTGGACATTCTTTCGAAGTGCAAAGACTATCTTCTTGAATGAGGTACTTCTTCATACTTTCAATACACCTTCTCACCAAATCAAGAGCCGTTACAGCCGCCCTCTCCCTAACAGTGTCACGAGTTCCGGTTGCATGAATTTTTTTCACCTCATAATTACCTGCATAATAAACACAAACATATACCAATCCAACCGGCTTTTCATTGCTTCCTCCGTCAGGACCGGCAATACCCGTAGTGGAAACCCCTATATCACTGCCGGAAACCAAAGCTGCCCCGTATGCCATTTCTTTTGCCGTCTCTTCACTAACAGCACCATACTTTTCGAGGGTTTCCTTGTTCACATTTAATGCTCTTATTTTTGCATCATTGCTATATGTAACAAAGCCTTCCAAAAAAGATTTTGAAATACCCGGATAACTTATAAGCTTTGAAGAAACTAAACCACCCGTCAATGATTCAGCAACGGATACAGTCAGCCCTTTCTCTAACAATAACTTTGCAACCTTATCCTCTACATTTCCGCTTTCAACTACATAAGCATTGTCCTTTCCGAAACGCCTGATTAATTCTTCTATAACAGGCTTTATAAGCTCGATGCACTTATCCTTGTTTTCGGCTTTTGCCGTAATTCTGAAGATAACCTTGCCGGCGCTGGCAAATGTGGCAATTGTAGGATTTGTCTGGTTTTTTATAATATCGAGAACCATTTCTTCAGCAGCAGATTCACCTAAATTGGTTACAACTAATTTTTCCCCGTAAACAACCCAGCTGGAAAACTGTTTCAAATAAGGTATTACCTCTGAATCCATGAGAGGCTCCATTTCTCTAGGAGGTCCCGGTAAGAGTATTCCTATTTTATTGTTACCATTACTGTCCCTACCTCTGTAAATGCATCCGTTGGCAGTTCCGTTTGGATTATTCAGTATTATTGAGCCTTTGGGGAAATATGCCTGCCTCATATTGTTTTGAGGGAAATCTCTTCTAAAGCGCATATACATATTTTTTACATGCTCATAGCTTCCTTCATCATAAACCATTTCTACTCCGAAATATTCAGCCAATGCTTCTTTGGTTATATCATCCTGAGTAGGCCCCAATCCTCCCGTGCATATTACAATATCAGCTCTTGAAAAGCATATTCCGAAAGCTTTTTTTATTCTTTCACTATTGTCTCCCACAACAGTTTGATAATGCACATCAATGGCTATTTCAGCCAACTTTTTAGAAATATACCGTGCATTTGTATTGACAATATCCCCATGCAAAAGCTCACTACCTATACAAAGAATTTCTGCATTCATAAAAACCTCCATAAATTAATTCAATAAATTTAATATAAACCAAAAACCAACAAATTACAATATATCATTATTATCGAAAAGCCGTTTTTAATTGACATTCTGTACCTAACACTGTGTCATTGCAATAAATAAGCTAGGTGTCATTCTGAGAGCTTTAGCTCGAAGAATCTCATGAGTTACCGCGTCATCCTGAGAATATAATACTACGTCATCCTGATCGCAGCGAAGAATCCTATCTTTTTATTGCTTAACATATCCATAAATGCTATAATTAACACAAAAAGGAGATGATTCCATGCTTTCAAATTTAAATATTCAATCAAAAACATTGAAAATTTTAAGCTTAGTTCTTACCGTAACAGGAATCATATTTATCTTGGCATCGAAGCATATAGGAAGCATCTCCATACGTTTGGCAATGATTATTTACTTAATATTTTGTGTTGTAAATTTTAAGATGAACTATAAATACTTATCTTTGAAAGAAAAAATAAATTATTCACTTGCTGCATTGGCATCTTTTGCAGGTCTGTACAAGCCTGAATCAACAATGTTTTTTTTAGGAATATTCCTGCTTTACATAACCTTACCTATTTATATTAAATCAATAAAAAATAAATATTTAATCGACGTAATAAATCTTATAGTATCCGGCACAGGCATATTATTTGCCGTACTTTGCATCTTTAATTCA
>Ga0255340_1006363_pt1 | contig 10251 bp, 21 predicted proteins | sample wastewater_treat_7_FD_192417 | JGI IMG/M metagenome (GOLD analysis project Ga0255340, IMG submission 192417) | Wastewater microbial communities from Lulu Island WWTP, Vancouver, Canada - plant10 | ecosystem: Engineered > WWTP > Wastewater > Unclassified | place: Canada: Vancouver, British...
TGCCTTGTCAGTACACATCAGAGCGAGTGAAGCTGCCTTCATACCCATGTTCCAGAGTTCGCGACTGTTCTTCAACATCTTGCAGTTGTCATCAACCCATGATGTACCACCGCCGAAGCCAAGTCCAGCAATGTTCAGGGATCCAGAAGTAGAACCCATGCAGGTGTCATTGGACGTTGTCAGATTTGGACCAGAAACACTTGGGGTGTTCTTGATCGTCTGAGTTGTTCCAGCGATAACTTTAGCAGCTTCGGAATTGATGAGCGCAACTTGCACGTCGGCGGCACCGGCTTCACGAGCGGCAGATGAGTTGTCTGTAGCAGCAAAGGTGATGTTTTGTGTAACACCAGAATTCGATGACTGGGCAGCGGACCCAGTCACAACGGTGGTTTCTTGTTGTTGCTTCGTACCGCTAGTTGTTTCAGCAAAAGCGGATGTAGCGAGCACCAGAGCAAAGGCAATAATGATTTTTTTCATAGTAGTGTTCCTTTTAGTGCAGTGCTATTTCTAGCACTGCATTGAAATTACTGAGCGGACCCAGCAGAAACCTTGCCTTTAGCAGAGGACGCAGACTCAGCACCAGCACCAGAACCAGTGTAATTCACGTTGACCACTCCTGTGCCAATCGCACCGCCAGTTGATGCTGACGTGCTGTATGCTGTATTAGCTGTCTCGGCAGACTTGCTGTCTTTGTAGACATTACCGCATGCTGTGTCAGGACGGCAACCATTGAAGATGACAGTCGTCTTGGCATACTCAGTAAGACTCGAACCAGCTGTGCTTGCAAATCCTGCAGTAGATCCACCAATCACACCAGCTGCGCCGTTTGTGCCAGTTGAAACCCTCCCAGATGTTTGAGCACCAGCAGCGCCGCCAACATTGCCAGCAACATTGCCGGTACGACCAGCTGCAGAGTATTGACCAGCGCCAGATACTTCGGCATATGAGTTACCACCAGCTACTGCGGAACCAGCGCCAGAACCTGTTGATACGTTAGCAACGCCAGACATACCAAATGTGGATACTGATCCACTAACGCCTGCAACGCCGGCAGTTTCTTGAACGCAGGACGGCAGCTTCACGCTACCAGCGCTAGCATATCCACCAACTTCAGATGTTGCCTTTTGCACATTGCCAGCTGCAGAGAAACTTGTGCCATTGCCTGACGAAGAAGCAGCAGCGCCAGAGAAGCTGTTAACGCTGTTTGTGCCAGATGCAGAATAGCCGGTGGATTGATTTCCTTCTGCGAATGCTGAACCGGAGAGCGCCAGAACGGCGAGAGCCAAGAGAGATTTTTTCATGAGAGTTCCTTCAAGTTTTACGTAAAAATGAAGGTAACGAGCTTACGGTGGCGGTGTACGACCGTACTCTTTCGAGGTTAGGTTCACCGCTTGTGCCTCGCCATTTCTGACGATTTACCTTTATACCAACCTGTTACCAGGGTTTCACCGTCAAAAGAATTGCTCTCTTGACTAAGTGATAGAGTATATTATCCTGTTACACGTTAAAATTGAACCTAAGATTAGGTTAGGTGTAACAAGTTTATTTGGAAATCCGCACTTTCTTCACACCCTGTCAAAGACCGTACGGAGTGTTCATACGTGATGCTTCTCAATGTCGTTTTCGTAGAGAGCAACAAGTCGTTGCTCAACAATCGCAATACACGTCCCCCAAGAATACCCTGGATTTATCGTATCAAACAACACGAATGTTCCAGGGAACTTATCGGCATTTGCCTTGTGAGGACGATCATCAAGCAGAAAATCGTGCTTTGTACCTAAGACCGATTTGTCGTGGGTTACGATAACACGATCCTCTAACCACGGAAAGTTCTTGCGATACCACAATACTTTTTCAGTGTAGGCATACGGGGAACCAGAAGGCGTCTTGGTCGCAATCCAAACCCGTATGTCATTTGCGTCATCATATCGCTTCAACAGATTGATCGCATCTGCGGCACCTTCGGTTACTGGCAACCAAAGGTAAATCCCAGGCAAGTGTTTGAAGGTATCAGCAGGCAAATTGCTTGCTGAGAGGTCGTGATCAAAGTCAGCAACAGGACCGTCGCTGTCAATGAACACGTTGAACCGCGCCTTAAATTTTGGTGTTCCCATTATTCTGCTCTAATCCGAACGCAAGTTTTTTCTTTGATCGACTTCCACGCTTCGCTAAGAATCGTTGGTTTTGATTCGCGATAATGAGACATTCGATAATCCCGATACGCAATAATTCCAATGACTCCGACAAATAATGCGTAGATTGCTGCAGACGCATATGCGTAATCAAGTGGACCTACCACACCATTGACCATCCAATATACGGCAGCAATGGAAATCCACATTAGCGGTAACAGCAACAAAACAGACACGATGATCATCAGCAGAATGATCAGCAGACCGCGCATCCACGCTTTTGTAACGGTGCAAAGATCAGTGTCTTCCTGCTCCCACGCCGATAGCGATCCGTAGGATGTAGCAAGTCGCCAAAGAAGCGACTTTTTGCTAATGATAATCGCTTCCATTACGCGGCGGCAGCGCCAACATTCTCAATAGAGGCACCACGTGCCTTCTTAGGTGCACCGCCAGCAGCAATCTCAGCGAGACGCTTGGCGATTTCAGGGTTGGTGCGGTAAGTGTGGCGCTTGCCATGCTTCGGTTCCGTCTTGGAAGGACTCTTCTTTCCTTCTTGACGAAGTTTGGAATACATCTTTGCGCGTGCCAGGTTGGTTGCGTTCTTGCTATTGCGTGACATAGTTTCTCCAGTGTTGATAATGAATTCTATCACGACCACTCAAGGGTCGTGATTTGTTTTTGTAGGTTAGCGTTGAAGATCTTTGATGATCAAAGCTATCAGATCGTGACGTGCTCTGAATATTGCAGCACCAAGTTCCTTGCCTTCGACACCTGGGAATTGAGCAGCAGTTACCGTCCGCGCAGCACCCATACATCTCTCAAACATTTCCAGGGGCAGCGCGAATACGTCGGGACTTGTAATACTCTCCAAAGTTCTCAGCGCAAGCAACATGTCTTGAGGAATCTGACCCATGCTGTAAGCGCGGATCGAGTTGAGCAGGGTTGCGACATCCATTGCCTCAAATCCATCACCACATCGTCCAACATACAAGTTTACTGTCTCATACATTGTCAGCGAACGCGTCGACGGAAATTTCATCAGTGGTTGTCCTTCACGACATACAAGTGCGGCAAAGACATCGAGACGATCTTCTTTTTTCAGCACCTTACAAGCGTCTGCCAGCAGAAAGAGTGCTTTCAACTTAACACCGTCCCAACGTCCAAGTGTCAGCATTTGCTTGAAGAATCGAACCTTCTGTAAGGCGCCGATTTCAAACAGCAGCTCAAAGAACTTTGCCGGATGTTTCTCGCCAAGAACCTTTTCCAGCTCTAACCAGAACCGTTCAAATGGCAGTTCATCGAGATCACCGCGATCAACCATCTCACTAGCGAGCGACATGGTTTCTGGAGCAACGGTAAAACCGTCGTCGCTGTAGCGAGCGAAGAAGCGAGCGAGTCGAACAACTCGCAGTGGGTCCTCGGCAAATGCGTCAGAAGTGTGGCGAAGGATTTTGTTTTCAAGATCGCGCTTGCCGCCAAATGGGTCGATGATGTCACCGCCATATTCCGGAATCGCCATCGCATTGATAGTCAGATCGCGACGCGACAGATCATCTTCGAGTGTGACAGTGCCGTCGATTTCGAATTCAAACCCAGTGTACCCGATACCAACCTTCTTTTCACGGCGAGCAAGAGCGTATTCTTCGCCGGTCACAGGGTGGAGGAACACAGGAAAACCCATGCCGACTTGATCGTATCCGAGGGTTATCAGCGAGAGAGGATCAGAACCGACCACAACGAAGTCGCGATCTTTTACCTCGCGTTTCAGCAGCATGTCGCGCACAGCGCCACCACATAAATAAACTTTCATAAACAAGGACCCCAAATGTGCGCCATCTACAAAATTACAAACTTAATAAATGGTAAGGTTTATATTGGCAAAACACTTCAAACTGTTGCTTCAAAAAGATGGGCACAGCATAAGGATTCAGCTAATAGAGGTTCTAATCATATCATACATCGAGCAATAAAGAAACACGGCGTTACAAATTTTACATTTGATGTGATTTTCAGTTGTTTAGTCCCAGCCGCACTACCTGAGTTAGAAAAACATTTCATAGCAGAAAATGATTGTTGCATCTTAGATGGTCTACACAAGGGCTACAATATGACTAGGGGCGGCGAAGGTTTTACAACTGAGACAGCCAGAAAATATGCAGGGTGGAATAATCCAAACTACGTAAACCCGTGGTCTGGCGAAAAGGGTTCAAAGATGTCGTCTGAACAAAACCGCAAAAGGAGTTTAGAGGGAACCAATCCTTGGGCGGGCGAAAAAGGTTCGGAACTTTCAAAAAAGATTTGTCGAACACAATTAGCAGAGGGGAGGCACCCATTCCAAGGCGAACAAGGCGCAATCTTAGCTAGAAAGAATACTAAAAAGCAGATTGAAAATGGGACGCACATGACTCAAAAAACCTTCACTTGTCCTCATTGTTCAAAAGTCGGGGTCGGGCGAAATATGTTTAGATGGCATTTTAACCATTGTAGGTATAAATCCGCTGATATGCCTAGTATCTAAACCGTATTTTAAGATTCGTTGTCAATATCGACTTTGACTACACTTCCAAGTCGTCTAACATACACGTAGGACCAACCAGGGCGGTCCCAGTTACGTTCAGGCGTGTCGAGCATAATAACACTACCATTCAGCGTGTCAAGTTCCCCTGCGTCGCTCTCTAGCAGGAAATATTCATCTTCATCAAGATCGTCGATCAATCCGTGCTGATAAAGTTTTCGGGCCTCGCGAATCAGTTTGCCCCAGGCATCCGAGCCAATACGAAAAATATTTTCGGTTAGTTTGATGTTGCGAGTAAGGTGGTAGTTTAGATCTCGCGAAATGTCTTCGGCAAAGCAAATCACGATTTAACTATCTGAAGTGTTAGCGGACCTTCACCTTTATGAAGGCGATGCCAAACTCCTGCTTGTACAAAGAATCCAACACCTTCAGGCATTGGGCGAGGTAATTCGTTGTCGTATTGAAATTCCCAACCCTTGCCCTCTTTGACAATGACTAGGCGATCTTGTTCATCCCAATGCCACTGAAGTTCTTGCTCTGGAACATCAGCGGCAAAGACACGAATATCGTCTGTTTCAGTAAATGGAAATGGCGTTACCATGGGCGCGAGGAAACGAGTCCAAGTGCCTTGGCATAGCGAGCAACATTACAACTCCACCACCCCGGTGTAGTCTTGTCAGTCTTCTCAGAGCACTTATGACGCGCTTGAAAACTTGCTGCTTTTACAGGATCATCGTTCTTGATTGTCGCATTTGGGTCACCAAAGTTTACCTTGATGATATTACCCTGTGCGTTCTTTACGTAGACTGAAAATTTACGAGGACCGCCTGAAGTTCTAAACGGTTTGTTTAATTGAACAGTCTTGCCCTGATAAAGTGCTTCCATAATAGGGAGCGCTGGATCATCATTCACCTCTGGGCAGCAGTTAGGTAGTTCGTTAACATTCATATTGAAGCACCGGTTAAAACTAATATTTATACCCAGTTCAGCAGGATAGCAACTTTCAGCGTCAGCATCACGCCATCGTCTGTTTGTTGCCCAATTGGCGCGTATGAGACACACGACGGATCGATTTCAGCATCCTTCAGATGGTTCGCCAACGAGATCATGAAGTTCTTGTCTGTGGCAATGTGTCCAAAGTCTTTTGCTGAATAACCTTTCAACTTCAAATGGACTGTACCTTTGGCATCCTCGTCAAAGGTAATGTCGTTCTCGAGGTCGATTGAGATGTCTTCAATTTCGTAGTATTGCGGACGATCACATGTTCCGTGCTTCCCAAGTCCATCTTCGCCAAAGGCAACGACTTGCTGCTTGAATAATGCGCGCATCATAAGAATGCTACAATCGCTTTCAACCGTAAATCTGAATGGGAGTGTCATATCAAAAACTAATTTGTAATTGTAAGAATCCACTTGCCATTTTCAAGGTCTAAATCGGCACCAAGAATTTTACAAGTGGGATGTTGTTTTCGTGCCTGAGCAATCATCCAATGCCGTTCATCAGGCGGCATGCCTATTTCTCCGCCCTCGAGTAAATGATCCTCGATAATGTCTAATTGATCCGGCGAGCAATCAATCGTGAGGATCATGGACGAAGTTCTTGAAATCGAACGCGAATCTTTTCAACTTCTTCAGCAGCAACCACAAGCGCAGTAACCTGCGACATTACGGATGTTTGATCATGCATCTTGAAGTCATCGGCGAGTTGATGAAGGTCTTCAATATTTTTCTGAAGACGCCCAAGAACCTTGTTGAATTTGTCGTCGAGCGCAATGCCTTTATGAAGGATAGCCATTGTTGTTTCCTTAAGTGGTAATATCGTCTCTATTTACGACGATAGGATCAACTTCTCGAAACTCTGTGTCAGTCGCCTGATAGAACTTCCAAGTGTTCAATTCGATCGCAGTCAGCGCTGCCCACTTCGGATGTTTGTCATACGAACCGTTGCGTCCTTCATACATTCTGTATGCGCCGGTGTCAATATTCGTTTGCCCAAGGATAGTCATTGGGTGTTGAATGATGGTATGACCACTAACAATATGACTGAGTCCTTCTTGATCAGGGACTTTGTCATAATGGTACTTTACGGTTCGACGAACTTTGTCAAGATCGGCAAGACTGTTTTGAGCAAAGCTGTAGAACTTGTGCCGACCCCAAAGGATGTACGAACCATCGCGAGACTCAACTGTTATAAGGTCAGTCAAGTAATCTTCACTTGCGAGATCCGCATCATTGATAGCTCGATGTGGCGGCAGCTCAGCGTGGATGATATGGATCGAGCGTCCATCAAGCAGCTCGACAGTAATGAGGAACGGGAGATTTTCTACCAGCGGTAAGTAATCAAATAGCTCGATACTTTCATCCAGCGGAATCCTTGTTGCCTTGCCATCCATAGCAGCAGCGTCGTTCAACGCTTCAAGACCCCAGTGTCCACCGTTCATCGTCCAGAAATATCCAAGTGGTCCGCCGGTAAATGCTTGAAGCATCATTTGCTCGTGGTTGGATAGCACAGCATGAAACCAGTCTTCCTGTAGAAGACCCAGACATTTCAGACTTTCTGGACCGCGATCAACCAAATCGCCAACGCTAAACATCCGATCCTTCGTTTTATCGAAGTTCAGATTTAATAGCAGATTCTCAAAGGCAGAAAGGGAACCATGAAGGTCCCCAATCACAAAATCTCGCCCTACTAAATTAGGTTTGAATGATTTTATTTTTGGCATGTGTTCTCATTATTATTTTCGAATTACCAGTCAATCACGATTTGATATTCGCCGGCTGGAAGTAGCCCTTTGGCATGCAGGTCGTTTGCGATCATGTCAAGGCTTGGGTAGAAGTTTCGTTCCCAGAACATCTCTAATCCGTGTTCTCTGTCCCACTCGTCGTCTGTGACAAGTTTCTTCGCAGGATCGCGTGCCAACCACGCAGCGAAACTCACGCCCATCTCGCGTCCATTCACCTTTTCAGGGATGGTGTCATCCTCGAAGTCATACGGATGTTTGCAAGGAACTGTAATGTATTCTACACCGCGTTCCCTACAATCGTTTTGTTGCTGAAAAGAATATGGTCGCTTGTATGTTTCCTTGACAAGATTGTCAAGATCGCTCACGTCGATGCTTTGAACAGTTTTGATTTTCATGTTGTACTCTCTGCTTTGTTTCGAGCGTTTGTGCCACGAATGGTTCTAATCAATTCTGTATCGATGGTGACAGAATCAGCTGTGTTTGTTGATAAGGCATTAACTCCGATAACTGAATGAATACTTCTTACCTTAGCAAGATATTCGTTACGCCAGACCCGCCTAAAAAATTGCCATTTGCGACATAGAAGATTGGGTTGTCTAATCCAAACTTCCACCATTTCATTTTCGACTTCTCGGCATTAACACGAGTAATCTCAAGAGCCAGGTCCTTCGCATACGCTGCCTCTTCTGCCTCTAAAATCGCGATGAAAGTTTTAAGTTCATCGCGAAGAGGTTCAAATTGCGACTTATCAAAAGTCGCAACGGCCGTCCAGTTAGAACTTGAAGACATCAGAGAATGTGATGCGAACAAAGCGACCGGAGATGTTGGCAACCACATCGGCAACCACTTCGAAGATCTTGTCAAGCAAATCATCGAGAACCAAGCTCACAGCATATGCCGGGAAGAAGAGGGTCCAAACACCGATGTTTGCTGCCAGCTCGCTGCGGTTAATCTTTGGTTCAATGTCAATCCCGTTCTTAGCAAGTTGGAGACCAACAATGCTATTTGAAGAATCGCAGTTGTTAACAAACCACTTCGACAAGCTGTTCGCATTCTGCTTCATGTAATCGCTGGCGTCTACCGACTTAGCGTATTCGTAGATGGAGCTGTACGAGACATCACGAGTTTTTGTCTTGTCTGCTGGATCAGCGCTGAGGATGAAGTTACCAACATTCTTGAGGTGACGACTCCAGGCACCCTTGTAATTTTTAGCAGATTTGCGAACCGCTAAGATGAATTCAATGCCAGAATATCCAAGACCAATCAACGCATACCAGCCTACAGGAATTAACCAGGACCAGGAAAGCGCTTGCCACAGACCGGCAAATGTCCAGAGAGAAGATGTCGCCGCACCAACGAAGAGGAATCCGAAGAGTAGAACCCACCACTTGAATTGCTCACGACCTTTTCGGTCATACGACGCGCCAATGACGAACAGAATTAAAAACACACCGATGATGATCATCTCGACCATACCCAGCGTTAGAAAAGCAGCAAACATAAAATCTCCTAAGAGGGTTGATTAATTACTCGAACTCTTTCAGCATCAACAGATGCCTCTACTTCACCGCCAATGAAGTCATCGAAATATCGAATAGTCACCTCGTTGATGAGGTTATTGCGACAAATGAATTCACAGTCGATCCAGTAGGATCCTGCCATGGATGTCCAGAGGTATTCGTAGTTCATGAGGCATTTTACAATAGTCCATGTGCCTCATGAACCTGAATCTTGGTTAGCGAATGGTCTTCAGACCGCTGTGACTCAACATGAAGTTTGACATGCCGAGCAACAAATGTTTCTTGTCGCGGGCGGCGTGAACCATGCCAGTCGCTTTGATTTTGTTTCCGAGCGTTGCCGTCGAATCTTCGATGACCTTTTGGAGGTCTTTCTTCATTGCGGCAAAATCGTCCATCGCAGCAATGCGACTGATAATTGCCATTGTGAAAACGCCCTGTCCGTTGTCGCGTGCCATTTACTTCTCCTTGTGAAATCGGTTGCTTACCAAGACCGCGTCTTGTACATCATTTTTGAATATCGGAACTTTCGCGCCTTCATTTTTTGCGAAGCAATGAGACGACCTCTGATAGCGGCGTGTTTGATGCGCTCGAAGTTCTCTAGAGACATCGTGACGACTCGAACTTCGCCGTCTACAAGGGCATTCATGTAGTACTTAATCATCGCCTTCTTTCGCTCGCAAAATAACTTCGTCGCTGATTTTGTAGCACATCACAGCAAGTTGGTCGTAGTATTCGAGGGTCATGTCAATGATCGTGTCGATCTGCTCGCGAGTTGCCATGATGCGAACAGGGATCATGCGCTCTTTGAAGAGTTGCCCATCTGGCGAAACCCATTGTCCTTTCGCAGGTCGCATCACAGTCAGACCACCAGAGATGGCACGAACCTTTTCATCCCAAACGCGATGGTAGCGAGTGGTGTAATATCCTGGGTGGAACGTCCCATCAACATAGACACCAACATCAGGATTTTGCGCAGCGTAAATTTCTGTCATTCGCTTTGGCGTGGCACGGCGCTCAGTCGGCACCAGGATTTCCCAGAGGCACATCATGATTAGGAGATCACCACGCTGACGATGAGGGTGTCGATGCCGTCGCTGTAATGCGAATCGCGGATCATCCAGCGGCGATCAGAAGTGAATGTCCCGTTGCCGTCCGTGACCCGGATGTCCATCGAAATCTGTGGGTTTGCTTCGGAGATCACGGTGCGAGTCAACCGTGTTGGTTTGAAGATGACCATCTTGGCAGCGAAAGTACCAAGCGACACAACAACAATTGATTGACCTTCAACTTCGAGGAATGGGATTGGTTCGAGATCTTGAGGCATAGCGTTCCTTTGATGGT
>Ga0255340_1006369_pt1 | contig 10245 bp, 5 predicted proteins | sample wastewater_treat_7_FD_192417 | JGI IMG/M metagenome (GOLD analysis project Ga0255340, IMG submission 192417) | Wastewater microbial communities from Lulu Island WWTP, Vancouver, Canada - plant10 | ecosystem: Engineered > WWTP > Wastewater > Unclassified | place: Canada: Vancouver, British...
CCAGGGCCTCTTTGCGCAGGCTTGCCAGATTTACCTCTGACTGTAGAACATCCGATTTCAGAACCATGCCTTCCTGAAAACGGGAGCCGGTGATCTTCAGATCAGCCTCTGCGGTTTCCACTGTTTGTAACATCACTGTATGGGTGTCAATTGCCAACAGCCAGCCCAAATAAGCCGTCTCGACATCAAGCAAGACCTTTTGTCTGGTTTGGCTTTCCGAAGCCCGGCTCATCTGCTCATAGTAGGTGGCATTTTTATAATCAGCAAAAAAAGCGCCTTTGTTGAAGATGGGCTGGGTGAGAATGATCTGCGACCTCAGATTATTATGCAATGTGGGATAGTTGAGCCGTTTTATGCCAAAGTCCATGGCTTGAAAATTCTGCTGGGCCAACTTATCGCTGAACACCTGGACCGGGTTGTCAGAGCGGATGAAAGCTTCACGGAAATTGACACTGGGGAGCAGCCGGCCTCTGGCCTTTTTGACGTCCTGCTGAGCGGCGCTCTTTTCCGCTTCGCTTACTTTAAGATCGGGTTGGTTGGCCAGGGCCAGTTCAAATGCCTTCTCAATGGAGAGCGCTTCAGCCGAAGGGGCTGATTCAGATGACCCCCCCGACCCCGCTGAGGCCGCAACGGTATCGCCTGGAATTATCATGCTTGACATACCAAAGACGATCGCAAGCACATGGCACATAAATGTTTTTCTCATGGTTGTCCGCCTCCTTATCTTGACCACACTTCACTAACCGAGATGTTTATATCAAAGCCGCTATCGGGTTCCTTCAGATGATGTCCTCCCCTCCTTTACTAAGCTCTTAGCGCAATTGCCGATATACAGCATAGATTATTAGTGGCTCGCCTGTCAATGCAGTTGCACAAAGAGAGGTCTCTGACGGATGATTTGGCTTAAAAATAATTTAATATTGAGCCCGCCTCCGAAGTGATATATCATTGCCATAATTGTTTTTGGTTGTGAAGCGGACTAAACCACACCGAAGCACGTCGAAGCATTGTGTGAAAATTTGCCGGCGTTCCTCTTCGGTTCCCGATATGGAGAAAAACATGACAAGCCTGACGATTAAGCCTGCTGCCCTGTCCGATGAAACGGCGGCCGTTGTGCCCTTGGCGTTTAGCGCGGACCCGGTAGCGCAATGGCTGCATCCGCATCCTACCCTCCTATCGGTGCTTAAGGTCAGGCTGGAAAGACAAGCGGTATGGCGCAGTCTTAAGCCGAGGGCCGATCGCTTTTGACTGATGTGAATTGAGGGGAAGTTCATCAAGCGGCGCGACATGGCCCGCTTAAACCGGCGCGCGACCGACACGCATTGGCCTTACCGCAGGCAGGACCTTCCACAGCCCCGTCGTTCAGTTGCCGGTTTCGCAAGAGAGGGGTGATGATATAATCCGCAAGGCCCTGACCAGGGGTGTTGTTTTTAGGAGATACAAGAAAATGCTCGAAATGCCCGTCGATCACGGTTAAAATGGAATTCAGTTAAAATTATGCGCGGAAGGATGCTTGCCTTCCGGCGGAAAATGGCGAAATGTTTAAGGAATCCGCAGCGCGGTTGGAAAGCGCAAACCGGGAAATGGAGGGTCCGGAAGTTTTGAAGGGATTCAAGCTGATCCTCCGGGCTTTGCGGTATAGAAATTACCGGCTCTTTTTTGGCGGCCAGAGCGTCTCGCTTATCGGCATGTGGATGCAGTCGGTTGCCATGAGTTGGCTGGTGTACCGGTTAACCGCATCGCCGATGATGCTCGGGGTCGTCGCCTTTGTTAATCAGATCCCCTCGTTTGTCCTGGCCCCCATTGCCGGCGTTTATGCCGACCGCTGGAACCGTCGCACCATGCTGCTCTGGACACAGACATTGTTGATGATAGAGTCGCTGATGCTGGTCGTGCTGTGGCTCAGCGGCGTGGTGCACGTGTGTCAATTGATCGTGCTGGAGCTCTTTGCCGGGTTGGTAAAGGCGTTTGACGCGCCGGCGCGGCAGTCATTTGTCGTGGACATGATCGAGCAGAAAGAGGATCTGGGCAATGCCATTGCCTTGAATTCGGCGATATTCAACGGATCGCGTCTGATTGGTCCATCACTGGCCGGGGTGATCATTGCAACTGCCGGTGAGGGAATCTGTTTTCTGATAAACGGGCTTTCCTTCCTGGCCATCATACTCGCGCTGCGAGCCATGACCATTGCCCCCCGGGAGCTTGCGGCGCAGACGACCCATGTTCTGCAGGAGCTGAAGGAGGGGTTCGCCTACATTTACCACCATGTCCCCATTCGCACGCTGCTCATCCTGGTGTCGGTGGTGAGCCTGGTGGGGATGCCCTATGTCGTGCTCATGCCCGTTTTCGCCAAGGAGATTCTGCGCGGCGGGCCGTCAACCCTCGGCTTTCTTATGGCCGCCTCAGGCATAGGCGCGCTGACCGGGGCCTTCTTTCTTGCGTCACGCAGGGAGTTTAATGGGTCGGGCAGGCTTATCCCCCTGGCCGCCGTCATCTTCGGCAGCGGCCTGATTGCTTTCTCTTTTTCAAAGGTTTTTATCTGCTCTTTCGCGGTGATATTAATGAGCGGGTTCGGCCTGATGGTACAAATGGCTCTGTCCAATACCAGCCTGCAGACACTGGTTGACGATGACAAGCGCGGGAGGGTGATGAGCTTTTACACCATGGCGTTCATGGGCGTGGCCCCCTTTGGAAGCCTGCTGGCGGGCGGACTGGCGCATCGCATAGGCGCTCCCCACACCCTGCTGCTCGGCGGCACCGCCTGTGTTGCCGGAGCCGTGCTGTTTGCCAAAAAATATCCAAGCGTTCTTTAGTCGCTGAGGGCCATTCAACCACAGTACGGAAAACGGCGATGGGTTTTGATGCTTAAATTATCCGCCGCGTCCATGGCTTTTCTGATAGCGGTTGGTTTCAAGCAATGGATGGTTCACCTTATGAAATGTTGGGCGGCACGGCATAAGCCGTCTCCTCACCCTTGTGGCAAGGCGACAATGGTGAACCAGAATTCCTCGATTGACCGCACAATCTTTTCAAACTGGGCCAGGCCAACCGGTTTAGTGATATAACAGTTTGCATGCAGATAGTAGGCATCGAGAACATCCTGATCGGCCTTGGATGCGGTCAATATCACCACCGGAATATGCTGCAATGCCTCATCCGTTTTAATTTCCTTCAAAACATCCAGGCCGTTCTTTTTGGGGAGATTGAGATCAAGCAGGACCAGATCCGGACGGGCGGCATCCGCATAGCCGCCTTCACGTCGCAGAAAAGCCAGGGCTTCGACACCGTTGGTAATGACATGAAGCGTGTTGTGGATTTTAAATTCCTTGATCGCCTCACGGGTCAAACGGATATCCGCGGGATTGTCCTCCACCAGTAAAATCTCCACCGGCCTGCCGTGCATTACATGGGTCATGGCCTTTGATCCTCACGCCGACAGCGTAAAGTAAAAGGTTGCGCCTTTTCCCAACTCACTTTCCAGCCATATTGCGCCTTTATGCAGCTCCACAATTTTCATGCAAAGAGCCAGTCCGATCCCGGTGCCGGCGTATTCGTCCCGGCTGTGCAGCCGTTGAAATATTTTAAACACCTGTTCTTTATACCGGGGGTCGATGCCGATGCCGTTATCCCGCACGGAAAAAAGCCATTCATTCTGTTTGGATTCCGCCGCGATATGTATCCGGGGCGTTGCCGTGCCGCGAAATTTTATGGCGTTGCTTATGAGATTTTGAAACAACTGGGTCATCTGCGATGCATTACAGGGTATGGTCGGCAGGGTGCCGCGGGTGATGATTGCCTGACTTTCTTCGACGGCAACGCGCAGGTTGGAAAGCGCCTGATTGAGCGGGTGGTTGCAATCAGTGGGAACAAAGCGGATATCGCGCGCCCCGACACGCGAGTAGGCCAGCAGGTCATCAATCAGAGTCTGCATCCGTAAAGCCCCGTCCACCGCATAATGGATGAATTCCCTTGCATCCTGATCGAGCCTGTCTTTATAGCGCCTTTCCAAAAGTCGGGTAAAGCTCGCCACCATGCGCAGGGGCTCCTGCAGATCATGCGAAGCAACATAGGCAAACTGTTCAAGTTCCTTGTTCGATTTCATGAGTTGCCGCAGCAATTGTTCGCGCTCTTCCTCCATTTGCTTGCGCGCGGTAATGTCCTGGGTGGTCCCGAATCCGCTCACAAGCCTGCCCTGCGGATCAAATTCCAGCTCAGCCTGCTCATGCACCCATTTTACCATGTTGCCCACGACCAGCCGGTGTTCGATATCATAAGGTTCGCCGGCAAGGGCCGTCTTCCACTTCCGGTCCACAAGCTCACGATCATCCGGGTGAACCAGTGCCAGAAACTTTTTATAGGTCACGGGCGTTCCCACGGGAATGCCGAAGATACGATAGCACTCCTCAGAACAGAGTAACTTACTGGTTTGAATCAGGAGCCGCCAGCTTCCAATACGGGCCACCGTCTGGGCGCGGTTGAGGTCCTCCCGGCTCTCGCGCAGCGCCTGCACTACTTTCTCCCGCTCGGTGATATCGCTGCATGTGCCGATCATTTTGTATGGGGAACCTTTTTCATCGGTGAAAGCTACCCCCCGGTCAATCCAGTAGCCATAAGAACCGTCTTGTTTCATAAAGCGGTACTTCACATGGTAGGGTTCGCCGTTTTTAAGGTGCCGGTCAAGCGCAGCCATCACCCGATCATGGTCATCCGGGTGAATCACCTGTTTCCATGTTTCGATTGTTCTCGGGAAACCGCCGGGGGTATGACCCAGCAACTCGTCAATCTTTCCAAACCACGCCAGGGTTCCCTTTACAATGTCCCATTCCCAGATCAAATCGGTGGAGCATTCGGCAGCGATGCGAAATCTCTCTTCACTGCTGCGCAGGACCTCGGTGCGTTCGATCACGCGCTGCTCCAGGGTTTCATTGGCCCGCCGCAGGGCCTCCTCCGCCTGCCTGATCTCGGTAATATCTATGCCTGCTTCCAGGATAAGCGGCGATCCGCCGGAATCGGTAAAGGGAAAATCAAAAATATCGTAGGTGCGGCCGTCCGGACCCTGCCACTGCCAGCGATGCGGGGCGCGGGTCTCAAGCACTTTATACGTTTCACACGATTCACAGGGGTCGGCTCTGCGAAACAGATACTCAAAGCAGCGCTGTCCGCGGTCCTCGCCGAAACGATTTCGGAAGAAGCGATTGGAAAAAGAGACGCGATGATCCGGCGTCAGGAGAATCACGTACACCGGCAATGTATCGAGGACATCATGCAGCCGCTGCCGTTCAGCTTCGGCCATTTTTTTCGCCTCAGCGGGAGGGGGTGCCTCCTGGGTGATTTGTGCGGCTCCGATGACCGCACCCTGAGCATCCCGGAGGGGGTAGAAATTGCTCCGGCAGGTGTGGACCTCCGATTCGGCAACACCACCGGCATGCTCGGCCGTAAAATTCTCCCCGCTTAGTGCCCGAGCCCAGAAACCCTTCATCTTATCCCTGATCTCCGGGAAGGCGGCAAGCGGGTCGAGAGCACTGCTACCGGTTTTTATATCCACGCCGAAGCTTTTTTTCATGAAATCCCGGCATGACCTGTTGAAGATGATATAGCGGAAATCTGAATCTATGGCGGAGATAAGGGCACCGGTGCCTGCCATGATACTGGTGAGCAGGGCATTTGAAGCGAGGATCTCCACGGTTTGATCGGCAACCGGCGGCTGAAGCTCCGGGTTCAGCCGGGGCCGCGCCTCCTCGGAGTTCTGCTGATTGTTTATTGCGGTTTCCAGTGCCGCAATGTCTTCTTTATCCATGGTGTTCCCGGCCTGGTTTGCATTACCATACAAAGTTCATTCACCGGCATTACTCACCCAGCAGATTGGAAAGCCGCCAACCATTACCATAAGCTATCAAACTCCCTCAAGAATTTCAAGGGGGGCGGAGTCATGCCTTTACCGAATGTCCTGATAATGAGTCTGGCGAGCACGGCATGGTTGATGAAGGTTCGAATCCGGTATCGGTCGCGGCGGGGTGGGGTGATGAGAAAAGTGAAAAAGCAGGGCCATAAAGGCCCTGCCTTTTACATTGATTGACACGAGGGATAAAAGATTACCCGTGTGCTCTGTTTCAAACGCCGCATCTTTACCCCGCCGGCCGAAACATAACAGGGGAAGGCGTGGAATGTCCTTCCACCTATCTGAAGGCGCCCTTTCTCCAGAACTGCAGGCTGGAGGCAAGAAGGGCGGTGCCGATGGAGAGATCAAGCACGGCAACCGTGCACAGCCATCCGAACTTGCCGGCGGCCAGGCGCGACATCATTGCCCCCGCCGGAATGATGATGGAAAGAAATATGAACATGCCCGGCCGGAAGAATTGCCAGACCCTGGGGTTAAGCAGCGAGTGGATTCGCTTGATATTTTTCCTGCAGGCGTGATTGAAGATGAGTAGTGTTTTTATGAAACCGATGGTGATGCCGAGAACCGGCACCAGGTAAATCCAGAAAGAAACGGGATTAAGTGTGTAGGCTTGCTTGATCAGGGCGCTGGCCTTGAGAAAAAGCGCTATGCCGCCGCTATACCAGGTAAAGGCGGCAAGAGAGAGTAGGGTAAGTTTTGTGACAATCATACCTTCTCCTTTCCCGTTTGCGATTTCTGTAAAGGCGATAAATTAGTATCCCGGCCGGAGGATCAGATTATATATAAATATTTTGCGTGGGTCAATGGAAAAGTGCCGTCTTGCGCCGGGCGAGCCAAGATATCTTTTTGATTTGTCGAAACTATTACCTCGAAGAATGACATTTTCAAGCTTTAAACACATATTCAGGCCGCAAAATGATTTTTGGAGGTACCCTTAACTATATGGATTCCCCGATCAAGTCGGGGAATGACAAGAAAATGAAGAATGGGAGGTACCCTAAAGTTTTTACCTGTCAGTACCGATAGGGGGAGATATAATGCGAGAGATATGAAGATGCCGCCACAGGAAAGCGATTTTCAAAAAACAAAGGAAATTATTAAGAAAGTTCTCCTGAGCATGGGAGAGCAGCACATTCCTCCCACGCCGGAAAATTATCAGGTGTGGTACGAATACTGCGTAGGAAGCAATGCCGGTTTGGTGCACGAAATTAATGAAATCACCAAGCGCTGCCAGCCCTTTACCGACACGGTCAATGACGCACTCTACAGTAAGTATTTCGGGAGAGAGCGGGAGGAACGGTTATCAGCCGAGATTCAGAGGAAAACCCAGAAGATTCTGAAAGACATATTGGAAGAAGTACTGAACACTAACAATGAAACAGCACAATACGGCAAAAAGCTGCAAGGCTATTCCCGGAAATTAAATGCTGCCCGGGAGATAAGAGAAATGCAGCAAATCATCAAAGATTTGCTCGAAGAAACAGGCAAAATGGAGCAGGCAAGCTCAAGTCTGCAAAAAAAACTTGAGGAGGCAACCGACGAGGCTCAGAAGCTGCGACAGAAGCTTGAGAAAAAAGAGCGCGAAGCATTGCTCGACGTGCTCACTGGCCTGCACAATCGCAAGGCCTTCGGCAGAACCCTGCAAGAGCTCCACGACGCCTATAAGGAAAAGGGAACGATATTCTCTCTCATCATGCTGGACATTGATTTCTTCAAAAAATTCAATGATACCTATGGCCATAAAATCGGGGATGAGGTGCTCCATATTGTAGGGACTACACTGAAGGAATGTATCAAGGGAAAGGACCTGGCCGCCCGTTATGGCGGAGAGGAATTTGCGGTGCTACTCCCTGCAACCACCCTCGCAAATGCCCTGACCGTTGCCGAACAAATACGGCATGAATTTGCGGGGAAAACGCTCAAACTTAAAAAGACGGGGGAGAAAATCGGCAACATCAACTGCAGCCTGGGTATATCGCAGATACAGGCTCACGATAGCACGGATACTGTTGTTGAACGCGCAGACCAGGCCCTGTACCTTGCCAAGCATTCAGGAAGAAACAACACCAAAACGGAAAGGGACCTTGCCTATATTGCAACCGCCTACAAGTGAACGGCCCGGCTACCGGCATGCAGATAACCAAAGAAAATCCCAAAACTAAAAGTGACGACAGTCCGCGCGCCGGCTCGGACCGGGCTATCTTTTTGATTTGTCAAAAACTATTATCTCAAAAAAGGTCATTTTTAAGTTTTAAATACGCATTTTCAGACCTCAAAACAAGGTTTTAATACCTTCTGTGTTTCAGATGATATCCTGATGGAACTTCTAATAATTCATCTTCTTGTCATTTCCCGACTTGATCGGGGAATCCGTATAGTCAATTTTTATGGATTCCCGATTTCGTGGGAGTCACAGCGAAAGACCATACGGCGCATTTCTAGAGGACCCTTGTAGTTCCGCCGCAAGACAATGCCGCGATCTTTGGCTGCAGCTGCCAATTGCTGTCATGCCCGGACATACAATCGCGCATCGGTGGAAAACCGTATCTCCTTCTCCGGTACGGTCGTATCCACATTGACACGCTTCATCTGGTGCGTCTTCACCGCTTTAATAATTATCGCCACAGGGCATCGCGCAGTCCTGAAGCGCGGATTGTCTGACGCGAGACCGCAGTCCTGAAAATTTCCTCCCTCCCCCAGACTTCAAGTGATGACTTTGCCCTGGTGATGGCGGTATAGACGAGCTCGCGTGTCAGCACCGGGACATCACGGTCCGGCATGAGAAAGAGCACCTTTTCAAATTCGGATCCCTGACTCTTGTGGACGGTCATGGCAAAAACCGTTTCGTGTTCGGGAAGGCGCAGGGGAGAGAATGTGCGGAGCGTGCCTTCCGGTCCCGGGAAAAAGACCTTGATGTCATCTCCATCTTCGGGGTCGGGGAGGGTAATTCCCACGTCGCCGTTGAAAAGCTTCAAGGTGTAGTCATTCCGGTTGATCAGCACGGGACGTCCTGGATACCATCGGGTTCTATGCCGTATGAGCCCTGCCTCTCTTAATATGCCTTCAACCAGCGCGTTCAGCGCATTGACTCCGTAGGGGCCCTCCCGAACAGCGCACAGCATGCGCATGCGGTTGAAGAGATCAAATTTCAGTGCATGGTTGCGTTCCTTGAAATACGGCGCAAAGCCTGAAATGACATCTTCCTTAAGCGCCGGCGGCAACATCTCCGGCCGGGGAAGTTCCCGCCATGCAATATCATCATATGATGGGTCTTTGAGCAGATCGCATGCCTTTGCGGCATCTCCCTCATTGACAGCCCTGCTTACCATGCCGATCCCGCTCGAAGGACCGAAGCGAAAACTCTTCTTGAGCTGGATGATCGAATCACACAGGCCGGGCTTATCCGGCCCATCCGCATGGTTCTCAATCTTTTCACCGAGTACACTGTGATAAAGCTCTGCAAATTGATCGGAAAGCTGGTGGTCAATTCCCGTATCGCAGATATCCCCGAGCACCGCACCTGCTTCAACCGATGCCAGTTGATCTTTATCACCGAGGAGAATCAGCCGGGCAGTTACAGGAACCGCCTGCACCAGTTTGGACATGAGCGCCAGATCCACCATGGATGCTTCATCGACCACCACCACATCCGCCTGCAGCGGGTTTTTCGCATCATACCGGAAGTAGGGAGAGTTCGGGAGGCTCTTCAGCAGGCGATGAATGGTTGATGCTTCTATAGGTATGGCTGCCTTTATATTTTCGGAGCAGTTAAGATCGTTCCGGGCTTTCTTTATGGCCTCCTGCAGCCGCGCGGCTGCCTTTCCCGTCGGTGCGACAAGCGCAATGCGCAATGTTCCGCCACTCAGTTCCAGGAGAAGGGCGAGAATCTTGGCAACGGTAAAAGTCTTGCCTGTTCCCGGACCGCCGGAGATGACGCAGAAATTTTTCATGACCGATGCGAAGACCGCCGTCTTCTGCCAGTCGATTTCGCCGGGGGAACCGGGGGGAAACAGCCTGGTAAGTCCCTCGCGTAGTCGTTTTCGGTCAATGCCATCGGGGTCATGCGCAGCCCTCTCCCTGAGGTGGTCTGCCAACTTTCTCTCATACTCCCAATACCGGTAGAGGTACAGGCGCGACCCGTCAAGGATTAAGGGGCGGTGTTCGCCGGGCTTGCCTACCGCGTCCTCCCCCTGAAGAATGTTCAGCCAGGCATTCATCTCAGGGCAGGAGGGAAAATCAGTATCATCCGTCAGCTGTTTTCCGCTCACGGAGGCGAGGTCGAGGCATATATTTCCCTCCAACCGGTGATGACTGGCCAGCGCCGCGGCAAGATAGAGCTCGTCGCT
>Ga0255340_1006374_pt1 | contig 10239 bp, 19 predicted proteins | sample wastewater_treat_7_FD_192417 | JGI IMG/M metagenome (GOLD analysis project Ga0255340, IMG submission 192417) | Wastewater microbial communities from Lulu Island WWTP, Vancouver, Canada - plant10 | ecosystem: Engineered > WWTP > Wastewater > Unclassified | place: Canada: Vancouver, British...
TCCATATTACTTATTGTCTTTTAATTTAATTCTCTAACTCACTAAAGATACTATACAACTCTCTTCCATCTGGCATAACTATCTTCTCCTTGTCATTATGCTGTATCCAATGCCAACCATTACAATATTTAATCTTATCCCCCTGCTTCCATAAGATACAGTCGTCTTCAATATCAAAAGCAAACCTACCAAAGTCACTATCCTTATAGTATCTTTCCACTTTAGAAAGTAGTCCATACAGAAACCAATAAGCACCCTCCTCGGTATCAAAAACCTCTTTCCAGTTATTATCTCCTTTACAAGCAAGTATTACCTTCTCCATATTACTTATTGTCTTTTAATAAATTAAGTTGCTCTCTCTTTTTAACCCCATCTATCCTAGCTTTAGCTATTTCCATGTACTCCTCCATCATTTCTATACCTATAAACTCCCTGTCTAATCTCTTACAAGCCATACCTGTTGTACCACTTCCCATAAATGGGTCTAGTACCACCTGTCCTTCTCTGCTTACTAACTTAACAAGGTATTCCATTAAAGCAATAGGTTTAACTGTTGGATGTGAATTAGATTGTGGTTTGCTTGGGGCTGCTTCATAGCCACCATTTGGGCTTCTTGGGTCGTTTATCCATTTGGCCTCTGCCATAAAGTTGCCAACACCCACTTTTTTCTCCAACCCCTCACACCCTATATTCCTTTCTCTCTTACTTGCTTTGGCACAATAAAAAAAGCGTGCTGCCGAACCAGAATCAGAGTAACCATACCCATCTCTCTCATAGTTTTTACCACTCATACAAGTATTCTCACTTGCTTTGTTATGTCTTACATTGGCTGTTGATTTGTTCTGTGGAAACAACCCTACTACCTCATCAGAACCATCGTGGATTAGATTGGCTGGGAAGCGACCTATGTGTGTTTCTCCTACAAAGTCTGGTGATTGTGGAACTATTGGAGTGTTGCCATCTTGTTTACCTTTTCCATTGGTTGTTATTCCTTCTGTTCCCACCCTACACCCATCAATGTTTATTCCACCTACCCCCCACTTCAAACAGTTCTCGGCTACTGTCTTTTCTCCCAAAGGCTTTCTTGCTACTGTAATAGGTTCTAGTGCTGGTTTAAGGGCAGTTCCCCAGCCTTCCCATTCGGAGTTGCCTTTGGTGGTAACGGCTTGGTAATTATTGATGTCTTGCTCTCTACCGTCTCCGGCGTGTGCAAATACGCCACACTTCCCGCCAACCGAAATAAGTTCTCTTTCGTTACCCAGCATCTTATCAATCGCCTTCCCGATATTCAGCGATTTGGGGAATCCTGAACCATATACCCAAGCTATCATATCTCTTATCTCAAACCCTGCATCTTCAATATTAACAGCCATTCTATGCTGTGTTCTTGTACCTGCAAAGGATAGTAAATACCCACCAGGCTTTAGAACTCTTAAACACTCTTTCCATATATCAATACTAGGCACATCATAATCCCACTTCTTGCCCATAAAGCTAAGTCCATAGGGAGGGTCTGTAACAATCGCATCTATACTGTTGTCTTCTAATTCTTTTAACTTCTCTTTACAATCTCCTAGTAGTAATTTCATATCTCTTATTGTCTAATTATTTTATATCCCTGTTCTTTTAATAACCTCATAGCTTCCTGCGTCTTATCATCACTCTCCTCAACTCCTGTTTCCCTTAATATTCCATACTCAATAGTCCCACTCTCTAATTTTCCACAAGTAATTGTTTTATCTTCATCGGATATCTCCCTCCAATTACATATTCCAGCAAACGCTTTTAACCCAAAAGAGAGTATTCCCTTACAAGTGATTGAGAGTCCTGCGATTATTCCATATGACCCACCTGCTTCAATAGACCCACCTGCTTCAATAGACCTACCTGCTTCAATAGACCAACCTGCTTCAATAGACCAACCTGCTTCAATAGACCTACCTGCTTCAATAGACCTACCTGCTTCAATAGACCAACCTGCTTCAATAGACCTACCTGCTTCAATAGACCCACCTGCTTTAATAGACCTACCTGCTTTAATAGACCTACCTGCTTCAATAGACCTACCTGCTTCAATAGACCCACCTGCTTTAATAGACCCACCTGCTTCAATAGACCTACCTGCTTCAATAGACCCACCTGCTTCAATAGACCAACCTGCTTCAATAGACCAACCTGCTTTAATAGACCCAGTCACAAATAGCCTCATATCCAAATCTATCTCTAAATTCTCTGTTGTCTCTATATCTCCGTTAAACACATATCTATAATCTTCTTTTACTAATCCCTTGAACTTTTTATCTATAACCATATTACTTATTGTCTTTTAATTTAGATACAAATGTTTGAACCCTCTTAGTTGTTTTCCCCAGCTCTTTTAATTTCTCCTCTGTCTCTAAATATTGCCCTCTCAATTCTTTTACTTCTTCCTCCAAATCCTTTGTATCCACTCCATCTTTTGGAGTGCTTAACCACCTAATATAATCTCCATACCTTAAATCAAAATTGTATAATTTCCCATTATTTATTATGGCAAGGTTGTGATTAAATGGATTGTCTGCCCAAGCTATCCTTTTAGAATCTTTTATTAGACTGATAACACTCTCCTTCCCCCAGTCAGCACCAATGAACCTCATGAAGCAATGCACCTGCTCTCCTGCCAAGGCTTCTACTGCTTCAAGTGCCTCTTCTTGTGATATCTCTATTACTTGGTCTTTCTTCATTACTATTTACTACTTAATTTAGATACTATTTTTAATCTTTTTCTCTTTAAGGTTAGATAAAATCCCTTCCCAAATATTCTATACTCTCATCTGTTAGTTTGTACTTTTTCATATCTCTATATAAATAAAATTAACTAAGATTTCTTAATCTTTACTTCATAACCCAACTCGTTACATATCTCCTCTATGGTCATTTCTTTTATTTCCTCCTCTATTACTGGTTTATAATCTTGTATATAATAGGTTACATTATCCACCTTAACCTCTGTTACATCCGAACCATTGTATTTAGTTGCAAATAAATAACCTGTACCTATTTTGAAATCACCAGAAACCTCAGCATTACCAAAAACCCTAGCATCACCAAAAACCCAAGCGTCACCATAAACCCAAGCGTCACCATAAACCCAAGCGTCATCATAAACCCTAGCATCACCAAAAACCCAAGCGTCACCATAAACCCAAGCGTCACCATAAACCCAAGCGTCATCATAAACCCTAGCATCACCAAAAACCCTAGCATCACCAAAAACCCAAGCATTATCAAAAACCCTAGCATTATCATAAACCCTAGCATTATCATAAACCCAAGCGTCATCATCCTGAGAAAGATTGTCTTCTTTTTCTATATAACCGCCCTTGTCTCCTTTAGAAACACCCCCAAAATCTTTGAGTGCTTCTATTCTATAAAGAGTATGACCAAAATATTCTATACTCTTATCTGTTAGTTTGTACTTTTTCATATCTCCATATAAATAAAATTAACTAAACTCTATTAAAACAATAAACTTAGTTTATTCTTTTCCCCATTCAACATAGAACCTAGCGACTAAGTAAAATGCAAACCACCAACCACTATAACCTAGAATAAATACCACATAAGCGATAACACCGAACATAAACACATTAGATAATATCCCTAGTGCATCTAGGATAAGCATTGTTAATGGGTTGTAATTACTATTCCTTTTCATTATTTTCCTATTATAATTAAAATACATACACCACACTACCACCCTCACTCACCCTCTCGGGGTTGTTGTTCTTTAGCACCTGTTTCGTTACCTCAAACTCTTCCTCACTCATAACATACTGCTTATCCCCAATTCTTACATTTACTTCTTTGTTTTCCATTATGTCTTTGTATGATAATTTAATTATGACTCTCTCTTTCTCTCTCTCTTCCCTTCTTGCCTTTAATTGAGGGTCTAGTGTTGCCTCCTCTATAGCATCTCCTATGCCTTGTATAATGGCGAAGGCAAAGGGTAGGGTTATCAATATTAGTAATACCCTAGCCATTATCTTACAAGGCTAAGGATTATATAAAGAACCAACTGACAGACTATAATTACTATCCCTGTTTGAATTACAGTCTTCATCTCATGGAACATCATTGCTTCTCTCGCCTTGCTCTTGTTCCCTAGCTCCGTGAAGATGTAAACACTCTCTGCTGAGTACTTACACTTCCTCTTCAAGTCTTTTATTTTTTTCATTTTGTATTGTAGATAAAATTAACTCTTGATTTTCTCGCACCCACTTAACTACATCCTCATCAAACTCCAACTCCTCAAAGTCCCAAGTACCATCATTTTTAAACACCACTACTGCCAAACCCTCTTCCCAGTCCAATGCATGGGCATACAAACTCAACTGCTCCCTTGCACTCTTAATCTTTTTACTATCCCTTTTGTAGGGTTCTTTCTTCCATGCTCCATAGGTCTTCCAGTCTGCTAAGTATCTCTTCTTTCCATCAAATATAATCCCATCAAACCTCCCCGCATAATTCAATTCCTCACATACTACCTCCACCTCACTCGCTTCTACCTCATACTCCCCCACAAAGTCTTCCACCCCCTCCTTGTATGCCTCTTCTAGGTAGTCCGTACAAGGGGCTGTGAGCCACTCTAAGCCATGGGAAAGGTTCTCAATGTGTTCTGACACCTTGCTCCCAATTATCTGTGAGGTTTTGGTTATCTTCTCATGGTCTAAACCCTGTTTCTGACACCACTTCTTGTATGCCTCCTCGTTAAAGGGGTTCTTCAATTCTAATATTGATGTTACTGACAGGTATTTACCATCGTATATTCTCATTGTAAAAGTACTAAACTAAAATGGTAGGTCTTCTATCATCTCATCATCTTCTTCCTCGTCTTTTGGTAACTCCTTGCTAAATCCTAGTGCCTCTTTAACCTCCTGTTCCTTTTCTCTCCTCAACTTTCCAAAGACTTCTTTCTTCAATTCCTCCACATCTGCTTGTAGTTTTCTCACATCTTCTTCCAATGCTTTCTTTCCTGTTGGTGGGAACTCAAAATTAAAATAAGTGTATTGCCCCACCTCTGTCTTTGTAATCGTTCCTGTTATTGTTGCCCCTTCTCCATAGTTAATCATGTTTTCAAAGTAGTCAAAGTAGGTCATTTTCCCTTCAAAGTCGCTATCATCTATAGCTTCCTTGTCAATGTAAATGTCTACCTTGCTAAAAGGATTTCCCTTTTTGGATACATAAGGCTTACCTTCCTTATTTGCCTTACTTGTATACATCTTGATTATCTTCTCGTCCTCTATTTTGTACTGCATTTTATTTATATTATTAAAATTATTTATTCTTTAACCTATCATTTTCCTCTTTAAGTTTTATGATAAGTTCTTTGGCTTTTTTAAGTTTCTCCTCGTACTCTCCGCTCAATTCTATCCTTAGGTTGTCTATCATCTCATTCCTAGTGCTTCTTAACTCCTCGTCTAACTTCTTGTAGTAGGTCTTGACTAACCTCTCCACCAAGCTGTCTAGTAACTCCTCCTGTTTCTTTTCGTCCTTTTCATCTACTACCTTTGTTACCCATACCTCGTATCCTTGTGAAGTGAAAGGTATACCATTGATTTGGTCTTTAAGACTTGCATTCCCTGATATTTGCACCTTTCCTTCTGGTATTATTTGTATCATTGTCCTTGTATAAAAATTAAAATATTATATGGTAGCTTATATCCTCAATGTCCCTTGCCGTTATCTTTATCCTTGTACCACTCTCATACTCTCTTACCAATGCCCACTCCCCATTGTTTACCATGCTCTTAGTTAAACTCTCTTTCATTCCTTCGGTATTCCTTCTCCAACTCTTGTAGCTCCATTGCTCAAAGCCATTCTGCTCGGCTAAGTCTATTAACTTCTTTTCCTCTTTGTTTAGCCTTAGTTCCTTCATTGTGTCTTTGCTAAATTAAACTACCTCCACTCCATTATCTTCTAAGATATCCACTATCAACTCCCTTATTTCCTTTCCTTCCTCTGTTAATACTAACTCTCCCTTGTCAAAATCCCCATCTCCATCATCTGACAGGTCTTTGTAATACCTAGTTTCACCTGCTATTCTCCTGTCAATGTCTTCCTGCGATATGGTTCTTCTCCACTCCCCATTTCCATTCCTTACCCCATTCTCGTCGTATCCCTCTGGTATGTTGTTCATATTCCTTTGTACTCAATTTATATGTAGGTTTTCTTTTTTAAGTCTATCCCCTACAAAAAGACTTGCTTCTTATACTCTGCTATTAGAGTAGAAGTTTTAAGTCGTTTCGGACTAATATGAGAACGATAGGACGGGCTGGAATCCGTCTAGCCTACGCGTTACGGCTGTTTTCCACTCTAAACTACCTACCCTCTCCTTGTTAATGTTCTAACTGTAATACATACTATCATAATTTAACCACTATGTCAATATCTTATAGTTGTTAAAATGGTAAGTCGTCTTCCCAGTTATCTTCCTTTTGTTCCTTCTCCTTTGCAATACACTCCTTCTCATTCCTGTCCCATGCGTACTCTAACAACTCCTGCATAACCTCGCTGTAAAAGGCTCTGTACTGTTCTAGGACTGCCCTGTCCCATATTATCTCTTGGTATGTGTTTAGCTGTTCCTTTATACTCTCCATAGACTTGTCGTCTAGTCCTTGTTTATCAAAATACTTCATTTGCTTGTTCATATATTATTTACCGCATAATTTAAGTATCTTCTCAACGCTCTTGGTCATATCCTTTGGCAAGCTGTCTAGGTCTTGCAACTCATAATCTCCTCTAATATACAAAACGGTCTGCCAGTCCTCGTATGGTGCAATATCTGACATCTTTTCGATTAAGTTGTCGTCAAAATTTCCATTTTCAAAACCTTCTCGTGCAAGTGCTTCATTTTCTGCTTCTACCTCTACTCTGTACTGCTCTACTACTTCGTGTATTATTTCGTATTTTTCATTGTTATATATATAATTAAGAATTAAGTTTAACATTTGGATAGTAGTGTTTGATTGTTTCCTTTGCATAGTGTGATAGTGGCTTATATTCTGTATAGTTGTTAGTTAGTTTTTCTATTTCTTCGTGTCTTTTAAGCCTTTTATCTTCTATTACCTTTCTCTGTTGCTCGTCTAGTAGGTTGTATCCTATTGCCCAGTCGCAATCCTCTTCAAAAAATACCATTTCCTTGTTTCCATCATTACTGTAAAAGCTACAACTAGCCTCTTTATACTCCTTTGTGTTTGTGATAGTTCCCTTATCTGCATATATAATAAATCCTCCGTGTCCCTCACAATCTATATTAAAGACTGCCATTTGCTTTTCTAAGTCATAGAACTGAAACCGTATGCTGTTTATATTTCCCCATCTGTCTTTTGGCTTTAATTGTTTTGCTTTGTTTTCTAAGTAATCTCCTAGAAACTGCCCTCCTGTTCCAACTACTTCAACATATTCATTTGTAATAAATCTCAAATTTTCCATTGTTTTATATTTTGTTATAATTTATTTAAGGTACTCTTTTGATAGTGGATTGCCTCCAGTTTCTATATATAATTAAAAATTATTTAATTAAAGAATATTTTTAGACTTTCGATTATTTCATTTCTTTCTTTGAGGTTGTCTATATTTTCAAATAGTTCTCTATCTGTATCGCTTATATTTTCACATATATCTATTATTGCTTGGCTTCTTTCTTTCATATTATTAGCAAGTATTTTGATATATTCAAGCCGTATGGGTTTATCTTCTGTTGCATTGATAATATGATTTTGTATACTAGTCTTATTCTCATAAATATCTTTTGTTAGAGAATAGATATAGTTTACTAGCAGTTTATTTGTTTTCTTTTTATTTTCCATCGTTTTGTATTAACAATTTATATTTGCAAGTCCTCTTTTGATAGTGGATTTTATTGACTTGCTTTTTCTAAAATCGGGGGAAGAGAAAAAATCTCTCCCCCTTGTGTTTTCATTTTTTGATATGTTCTTTAATATATTGGTTAATCCAGTAGTATGTGTCGGTGTTCTCGCTTTGATAGTGTCCTATCTTTTTATCCTTGAAATGGTAGCTTTCACTTTCCGTTGTTGTTACTGTAAATTCTCCTTTCCAATAATTGTTAAAATCTTCTGCTATTTTCTTTGTAATTTCTGGTGAATATTCAACATTTACAAAAAGATATTTTGTTTGAGGTATGTCTTCCCTTCTGTTGTCTACCTCGTAATAATCGGTCATTCCATCAAATTTTCCATACTCGTATTTATTGGTATGTTGTTTTATGTCGTCTTCTGCTATTAAGTCTTCTATATTTTCTACATAGGCATATACATTTACACTATCCCCCATGCTGTAGTTTTCTGATTTTACAGAAAATTTAATATTGGGGAATAGTTTTTGTAATTCTTTTTTCACTTGTTTTGAACATTTCCCTGCTTCTGTTTGATATCTCATTGCTATATATAATTAAAATTATCTAATAAATCTATAGCCATTCCCAAGCAATAGGCTCATAAGCTCGATAGTGTCAAGCCACCCGTTCAAGCCCTTGACCCTTGCTTGGTCCCCTACCTCTATCACTTCGAGCAAGTGATAGCCTTTTGAATATATGTATGTTCTCATATTTGTATATATGATTAATTTAATAATTTAGTATATCATTATATGAATACATTGTCAAGTATTGTACAAGGTGATAGTATTATGTTATAGGTTAATTGTAATCTTAATAGACTACTTGCACGGCTCATTTAAAGCCGTGCCAGTAATTTACTCTATTGTCTTTTCTACTTGATATATAAGATTTTCCAATTGTTGTTGTAATTCTTTTAATGTATCTAATTCAATTGTTGTTTTTTCTCTTAAAGGGTTGTACCCACCTAATAGTATTGATAATGCCATTGCTCTTTTCTCAGTCCTTTTAGGGTCATAGTGAAAATTATTGCTTGCTAAATTGGGGACATAAACGCTATCAGTTTTTATTGTGATAGTGTTTCTATTGTATATATATCTATCCATAGATTTAAAATAAAAAGAATTTAACTCGCTAGATTATCATTGTTTTAATCTAACGATTAATTCTATCATTATATGAACACATTGTCAAGTATTGTACAAGGTGATAGTATTATATTATAGGCTGGGAGTTGTCTATTCTCTCTAATTCCGTCATGAATATACCACCACCATATACCCTTATATTATTTCAAAGGGTTCAGAATGGGTTGCAGGGCTTCATTGTTTAAGGGTATGCGGTCGGTCGTTCATATTTCGCGGATAGATACCCTGCTACCTGTATCACTTATCATTATGAGGATTATACTAACAAGGAATGACAGGGCATAAGGTCGGCAGTTGTGTAGTATCATCCCCACTCTTCCGCTTATGTTTCTATTGCTTGTATTACTTATATATTTTTTACAGTATAGGAAACCTTGTAAGTATAAGGACTAACAGGCTACCCCCCTACCCCCCGTGCTTGTTTGTAAGGTAAGGAATTTTTGGGGGTCCCACACACACTAGACAGGGATGCAGGCTATTTGTATTGACATAAAGTATGACAAAGTATGTTTTTATGGGGCTTGTTAAAGTATGCCGAAGTATGCTATAGTATGTCATAAATAAATTAAGTAGTTAATGTAATGAGGATAGCAATAACAATGCCAGATGAGTTGTACGAGAAGTTGGAGAGTGACAGGGGTTTAATCCCCAGGGCAACCTATATACAGTTGCTAATAGGGCAGGGGTTGGGTAGTAGTGTATCTTCGGGGAAGGTTCCTATGCAGTCTCATGGTGCTTCTTTGGGTCATGGTAGCAGTTTAAGTTCGGGGAAAAAGGTAAGTCCTAAGGTTGGGAAGGGTTCTGGCCAACCAAAGGCTGATACGGGCAAGAAGGGATTGCCTATGCAGGATGTAGGAGGTTTAAAGACGTATTTTAAGAAGTAGGTAGTAGTTTATACGGCGAGGGTATATTGACAATATTGTATTGACAAGGTATTATGTAGGTATATGAAAAGTGAATGGATACAAATCAGGGTAAGTCCTGAGTTAAAGGATAGGCTTAGGGTGGTAGCTCAATCTCGGGGAGTTAGTTTAAGTAAGTTTATCATTGACTGTGTGGAGGAGGTATTAAAATGAACAGGTATTGGGTTGGTGGAACAGGCAATTGGAATGACACAAGCCATTGGTCTGCAAGCAGTGGTGGTAGTGGTGGTGCTAGTGTGCCTACTTCTAATGATGATGTATTCATAGACAG
>Ga0255340_1006383_pt1 | contig 10233 bp, 9 predicted proteins | sample wastewater_treat_7_FD_192417 | JGI IMG/M metagenome (GOLD analysis project Ga0255340, IMG submission 192417) | Wastewater microbial communities from Lulu Island WWTP, Vancouver, Canada - plant10 | ecosystem: Engineered > WWTP > Wastewater > Unclassified | place: Canada: Vancouver, British...
GAAGAAAAATGTTTATGTATAACGCTTTTGCCCATCCGAGCGTTATGTTTAGAGGAAGTTCTTTAAGAGAGGAAGAGTATTATTATGACCCGGATTTCTATGATGCTGAGGATTACGATTTATACTTCAGATTAGGTAAGAATGGTAATTTTGCTAATTTGGAAGATATTTTATTAAAATACAGAGTTTCCAGTACCAGCATATCTTATAAAAGACATACTCGTCAGGGTTTGATAACTCTTAAGGTAAGATCAAAGGCAGTATTTCAGTATGGGTATAGAATCCCTTTTTTATCACTGTTGCTACAACCTTTTGAATTAATTATTATTTTATTACTTCCTGCTTCTGTTAAGTACAAGCTTTTTTCTTTTATGAGGAAATACATTTGATGGGATATAGAAATTTTCTTATTATTTCACATAAGTTTCTTCCTCAACCTGACGACGATTTGATTTTGTATCTAAATAAACAAAGAAAAGAAAATGTTGTCCATATTACTCATTCTTTTTCCGATTGTCTCGATAGAGTTAGCAGATGTAAGTGGTACAAAAATGGAGATTTATATCGGGAATGGAAATCAAAAGATTATATAAAATATCCGGAAGTTTTAATCTATATTAAAGAATTTTTCTTTACTATAAATAGCGTTTTTAAAATAAAAATAAAGTTTGATTTCTGTGTATGCATGGATGGGATGTGTACATTTTTTGGAATTTTTTTAAGGTCTTTAAAAAAGGTAAAAAAAGTAAGTTATTGGGCGATGGACTTTGTTCCGGAAAATAGGTTTGGAAGCGGAATAAAAAATTTTATCTATCATAAAATAAACACATTCGGATATAAAAATGCCGATGAAATGTGGGATTTGTCCCCTAGAATGGCGGACGCTAGAGAAGAGTTTTTAGGAATTAAAAAAGATAGTTACAGAAAACACAAAGTGGTTCCTTATGGAATGTGGGTTGACAGGATAAAAAGATATTCTTATGAAGAGTGTGAGAAAAACACATTGGTTTTTATGGGTCATTTGCTTGAAAAACAAGGTGTGCAGTTAGTTTTAGATGCAATACCTGAAATAGTTAAAAAAATTCCTAATTTTAAATTTAAGATAATTGGAACTGGGGGTTATGAAGATACTTTGAGAGAAAAAGTTAAAGAATTGAATATTGAGAAATATGTTTATTTTTTGGGTAAAATTGAAAAGAATGAGGATTTAGAAAATGAAATTGCAAAATCTTGTGTTGCAATAGCACCTTATATTGAAGAATTAGATACTTGGACAAAATATGCAGACCCAGGTAAGGTGAAAACCTACTTAGCGTGTGGTGTGCCTGTTTTATTGACAGATGTGCCTTGGAATGCAAGGGAGATAGCGGAAAACAGGTGTGGTAGGGTAATCAGGGAGGACAAAGAAAGTGTAGTCGAAGAACTGTTAAAATTACTTAGGAAAAAAGAAGGTCAAGAATTCAGAAATAACGCGTTGAAATTTTCTGAAAATTTCAGCTTTATTAAGATTTTTGATTCACTAGAAATGTGAGTATATGAATTTAGAAAAATATTTTCAGTACAATAGTTCAAGCTTATTTTTAAATAAATATAAAAGATTGTTTTCAAAGAAAATATTTAAAATACTCAAATCATTTGAAGAAGGTATGGTATTGGATTTTGGTTGTGGTACTGGAGATTTTATTAAAGATATGTACAGTGTTAATCCGAATATGAGTTATTATGCCTTGGACAAAACAGATGTATTAAATAATAAAGGTGAAAAGGGGTTGAATATTAATTTTGTTGAAATGACCTATTCCAAAGGTAGTCAATTACCATTCAAGAACGATTTCTTTGATTTAATAACATTAGTTGATGTTATTGAACACATAGATGTTGGGACTTTAGACTCTCTTCTTGTCGAATTGCATCGAATTTTGAAAAGGGGTGGTTATATTTATATAAAAACCCCAGATGTTAATTATTTGAAGAGAGGTTACTTTTTCGATGACCCTACACATATAAGACCTTATAATAAAATATCCCTTATCCGTTTGATCCAAACACATGATTTCAATCTTGTAGCCATTTATAAAAAAGAGAAATATCATTTCGTTACTTTTCTTCCGATGTTAATTTTGAGTATATTCAGAAGAAAATATTCTTTGTATTGGAAGGATTTCTTATTTGGTTTCTCAAATTATGTAATATGTCAAAAAGAAAAATAGTATTTATAAATGTTGCATATTACCCTACTGTTGGGGGAACTCAGCGAGTAGTTCAAATGATTGCAGAAAAATGTGTTAGTTACGGGTTTGATGTCTATGTTTTTTGCCTACTTCCAAAAAATAGAGAAATCCATGAGTATAATGGTGTAAAAATATTCGAAATCACAACACTTAAGAGTTTGTTTAAGGAGTTGGCTCTCTTAAACCCTGATATCGTCTACTGTAACATAGTGCATAATTTGTTAACAATTAAAATTTCTCTTTATCACTATTTTTTTAGGCCGAGGAAAAACTATGTTCTGATCTTAAATTCTGTTGGGGGGTATGGGAAGGGTAGTATATTTAGAGCTTTATATCAATTTCTATTTAGTGGAGAGAAAAAGTACATTTTCCCCAAAATTTTTAGAGTAGCTTTATTAAAAATAATAAATAGTGTTTTCGATTATTATATTGTTATGGATAATAAGGGAACAGACTACTTGTTTGATAGAAAATATATCTCAAAAGATAAGATAATATTTATTCCTCAAGGATTAGATTTTGCAGAGCTAGATGAAATCAAAGAAATAAATTTTGATAACATACGTAAAAAATATGGAATTACGAGCGAACCTTATTTTGTATGCGCACACAATTTTCAGGTTTGGAAGAATCATAAAGAATTGATAGAATTTTTTAAGGAAAATATTGATTTGAATTTAGTAATACTGGGTTCAAAGACGCTTTCGCATCCTGAGGTATTGAGGTCTTTAGAAAAGGCAAAAAATTCAAAAAACATACACATAGTGACTGATATTCCTAGAAAAGAATTTTTGGCTATCATTAATAATTCTATAGGACACTTATCTTTTTCTAAAGTGGAAGGTCATCAGAATAACGTACTTATAGAATGCATGTATATGAATAAACTATACATTACAAGTCCTGCCACTCAGGATTACAGTTATTTTCCTAATGTTGTGATCTTCAGAAATCATAGGGAATTGTTGCAAATTATCAACAATCTCCATAGGTATAATAGTGCCCTAGATACCAAGGGGAGTGAATACTGTATAAAAAATAAAATGAGTTGGGAAGATGTAATGAATAAATATTTTGAACTATTCGAGAATGTTAAATAAATTATTTTCAGGGATCGACATTAAAAAATCTATTTTATTCATCATATTGCTATTTTGTTATTCATTTTATTTGATTAGAGGCAAGGGTACGTGGATCTACGTAGACGCCTTTTTTTGGCCTTATGATAATATGTCACTCCATGATTTTATAAATACTAGTATTTTTAATGTCTTAGAGATTAAAACTAAGTATTATGGGAATTTTGGTGAAGTATTTGTCCCTTTCAGGTATATTATTAATTTTTTTATATATGTACTAATAAAAATTATTGGTTTTAATTATTCTCAATTTGTATTCCTGGTTATTTACTTTGTCTCAATTTTTTTTCTATCCTATAAGATTTTTAGAACAATATTTAAGGATGTGGGGGGGCATAGTAGTTTTTATACAGCACTTTTTATGACTTTCAACCCAGTTTATGTATGGTTTTCTTCACAACCAGGTATAATGTTCTCGATTATTGGTTTTTTGTTGTTGTGGTATATATCATTAATTTATTTTAGCTCAGAAAACCGCCTATTAAATGATATCCTTATATTTTTAGGTCTAAACTTAGCTTTGCTTTATTTTCGGTTGATCCCAATACATTTAATAAATTGTGTATTAATTTTTATAATCCACCACTCGTACTATAAGGATGTTCATAGCAGACTGTCTCATAAATATATCTTAAAAAGGTTTTTAACCACATTTTTAATTGTTATCTTCACTAACGTTCCAGTCATTTTCGGTTTGTTCAATGTCTTTTTTGGATCAAATAATTTATCTAACTATACGGAAAGAAACGTTAATGGTTCATGGGTTAAAAATACTTCTGAGAGTTTTTTGGATTCTTTCATCCTAAACTCTGTAACAGAAAATTTTAACTTCTTTGGTGGTGTATTTTATGAGGACATAGGTTTGTTATTAATTACCCTGATACTTTATTCATGTATTAATAAATTTAAGGTAGGCTCTTCTTTAAGATATTTCTTTAAGAGCAGCTTACTATGCCTACTTTTCGTTCAGTTTATTTTAATATTTCCCTTCAAAAATATTGATAAATTGATATCCCTATACGTTAAGATATTCTTCTTTTTATCTGGAAACATTAGATGGTTGGAATTCCTTCTTCCGGTGGTGTTTTCAGGATTAATTTATTGTACTCTCAGATTTACCGAAAATAAGAAATTTTTAAAGATTTTTAAACTAGTACTAATTCTCTATCTGTTTTTACCCTCGATAAATTTTATTAAAAAAATCCCAATGTTTTCTAAGATCGATAACGGAAAGTTAGCGGTTTTAGCAAATACTTCGGGGCACAGTACGTATGTAAACGGGTCTTTTTACTACCCATACAAGGAGATAGTCTTTAGCGAATTTCCTTATCAGATCTATATTCCGAATCTTATGATTGGTAATTCCCAACTATTTTCATCTAACTTGCGTGTTTCTTCGAAGGAGGAGTTATACCTATCCAAAAATTCTAATAGTGAGAATATTTACGAAAACTACAAATACTTGGGTCTAAAAAAAATATTTTTAGCAAAACCAAAGGTACATATTGTCTACGATATAGCATTTTACCCACAAAGGGACTTTTATGCAGATTATTTGAAAGATAGGGAAAATTTAATAAAAAATCCCGAAATTGAAGAAACAACTGAGAATGAGTATTTTGAAGTGTTCTCTATTAAAGATTCCGATTCATTTGATTACTCTATTTATCTTCCTAATAGATTACTAGATCAGTCTGATTTTGGTAGGGTTGCCTGTAGCAAGAATGACAGGTGTGTGTTTGTTAACGATGGCGAAGAGAAGTTTTTAGATAAACAGAATATTCAGATAGAACTAAAACTTTCGAAAAACTCCCCATACAAATCTTTTTTTCATCTCTCTGGGCTGGGACAGGAATCCCAAGTATATATGCAACAAAATAAAAATATCAATAATAATTGGGTTTTATATCCCCTAAACAGAGATGAGTATGAGAATGTAAAATGTTTTGATAACTTTTTTTATTACCATGAATCGGGTAACAGTGTGTGCCACTTTGACACCCCTAGTATGGATTTACTAGATATAGGGTACATATTTAAAAAAACTTTAAATATACGTCCCAATAAGGGGAATTTTATCGGGAATCTTTGGGAAATAGACCCAAGACTGTTTGATAGTGAGGAATTAAATGAAGGCAGCATATATGGTGTAATTGTGTATAAAAATCAAATTTACTACATGATTACTCTCTGTATATCTGCTACTGTTTCATCTATTTTAGTTTTTTTGGTGTTGATAAAACGGATCGCCAAATCAAAAAATAATGTTAAATAGTCTTATTATATATAACTACAATGATATGTCGTGGTTTTTCCTCGGGGGAATTTCTAAAATAGATATATCTTCTTCATTAATGCTTAACCATCTCCGAAGTGTTCTAGGAGCAATACTATCTAATAATATCTTTATCGTATCTTCTCTGATCCTCAGTATGTCATTTACATTTTTTATGTTCAAAAAGATAGGAAGTAATCTAACTGAGGTGCTGTCTTCGATTTTATTCTCATTTTGTGTTTATTTTCAATACAGGGTAATCTCATTGACACCAGGTTTGTACTTTGTGTTTCTCTTTCCCTTAATAGTTTTATTACTTCTTAAAGATACAAAACCTCTTCTTCTTGGCTTAGTAACTTTTATTATTCTTTCATTTAGTAATTACTACGGATTTTTTTGTTTTGTTTTAGTCTATCTATGGTATTTATTCGATTTAATTTCCAAAAAAATTAACTTTAGAAAGTTTGTCAAAAAAATACTTTTGTTTTCAATTCCGGTGTTTATAGGGATATTGATATTCTTCTTTCCTTTATTAAAAAGCAATTTGACTTTCTCAAATGAATATACAAGGGAAAATAGCGAAAAAAACTCAACCGAAAGAACAGTTATCTATCGTCCCATCGAAGACTGGTACAACCTCTCTTTCCGTCCCTGGTATTTCTTTATTCCTCCAAAATCATCAATATTCTTTGGAGATCTTTCAAAAAATATCCACGACAGAATAAAATTTACAGGATACTACCTTGCAGATGATTATATGGAAGAAGAAATGGCCGGAAGTTATATGGGCTGGCATTTTCTCTTAGGAATGGGTGTTGTTGCTGTTCTTCTTCTTTTGAAAAAATACAAAAATAAAGAATATCCGGTATTTAAAACCGTTTATGAAAACAAAGAAATGATCCTTCGGAGTTTTTTTATCATTTTCTGCATACTCTTAATATCCGGACCACCTTCATTTACCATTCACGGAATAGAAATATACACACCAACATATCTTCTTTACTACGTAGTTCCTGTATTTAGAACATTAGTAAGATGGGCGGTAGTAATTTATCTCTTTGTTTTAATAATAAACTCATTTTTAGTTCAGGATTTATACAACTTAATGAAAACAAAACTTCAAAAAACACTCTTTATCCTGGTTTTCATAGCTTTAAACTTTGTAATCTTTGCAATCAAAATACCTGTAATAAACATAGAAAAACCTCCTGTAGAAATAGCTTATGTAAAAGAAAAATATCCCCAGAGTGTTTCTTATGCTGTATATCCTAAAGGAGATTACTACTCAATATTCTGGATAATTTCACACGAAGATTTTCTCATTAATCCCGTAAACTATGTAAACTATGAAACCGGATTTAATGCAAACGAATTTTCCAAAAAATTGATAACTGAAGAAGGAATACAAGAATTTTTAAAACAAAATCCAAAATATTTAATCTACTATCCAAACAATATTTCTGATGAAGACTTGGAAAAAATATTAGAGATAAACCCAGTTCTTCGTACTCGTGATGATATCTATGGATTTTTTGAACAAAAGATAGGCGAAGGTGTAAAAGTAGGGGAGAGTGTTGTTTTTGAGATAAACAACTAAATTTAGGTTTGGTTCAAATCATAGTAAGTAGAAGGCTTTAAAAGCTCTATTTAATTTATGTTTTCTCTAATCAAAGCCAAAGTTTCATCTTTTAACGTTTTTCTAATAGAATTAAATTTTTCCGGCTCCAATAAAAAATTTAAATCCTGATTAATAATCTTTTCCGTAATATTATTCTCAATAAAATCTGCTAACTCCTTAAGATAAGAATTTGTATCAACACCTCTTCTTTCCTTAATAAGCTCTTCATTAATATCAAAACTTTGTTGAAAAAAATGATGAATATCATAAATATCTCTCCCTGCAACAGAACCGCTTCTCTCAAATCTATCAATTATTGCAACCAGTTTATTAGTAAAATGCGTAGATTTTGTTTGACAGATAGCAAATCTATTAATTTCTGGTAATAAAACTTTTTCATACTCGTTGTTTTTGTGTGGAGTGTCAATAGCATCTACTTTTAATGTGTTTCTTGAATTCTCCGGAGCTTCATATTTTAAAAAATATTGAATTGTAGTTTTGCTTTTGTCCTTTATCTCAAGACCACTCCTAACAAATACTTTCTCAAGTTCTTCTTGAACCTTTTCCATTAAATTCTTATCCTTAAGGTCAAAATCTAAATCAACACTGAACCTATCAAGGTAGCCGAGCATGCCTGCACAAGTTCCACCTTTAAAGTAAAGGTTTTGAGATAAAAAAGAATCATCCAAAATATTAATTAGAACTCTAAACATAATAGATTTATGCAAAGCTTGTGTATGATTAGTCTTTAACATATCCAACCTCCTTTTGAATTTCTTTTACTTTCTCAAAATCAATCGTATCTTTGTTATCAAAATGGTATTTAGAATTGTAGTAAAGCATATCCGCAACAGCCCTCTCAACAGTAGCCTCAAAATGATCCCCTACCTTTTTTATTCCCGCAGTGTTATTCAAAAACTCATCCTTTAGCTGTCTTGAACTATATTTAACACCCTCAATATTAAATTTAGATGATTTTGAACTTACAAATGTAATATATTTGATATCTTGAAAAATAACTCCTTCTCTGGCTAGTATTGTCTCAAGAGAAACATAGCAGTATGCATTTAAATAAGAAAATCCTAAGTCATACGGGTCAATATTTGATATATCGGTAGTAGAGTAAAAACCCTTATGAATTCTTTTTAACACACCCCTATCAACAAACCTCTTCAAAGTCATATTTAAAGTGTCTTTATTCTCTATATCCCACAACAAAGCTAAATCCGAGGCATGAAATGTTTTTTTATTTTGTTTTAGTAATACATTGTATTTATCCATGTCACTTTAAAATATACACTTTTGTATATTTTATTGCAACAGGATTTATTTCCTAAGGTTTGCGTATCATTTATTGAGTAGCGTTAGGTTGTTTTAACAACACCCCTAACCAACTTTCTTGTATTCTCAGGAAACACTTTTGCCAATTCAATTAACCTTTCTTTATCAACATTTTTTAAATAAAGCTCATCAATATTCAAAACTCTTTTTCCCTTAGAAACAAGATACAGACAATCAACCAACGCTTTCTCAGGGCTTGCTATATTTATTCCGTTTTCAAATGTGTATCCAAAGAAGTATTTATCTGATAGCTTAGTAAATTCCACCTCTGTTTCATTCAAAATCATTTTTCTAGTTCTTTTTGGAGTAGCAAAGGTTAATGTATAGGGTACTTGACTCAAAATTCCATATTTGCTTAAAACACTCTCAAAAGAAAGATAGGAGGGGTAATAAATTTGATTCGCTATCCTTGTGATATCAATCTCTGTTCCATGCGGAACATAGATTCCTTTAGCAATCCTTATCATAACTCCTTTTTTTACCCATCTTGTTAATTGTCCTCTCAAAGAATCGACAGACATGTTTAGAACTCTTTCAAGATCCTTAACAGAGTAATAGTCTTTTTTTAACCCTTCTAATTTCTTTAGTGCTTCTATTCCTGTCATATATTTTTAATCACATCCTCTACCAGCCCCCTGTAAGCAACAGGAAGCAACTTGTTGAGTTCTCTTTTAACTTCATTTTTATTAAAATCAGAAAAATCCATTTTAATGTCCTTATCACCAAGATTTTGTTTAATAAACCATATATCAAAAATATCTCTTATTCTCTTTGGCTCAATCGAGAGCTTATCTGATAAGATTTTTTCAAGTGAAAAAGTATTGGCTATTAGATTTACCGGAGAAACAGAACTTTTTAATACGATTAAAGAATAGTCTTTATCTTTTTTTAAGTTTTTTTCTCTAGTTGAAACCTCAATTTTAATACTAAAGTTTTGTGATATCGAAGAATCAGTCACTTTAAAAAGCGCAAACAGGGTGTTGAATTTTTTCAAGGCTTCTACAAGTACAATGTTTGGATTATTCGTGGAAATTTCTTTACAAACATTAATAAAATCTTCGGTTTTAACATTTTTTAATAATGAAAAATCAAGATCATCAGAAAACCTTGGGGAATCGTAGGCAAGTCTTAGGGCAGTTCCTCCTTTAAAAACTAGTTTATCTGCTAAATTACCGGAAAATATTTCCTTCAAAACAATCAGTTCGTACTCCTCTCTAACTATTTGAGGAGTTGATATTTTCAACCTTTTGCTTAATTGTTCTGCAAGTTGTTTGTTCATGTTTTATATGATACCACAATATGAGCAAAAATGTTAATATTGAATGAACATATCTTTAGACCTTAAGTGAGGGATAAAACGTCTATTATCTTTAAAAAACTACTAAAATAACCCTAAAATTAGCAAAAATCCTCAAAAAACCATATAATACACGTGCCTGCTTAAAAAAATTACATATGTTGGGTATATTAGCTGATTACAAATTAAATATAATGTTAAGCGCAGTTTTCTTCCTTCTTTTGTTGTTATTCTTATTCCCTTTAGAGCGTCACCTTTCAAAGTTATTAAAAACAGAAGTAAATAAAACACATATATTTTCAGTTCTTTTATTCGTAGCTCTGGGAATTCTG
>Ga0255340_1006388_pt1 | contig 10229 bp, 5 predicted proteins | sample wastewater_treat_7_FD_192417 | JGI IMG/M metagenome (GOLD analysis project Ga0255340, IMG submission 192417) | Wastewater microbial communities from Lulu Island WWTP, Vancouver, Canada - plant10 | ecosystem: Engineered > WWTP > Wastewater > Unclassified | place: Canada: Vancouver, British...
TAGGTGATAGTGAAACTGTTGATAACGAAAAAAAAGGTCGGGAGCCTTTGAATATTTTTGACCAGTTGAGAGCTAATTTAAAAGAGATTGCCACACTAATTAGCGACAATAGACCTAAAGCTGCCACTGATTTATTAAGAGGATCCCGGGAGTTAATAAAAAATTATCAGCCTGATTCTGAAGATGAAAAGAATGCTTTGCTTTTTTTTCTGGATAGATTGAAATTAAAAGCAAAAGCTTTGTATTCTGATCCTGATATAGATAGTTTGGATGAGCTTGCAAAAAAAATTAAAGAGCAAAAAAAGAATTCTGCTGGGCCAACTGAATCGGCTGCACAAACGGGGCAAGATGAAGGAACTGGAGAAACTGGGCTGGTCAGGCAAACAGAACAGACTGACCAGACCAAGCAGGCTGAACAAGCCGAAGCAATAAAAACTGTGGAAGTTGGTGAATATGGGAAAATACCTCCTTGGCAAGGAAAATTTGATCGACTATGGAATATTTTGCAGGATACTTATAGAAAGTATCCTAGCTCTTCTCCAGAAATCTATGATTTAGTTTCCCAACTTACTGAGATTGTTGAAGAACATTTCTCAGAAGAAGAAAAAAAAGCCTATAGGAGGGCTCTTTTAATGAGAGATGTCGTTAATCCAAACGCTATTTCTCGACACTTATGTGCGGAAAATTTTGAAGCGATACGTAAAGAGGCATTTTTGAACGAAGCACAAGAGTTGAGAGAATTTATGGCCTTAGAAAATGTCTTTGGAGTTTCTATAAAAGATATTGTTAAGTACATAGAAAACGATGCTTTTGAAAACATTAAACATGAAGTAAAAAAAGAAGATGGTAGCACAGACCGTTTCTTTAATTGGGACTATGCTGCAAATGGCGATCCTGATCAAGAATTTCTTGCAAAAGGGAGTTTAACTCTTAAGGAGTTGCTTGAAAACAATTTTCCTAGATTAAAAGAAATTCCAAAATTTGTTTCTGATTCTTTAATAGCTTTTGTTATAGTTTCTGAACTTAGATATCATAAATTTTATCCTTATTACAATTATTATCAAAGCTCTCCTGTTAATGGCATGAATGCAGAAGCCCTCTTACCGTGGGGTATTCCTGGCTATTTGGGTTATAAAGCTGCCTCAATTACAAAAATCCCTGGCTATAATTCCATTTTAATGTTAACGAGATTTCCGAGTAATAAAGATTTATTCAAAAAACCAAAGACGGCTGGTGAGGAGGGTTATGTTGACGTTTCTTTTGAAAAGAACTGGGCTAGAGGGCGTTTCAAACGTCAAGAACTTGTGGAAAATCGTGTAGATACTTTTGAGGGAGATTTAATGACTCCTATAGGGAATAGTAAGAAAAAGAGATTTCTAGATGCCTTGGAAAATAGAAAAACTATGATGGAGGTAAGAAATGCCCTATGTTGGATGTTCTCTCCAGATACTGAATTTGGATTTGTCGAATTAAATCCCGATATGCAACTTTTACCAAGCCCGTGGGATGTTATTAGGGGTGAGTGGAGAGGACAAGAGATTCGGATTACTCTCGATGATCTTTTTGAAGTTTATGAGCAATTTGACCAATTTGCAAAAGAGATTGATAATACGCCTGTGGTCAGCTCTCCTATGCAGGCAATGACATATCTTTCAGAATTAATAAGCAATACTTCAAAATATAAAGTCATTTTTACCAAATTAAATATTGATAAAGATCCTAAAAAATCAGATTTTAACCCGGCTTTTAAAGAATTAAGAGAGCTTGTTCAATTAATGTATATGTTCTATATCAAGAAATTATTTGATCAGTATATAAAATTGCCCAAAATGAAGGGTTTGTCTTACGCTCTAACTCCAAAACACGTCCTCTTTGCCCAAGAAGTAATAGCTGAAGTCGAATCAGACAAAACTCTTCCTGGTTTTATTAGAGATTTTATTATTGAAAATATGAGACAAGTTGACCTTGTTCCAACAGGTAAATGGGGAGTCATATTTTATCCTCCGGTTGTTGAAGATGACACTCCATTGTTTATCAAATATCAACAAAAAATTGGAGGTGACTTCGCTATAACCTTTAATCGTTGGTTAAAACCTGCGAAACGAGAAGAAAAAGACCCAAACCAATAAAACACTAATAAGATTGATTATGGTTTTTAAATGGGTTTCTACAAGTTTTTTGCGTTAGTTAGATTGTTTATTCGTTTTTGATTCTGTCTTGTTTGCCGAGTGCCCTGTTTGCCAAATCTAAGAAGTCTTCTACTTCTTGTTTTCTGGTTGCCCTTTCTCTATTTTTTCCAGTTGCTAAACCTCCGCCAATAGAAATTGGTTCGCCCACACCCCCTTTAGTTTTTGGTTTTGATTTGAAGATTGTTTCCCCGGTATCAATAAAGTGAGTTACTGGGTTGAGTATATCTGGTTGGTTAATTCCTGCAGAACGTTCAATATCCATCACAGCATTTACGGCGGTAGAGGCTCCTTTTTTAACACCTGCGCCAGCGCCAGACAAGAACCCTTTGCCTATTGTGCCAAATCCTCCAGCTATATCTTTTGTTGTCATTTGTCCAAAGGCTTTAGGAAGGCTTCTAATAACTCCTCCAGCTCCACCCATTGCACCACCAATTGCGGCACCAGAAGTTCCCAAGCCAACCCTTCCACCCAGCGGAAACGCTTCTTTTATTCTGCCAGTCGCCGCTCCAACCAAATTGCCAACTATTCCCTCTTCGACTCCCATTTTTTTCTTTGCTTCTTTCATAATTTCGGGAATAACCAGCAAGATACCTATACCAACTAAGATGGGCATGGTTTCTGCTTGGCCAGCACCGATTAAAAATGGGGGTATGAAACCACCAGAAGTATATGTTCCTTGAGTAAGCATGCGATTAATTAATAAACAAATCATGACCAATGGCCACATCACCAAATTGCTTGCTAAATTTCTTATCCAAGACATAAAAGAATTCTGTCCGGGAATGGCGCCGACCATTAAAATAATTGGTGCCAGCACAACTTGCAAAATAATGGATATATATGACTTTAATAATTCGAAGAAAATTTTAAAGGTGCCGATCAGAATTGCCAAGCCGACAATAACGGTGGCGCTAAGTGTTGATAACCACTCCAACACTCCCTCGAGAAAAAACTCTTGGCCGAGCAAACCAGACATAAAACTCTCAACCGCTGTCGACATATTTTCCCCAAAGTCAGTGATAATAAGTCCTACTAGGGTAAAGAAATTTCCAGCAATTATTTCTTGTCCTCCGTCAAACAGAGCAGCTAGCATGTACATAACTACATACATTAGATCGATCAAGAGTCCAGCAATAGCATAAGAAAAAGTTACGGCTAACAGCGCCACAATGACGCTCGGTATTGCCTGTTGCACTGTTATCGCAGCTTGACCAATTTTGGCGCGAAACATAATCATAAAGCCAATGACTAAAAAAAGTACAACAAAAAATAGGTAAGCTATATTGCGAAATGATTTCCAAGTTTCAAGTACTGGATCTAGTGAAGAAAAGCCCAATCCTTGGGCTTGGGCTTCAGGGATAATCTTAGCGTTTTGTAATAAATCAGCCATATATGTTCTTGAACTGGCTGGCGGTTCGTACATGGCAACAATACCAGAATTAACGACGCTGATAAGTCCTGGTCCAACACTTTCACGAAGCATGCTACTAGCTGTGGCATCTTCACTGGTTGGCGCTCCCAACACATGCAAATTAATTACATTTAGTAAATTAGAACTGGTTTCAGTAACGTGTTTTTCACTACTAACTCCTTCTTGGGTAATACTGGTGGTCATATTGTTGCTGGCTTCTTCAGATTGAAATTGGGCTTTTAACCAATCCCAGATGCTAGCTTGAGCTGGTTTAGTTACCAGAGACCACGACACAAGGAAAGTAAGAACAAACACCAAAATGTGAGAAAGTTTTCTTCTCATACAAGCTATATTTTAATTGATTTTTGTCTCTTGTGCAAAGCGAAGTTTTTATTTGCCGCTTGACAAGCTATCAAAAAGTAATTAAAAATATCAAAAGTGATCGATCAAAACCAAGTTCAGCGATTATTAGAATTTCTGTCAGTCAGTAAAAAAGTTGGTATTTTATTTGCCAATACTCAACAACAAGAATTGTTGTTAGCAGTTTTGCCAATCTATTTATTTTTAAATGATCTATCTTCTTTAAAAAGAACGAAGGTTAATTTAGTAAAACTTAATCTTTTTTCTCCAGCGAAAATTGAGAAAAGTTTTAAATCGCAAAGTAATTTAAAAAAATATTTAAAACAAAATCAATTACTTGCAATCAGCCAACAGGATTTGGGTAAAGATAATTTGCTGATTAGTTTTCCTTACCAACCAGCGCAAGTGGCCAAAGTTTCTTACCACATTGGAGAGAATGACCAGCGTTTTTATTTAACTATCAAACCTCAAGCGGGGAGCACGCCACTTAATTATCAAGAAGTGAATTTTTCGTATACTGGTTCTAGTGCTGATTTACTGGTACTGATTGGGGTGAATGAACTCGAAGATTTGCAAGATTTGTATGCCAATTATCGGCAGCTTTATCAAAATACTCCAATAATTACTATTAATAGTTTTTTGCCAGATTTTGGCACTTTAAATTTAGACATTAGTGGTAGTTCTGGTTATGGGGAAGCAATTTTTTATCTAATTAAAAGTTTGACTAATTTATTAGAAATTAATTTGACTGATTTGCCAAAAATAAAGCAAATAGCCACTTTACTATTTGCTAGTATTGAGCAAAAAACCAATCAATTTACCAGTTCAATAATGACGGCGGACAGTTTTTTAGCTGTTGCTGAATTATTGAAATTGGGAGCTGAACGCCTGGAAAATACCAGTAAAGCTGTTGACAATAAATTGCCACAATCAAAAGATAAAAAAGTAGGTCCTAACTAATGGCTATTATTCATAATAATAGCTGTAGTTAAAACTCCAAGGCGCTGAAACAATGGGTATTTATTAGTGTTATTGTTGGTCAATTCAGGACTGCAGACTGGACCTCCTCCCATAAAACAGAGATTGAGAGCGTTTTCGACAAACTCGTCGGTCGGTGGTTGGCCCATAACTTCTAGATAACGATTGTAAATAGTTTCACGGTCATTGGCAGTAGATGCGCGATTACATGTAAACTCCACTGTGTCCATACAAAAAATTAAATCCATTTCTTGATGTTTGTCATCAATCCAATTGACTGGATAGATATGATCGTCACCTGGAGCTGAAGCTGGACAATAGCCGGCTAACCGCCAACGGGTTGGTCTTTCTTCACCAAGATAATTAGAAGCGCAATTAGCATTGCCCCAGCCATTGTAACTAGAAAGACCATAAAGCAGAGTGTCATAATCAAGCTGTACCTGATCTGGAGCTACTCCCTCCATGCCCATTTTGCCCTTGAGTTGCTCCATGGCAGTGGTAGCATCTTCCAAGAGGGTGCCTCGTAGGGGACCACCGTCGTGAAGTGATTGATTGGGATCCATCCCCCCCTCCATCCAGTGAACGCCAGCTATAATTTCACAAGGAATACCAGTATCAGCTTCAACTTGCCCATAAACATCAATTAATTCTTGAGTAACTTTGGGAGCTACATATGTTTCAAAGTTTTCCTTAGCAATATCTGGTATCGCAGCATATTCTGGTAAACCCTCAACTTTAGCAAAGGCTGTGCCGTCACAGGTGGCTTCAAGTTCACCGGGAAGCCTACCACTACATCTCCCCAAAAATAAATCCTCGACCCGTTTACAAGATGCCACATATTTGTAGGCGTCATCAGCGGTACTACGAATAGTGGTTTGAATTTTTTTAATAAACCAACCCAAGCCAAAGTCGGGGAAAAGGAGTGGCTTCTCGGGCTGACCAGCAACAGTTACGCCAAAAGTTTTTTCATCGCAAACTTCAATATAAATTGGATTACCAGCTAAATCGGTTGCTCCACTGGGATCAGGTTCTAGGCGACAGTTGGTTTTCCAACTAAAACCATCGCTATCAGAAAAACTCGCATTACTATTTTTAATAGTATAGTACTTGGGAATAGCTCCAGTTTTACCATTCATGTCTACGAGAACATTAGTTTTTACTAGCTCAAAAAAAGCATCTCGATTCCAAAAGATACCAAATGCTTTATTAATATCTTTTACAGTTTCACCCATGGGTAAAACCAAATAAGCTTTCACTTGAATTTTTTCTCCATCACTTAGACCAAATTGAGGATTATTGACGGTAACGCCCCACGAAAAATTAGTTTCTGCCTTGCTATCTAATCGATCCAGCAATTCGTTATTGAGAGGATTGTTTTTATAGGGGTTGCGAGCGGTGTCATCAAAATATTTAACAGCTGGGGTAAAAAGGTCACCAGCTCGTTCGTAATTAAGATCGTTGGTGTTGACAATATCATCTATGGTTAAATCATCGCTAGGATTTTCTAGCTCCATCACGCTGATGGCTTCTGTATGACATACTGGTTCAGCTCCGTTAATAATATCAATTAAAGCATTTTCCAAAACGTTGTCTCGACTTCTTTGACACTGCGGCATACCCGCACATTGAATAGTTTTATTGCTTTCTGGTAAATTATTCGCTTCTAAGGCGGCTTCAAGCAATTCATTCCTTTTAATCATTTGATTTTCATAATCTGCAGTATTTTGGGCTTGAGATTGAAGAACGATTTTGGTTAGTTCCGAACTATCAACATTATCCAATAATCTTGATTTGTTAGTAGCGAATTCAGGAATTTTAAAGGCAATAAAAATTGGGGCATCTTTTCCATGAGCTCCTCCATCACTTTGTAAAAAACTCAATTTATTACCCGCATTGCTTTGTCTAGGCACTAAGACTAAAAATGCTAAGCGATATAAATTATCGAGATCAAAGTTAACCTTTTCTATAGCAGCACGATTGAGGGCAATGGTTGGATCTGCATCTGTCGTTGCATCTTCTTGTGGATACAAGTCAATGCAAATCGCCGAATTTTTTTTAATTTTTTCTTCTTTACTGCCACTAGCTAATTCTGGATGCATCTCATCTAAGCGTTCTTTGATACCTAAATAATCTAGATTAGCGGCGGGAATGTTGAGATCGGGATTAGCCTGAATTTCTACTTCTTTATTGAGGAAACAATCGATAAAAAAATTGTTGCATAATTCGGAAATCGCATCTAGATTGTTCTTTTTGTAAAAACATTGCCAATAAGAACTTAATAAACGACCAGCGACGCCTGTAGCATTTTCGTAATCAAGAGCAGAAAACACCTCTTGTAGGTTGGCACCAAACATCCCTTCAAAAGAATCATTTTTATCGGTCAGTTCGCTTGCTTCCATACCCCGAAGTAAAGGAATGCGGGCATTTTCAAAATTGACATATTGAGGGCTAGTGCCAGAAAGATTGACTGAACTGTTGGGAAATTCCGCAAAATAATCAACGATGTCCCCCCAAGCTTTTGCATCTATTAACCACTCCTTTTGTGAACAATGTGCTTCATAACCTTGATCCATCAGCATATTTGTTAAAAGAGTTTCGTAAGTACTATTTCCAGCATTAGGATCTAAGACTAGCGGTAAGATGTTGTAAGTAGCTGGGTCTTTTTGTTCTGGATTTAAATCGAAAGTGGCTGCTTGAGTGGCTGTTTGAGCCAAAACAAGCTCAGTATTAGTAACTAGGGATAGAAAAAAAACCACTAAACAAATAAAAACCAATTTAACTGTTTTTAACACGAATCCAATTATACAAGAACAAAGAACGAGCAGCTAGTTTAGTTATTGAACACCTAAAATTCTAATACCAAAGATAATTTCAATTAATTGAGCAATCCAATAGGCAGCAAAAAGAATAATAAAACCAATAACAGCGGTGCTAATCATTTTTTTACCTTCTTCCATGCTTGAAGAATTACTGGCTCCAGTTAACATTTTGAAACCGGCCATAATTAACATAACGAATAAAATGACTCCAGCAATAGGAAATGAATAGGCAAGAATTTCCGAAATAATGCCTCCAGGTGTCGACAATTGCTCGGCTTTAGTGGAGTAATTTTTTAGCGGATTTAGAGTATTCAATAAATCTTCATCAACGGGTGGGATATTAATAGAACTGGGAGCTGTGGGGGTAGGAGAGGTCTGAGCATGAACCTTTTTTAGTGAACTGGTGTTAGTAAAAAAGAGCGCTATTAAAATAAAGGTGGCTGCTATAAGTATTCTTTTTTTCATTTTTTTCTTATTCTCCAAATCCTGGTATTCTTAGAATTGATACACCAACAAATTGTAAAATAGTTATGGAAAAAATAATGAATAACAGACCGATAATGGCGGAAGTAATTAATTCTTTAGCGTCTTGAGTTTTTTTGGGATCACCTTGAGAAGTTGAAAGCATAAATGCTCCAGCTAGAATCATAATCAGAACAATAGCTCCTGACATGATGAGCCCAATTTCGATTAAAGTTTTTACAATCGCTTCTGGAGTTTGAGGAATGCAGCCGACAGCTGTCCAAATTCCTCCACTATCAAAACAGTTAACACATTTAGTAAAGGCTTCTGGCATATTGTTGCCTATTTGCATAAGGCAAAGATCATAGTTTACGTTATCGCTTGGGTCAGTGATATTGGTGTTGCAACTGTTGGGATCACAATTGCTTGAAGTTATAAACGGAATACTAGCCTTGACATCACAAGTTAATTGACCAGAAAAGAAAATTTTTGAGAAAAACACTACTGCTTGATATTTACCCGCTTCATCAAAATTATATGAAACTGAGGCTTGATTATTTATGATATCTGAATTTTGGCTATAGGCTTCTACAACACTGCCATCATTTCTTATCCTTTGTAGTACAAAATTGATTTTTTCAGGAACAATATTATATGGGGAGCCGGCCGAATCAGTAAAACTCAAACCATCTACAAAAATTGTGACAGGTAAGTCTTCTTGAATGCAACTGCCTGGATAGTAACAAGATTGACCAGCTCTTTCTTGATAAATACGAAAACCTGATGCTGTGAATGTCGCATCTGAGACTATCGGTTGAGGAATGCCTCCATAGGTAGTTGGCCAAAAGATACATTGCCCTTCAACAAAATTATCGGCAGCTTTAACATCTGCTAAATACTGTGTTTTATTAAAAAAGAAGAAAACAAAAACCAAAAAAAACAATATCTTTTTAAACATATTTTTCTTCACGAGCTTTATTTTACCTCAAAAATCTCAATCACAAAAGCAATAGAAAAATTTGTTACAATGAAAGAGTGTCTAAACGATTATTTTCGCTACGATTTTTTGCGCTTGGGCTAATTATTTTATTGGGTGCACTTTTTTTCGTTTTTACCAATAGTATTTTGTTTGGCTCTCCACAGGTTGTTGCTAGTGAAGTGGATGACCTGCAAAAGGAAATTGATGAGTTAGCTCATCTAAAAAAACTATCTGAAGATGCCACTACTCCTCTGGAAGCCGAAGTAGCAAATTTGGAAGCCCGTATTCGTTCGGCTCAGGCTGGAATCAATAATGCTAAACAAGAAGCAGCGCAATTAGCAGTAGATATTGAGCAAAGAGAAAAAGATTTAGCATATCATTATCAATTATTTGCTAATCGCATTGCAGAAAGCTATAAGCGGATGCGTAGTTTTAATCCTTTAGCCTTAATTTTTGCTAGTGCTAATGCTACTGTATTGAGTAAAAATTTAGCCTATCAAGATTCCGCTAAGGCTCAAGACGATCGTTTAATTCGCTCTATTTCTGAAGAATTAAAACAACTGGCTGATGACAAGCGGGAGTTAGAAGAAACGCAAACTCGTTTGGCGGCTTTGCAAATTCAATTAGATGAGCAAGCTGATTTTTTTAAGGGTGAAATTGACAAAGCCAAGGATTACCAACAAACATTGGGGACCAAAATAGCGGAATTATCAGTTAGACAGCAAGCAATTTTATCGGAAAAGTCTGGCACTTTTCAAACTACGGTTGGCGATGTGCCTTTGGCCGATGACCCTGCCAGTCGGCCTGATTACAGTCCTGGCTTTTCACCAGCTTTCGCTGTTTTTAGTTTTGGTGCGCCACATTTTAAAGGGATGAGCCAATATGGCGCTTTTGGTCGGGCAAAGAGCGGACAAAATTATCAAGAAATCCTGCGAGCATATTATGGTGGAGGTATAGAAATTAGAGATCATGATCAAAATGCTCAAATTTATGTGACTGATTTTGGCATATCTTACACACTGGAGGAATAC
>Ga0255340_1006395_pt1 | contig 10223 bp, 13 predicted proteins | sample wastewater_treat_7_FD_192417 | JGI IMG/M metagenome (GOLD analysis project Ga0255340, IMG submission 192417) | Wastewater microbial communities from Lulu Island WWTP, Vancouver, Canada - plant10 | ecosystem: Engineered > WWTP > Wastewater > Unclassified | place: Canada: Vancouver, British...
TATGAGAATCAAAATCTTATGGAGAGATAAGGAAACCCGTCAGTCTTTTTACAGCGCAATCCTGATAATTTGCATGTTGTGTATATTCTGGGTGTTTTTATTCTATGGGATATGTTCAGAGCAGGACAGACGGGAGAAACAGCAAAGCAGTAGGAAGTGGTTGCAGGAGAGGGCGCTAAATGAGCACGAAACACAACAACTCATGAAGGTAGCCCCACAGAGAGAAGAAGAATTACTCAAGGCTATGAGAACAATGTATGAATATGATAAGAGGTGACTATGAAAACATTTATATCGGTATTATCTAATGGGAATAGCAAAATAGAACTGTTGGATGAATAAGGTTTTATGCAAACTAAGGCCGATCCCGCAGTAGCGGTAAAGCAAACAGTGTGGAAATGTTGAAAGGTTAAACGGTTTGGGGGTTGTCCGATACAACCCCCAAAGGAGGTATATTGATTATTGAGAATGTCGCAATTGACATAGAGAGAAAAAAGGAGGGTATAAATAATGAATGAGCAAGAAGCACTGCAGACACAAAAGAAACCGGCAGCATCATGGGTAGAGATACTTGAACGCAACAAAGATGCATTTGCACAGGCATTGCCTTCTGTCGGATTAACGCCTGAGCGTGTGATCAGAACAGCACTTACAGCTATGAGACAAAATCCAGAACTTACGAAGTGTGAACCAAAAAGTGTTGTAGCTTCTATTCTTCAAGCCTGTGAACTTGGTTTGTCGGTAAGTAATACGTTAGGGCATTGTTATCTCGTCCCGTTCAACAATACGAAAAAGGGTATAAAAGAATGCACGATGATTATTGGTTATAGGGGTTTTACTCAGCTTGCTATAAGGTCTGAGAAAGTAAACCCGATACAGACATTTATTGTTTATGAAAAAGAGCCATTCGCTCTAATAGGTGGTTCTTTCCCCAGGATAGAACATACACCTTTACCACCCACAACAAGGGGGGAGAAGAAGATAGGTGTATATGCTGTAGCATCTTTAAAGGATGGGGGTTCTGTATATGCCTTTCTCTGGGCAGATGAAGTTGAGGCAATAAAAAAGAGAAGTCGCGCAGGTGCTTCAGGTCCCTGGATAACAGATCCAGATGAAATGTGGAAGAAGACAGCAATAAGACGGCTCGCAAAGATGCTGCCATTAAGCACAGACTTTCAGAAGGCAGCAGTTATAGATGAATATAACGAGGCGGGTATTGTCGCATCTGATATGATAATGACAGAGGAAATGCCGCAGGTGGAAGATACGGTTAAGCCTGCCATTGAGCAAGTCAAAGAGCCAGAACCAGGACAAAAGAAAGAGATAGAAGGCAATGGCAAGGATTTACGGACTGAAATAATAAGAATGCTGATGGAGGTTACAGGAAATAGCAACGTCGCAGCGGAGAAATTAAAAGAATTGTCAGGATTCCAGGGCAAGAACAAAGATACTGGTGAGATCAAATGGATCGAAGGCAAGGAAAATCCTGCAGATCTCTCCGATGCGGCTGTTAAAGTCACATATGGGAAAGTAAAAAAGTATTACGAAGAATGGAAGGGGGCACAAAATAATGAAGCAGCCTGATGCCGTAACCCTCGAACCTGTTACACATACATACACTGACAGTGATGGAAAAAAATATCCGTCAGTAACACAGGTTATACAGAGCCTTGTAAGATTTGAAATGTTCGGGAGCACTTTCTATCTTGACAGGGTATCCGGGCAGGTGTTTAACGGAGATATAGTTGAAAATACAGGAAAAATCGGTAAGGCGATTCATAAAGGATGCTTTTATTTGATAACTGGGCAGGGTCTAAACTGGGATAGCTTAAACCCTGTCCTGGTGGAACCGTTAAGACAATTTGAAAAATGGATGCAGGAATGGAATCCAACATTAATAATGGCAGAAAAGGGGATGTTATCAAAAAAATATAGTTATGCCGGCACGCCAGACATTATTTGCACACTACCTGCATTTCCGAAATGTGTTGTCCAAGTGGATATCAAAACCGGCGGCTATCAGTGGGCAGACGTTCAGCTTGCAGCTTATGAGATGCTATACCGTGAAAATTATAAATATATGGGCGCAGTTAAAAACTATGTCCTGTCATTACAAAAGGATAGTAACAACTACAACTTTATCCCGATTGATGAAAAATACACAAGAGAGAATTGGCGGTATTTTACAAACAAACTTGCAGAATACAAATTCATACAAAAGCGAGGAGGCAACAATGTCAGAACAATCAGCAGTATATAATGTAGATGTAACACAGAAAGAAGCCGTATATTTCCCAGCGGTAATAATTTCGAAGAATGAAGAGATGGTACAATGGTTTGACGAAATGGAATCAAAAACAGCGTCGGTGCTCGAAGAGGCTCAACTGCACACCATCATTGATGAACCTACCATGATATGCGCAAAAGAAATCATACAAAAGGCAAAGCAGTACGGTAAACAAATAATCGATGTAATTAAACCATATAAGGACAGAATTAACGAAGTAAAAGACCAGATTCTTGCGGTTGAGAAACACTATGGCAACCGCTGCAAGCAAGCGGAGATAATACTTAAAAACAAAGTTGATGCCCGCCTTACCTATCTTGAAGAATTGCAGAGAAAGGAAGAAGCCCGTCTCCGTGAATTAGCTCAGAAGGAAAGAGAAAAGAGGCTGAATGCCATCAATGACAAAATATCAAAGCTTGTTGATAAATTCTCGACAGTTCAGGAGCAGATTACAGCCCTTGAAAATAGCATTACCGAGGATATGACTATCGAAGAGGCGGAGGCCATACGGTCTAAAATAGAAGGATTAAGAGCAAAGCTGGACAACTTCCAGGACAGCATACAACAAAAGCAACTCGAGGCAGAGGAAGTAACGGTAATGCCAACAGCGAATATCACAACCGAAGCGACTGCAAAGGTACAGGGCATGTCAACACGATTTGAACTGATTCCCGTTGAGGTGACAAACCCTATGGCGGTAATAAGAGCAATAGTAGCAGGACAGGTACCGATAGGCGCAGTTACATTCAATATGAGTGTACTCAAGAAGCTCGCCAACGCAGGTCTGGAGATACAAGGGGTGCGCTATGAGAAAAAGAGGATAATCGGGGTGAGGTCATGACTAAATCCAAGCAGATTAATCATTATCGCAAATCAATTATAGCCGCTGAGGGCAGCCGCTTCAAACGCTGCAAGTTTTGTAAGCATAAGCAATTAATAGAGATTAAGGGTTGTGGCGGCAACGTGATAGGACATGGCCATAGGTGTGCTATCATCGGATTGGAAAACAGCAACCGATATGTTGTCCAAGATGACCATGTATGTGATAGGTGGGAAAAGGGTAGCTGGTGAAGGGATGAGACCCCAGCATAACAATAAAAATATACATATGGGTTGGTGGCCAATTTACACTGTGTTGCTTTTTATCCTTAGCATCCTTATTTTGGCGATAAAAACATTAGAAATTATTATGGGGTATATGGAGGTAGATGATGATTAGCACATGGATGATGAAGGCGTTGCTGGCGGCGTATGGAGTTATTACTATAGCGTGCCTTATTGAGAGAGATTACCCGAAGGCTCTTTATTGGCTAAGTGCTTGTGGGATTACAACAGCTATATTGTGGGGGATGAAATGAAAAAGGGTTATCAGGAATTCCTTAAGCAGAAAGAATTAATAATTAAACCTGTTGGTTTTGATGTAAACAATGAAATAATCAATCCTGTTCTGTTTCCTTTTCAGAGAGATATTGTCCGATGGGCTGTTAAAAAAGGTAGATGTGCTGTTTTTCTTGATACGGGTCTGGGAAAAACATTTATACAACTTGAATGGGCAAGAATAATTGGCAAACCTACTTTAATTTTTGCCCCCTTATCTGTTGCAAGACAGACAATCAGGGAAGGCAAAAAGATTAACATTGATGTTGCTTATGTGAGGTCTCAAGATGAGCTTACAGAGGAGGGCATAAATATCACAAATTACGAAATGATAGATAGCTTTGACAATACACAGATAGAAGCTATTATCCTTGATGAATCGTCTATTATTAAATCAATCTCGGGGAAAATCAGACAAAAATTAATCCACAAATTCAGACATATCCCATATAAATTGTGTTGCACCGCTACCCCTGCCCCCAATGATTATATCGAACTTGGGAACCATGCAGAATTTTTAAATGTATGCACCATGCAAGAAATGCTTGCAACGTTTTTTATCAATGCCAATAAAGAACATACCGATATCATCGGTGGTAAAACAATCATAAAAAAAGGAAGTAATAAAGGCGGTCAGGAATGGAGATTAAAACATCATGCTGAAGATGCATTTTTTAAATGGCTGTCTAACTGGGCTATTGTAATGACAAAACCATCCGACCTTAGCTATGAAGATGGAGGCTTCAATCTACCGCCGTTGAATATAAAAACAATTTTTGTTGAAACCAATTACAAACCAGAAGATAAATTGTTCTTTATCGGTCTGTCAGGCATAGAGGATAGATTACAGGTTAGAACGCAGACAATTGAACAAAAATTAGAAGGATTAAAGAAAATATCATTTGACGGGCAATTGATTGTATGGTGCGGGCTTGACAAAGAAAGTGCTGCTTTAAAAAAGTATTTTGGCGATATTGCAATAGAGGTTAAGGGGTCAGACTCTCCAGAAGGTAAGGCAAAATCTTTTGAGGATTTTCAGGATGGCAAATACAAGGTGCTGATTACTAAACCCAAGATAGGCGGTTTTGGTATGAACTTTCAAAATGCTAATACTATGGTCTTTTTCGGCATTAATGACTCATGGGAAACATATTATCAGGCAATTAGAAGAGAATGGAGATTTGGGCAAAAAAATCCTGTGAATTGTTATGTCATACTTTCGGAATATGAGAGAGAAGTTTTAGAAAATATTAAACGAAAAGATAATCAGGCTTGGAGGTTAAAAGAGAAGATGATTTCATTACTAAAAAATTATGAAAAAGGAGAAATACAAGGGGTAGACGTTCATAAAGACGATTATAAAGAAGATACTGTCACAAATCACAAATGGACTGCTATGCTTGGTGATTCTTGCATCAGAATAAAAGAAATTGAGGATAATTCTATTGATATGAGTATATATAGCCCCCCGTTTGCAGATTTGTTTGTATATTCTAATTCTTATAGAGATTTAGGAAACTGTAAAGATTGGGATGAATTTTTTACACATTATCGTTTTATTGTTGAAGATATATTACGCATTACAAGGCCAGGGCGATTATCGTGTGTTCATACATCAGATATACCTGCACTGGCAAATCGGGATGGATACATCGGCTTAAAAGATTTTCCTGGAAAGGTTATCGCTTTACATGAAGAATGTGGATGGATTTTTACAGGAAGAATTTTTATACAGAAAAACCCCCAAGCCCAGGCTATACGGGTTAAATCAAAAGCCTTATTGTTTGTGCAGATGCAAAAAGATTCATCACATTCAAGACCAGCACTGGTTGACCAGGTATTAATTTTTAAAAAACCAGGTGAAAATAAAACACCAATTCAGCCTGTAAAAAATGGAGAACTTAACAATGAAAAATGGATACAGTGGGCTCACGGCATCTGGACGGACATCAAAGAGACAGACACATTGCAATTTTATCACGCAAGAGAACCAGAAGATGAAAAACATATATGCCCTCTACAATTAGGAACCATAGAAAGGTGTATAAAGCTATATTCTAATTTTGGTGAAGTTGTATTTACACCTTTTATGGGCATCGGTTCAGAGGTATATATGGCTGTAAAGCTTGGAAGGCGTGCAATAGGAATTGAATTAAAGGAATCATATTTCGGAACGGCTATCAAATATTTACGAGCAATAAGCTCACAGGAATTTTTATATGACTTTGACGACAACGAGAGGCATTATGTGGAACAGAGACAAAAAATATAACTCCTATTCGTTAATGATATTAATGAGAGTTCATCGACAGTGCCGTAAAACCCCGTCGTTGAGGGCGGGGATATAAGGCACCGTCGATAAAGCGTCACAAGATCGCTGTTGATATCGTTAATAATTTCCACCTCTGATTCTTCTTTTCGAAAAAGTAGCCAGGCTGCTCCAGAAAAAACCTCGCAATAACATTGATGTTGTGGAATTAGTGGTATGATTTTCTTTGTGAGCAGTGATTTCCCTCCCATGTAAGACAAAAAGCTGTTCATTGCATAACCCCCCTCATTTCTTATTCTTTACGTTTTACATAAAACAAAATTTTTCAGCACTCTTTTCACTACATTATGACTATCTGCATGCTGGGCATGGCCCAGCCACGATGCGAGTACGCATTTGATGTCCTTTAATGTTACGCGGTCTTCTCTATATAATACGGACAAATTTCGCAGTTTCCTTTTCATGCCGATAACACTTCGTTTGCGCAACAATTTGTGAGTTGACCAGGTTCGATAACCCACAAAATCAACGCCTTGCTTGACCGGGAATACCGATGTTTTTGTATTTAACGCAAGTCTTAGCTGTTTCTCAACAAATTGCTCTATCTCGCTTCGCCAGGCCTGTACCATCTCTTTGTCTCTATATATAATGATAAAATCATCGAGATATCTGACATAGAATTTAACCTTCAATTTTTCCTTCACAAAATGATCAAGCTCATTGAGGTATACATTCGCAAAAAGCTGGGAGGTGAGATTGCCAATCGGTATCCCCTTGATACCGCCAGTGCTGTCAATGATCTCGTCGATAAGAATTAAAGTATCCCTGCACCGGACTGTTCTTCGTATAATACGTTTCAATATTTCATGATCGATAGAATGAAAACATTTCTCAATGTCGCCTTTTAAACAATATGCCTTATCCCATATTCTATTTGATCGCCTTAAATATTCTGTCAACACGGATGATGCTGCATGAGTACCCTTGCCCTTCCTGCACGCATATGAATCGTTTATGAATTTATTTTCAAAGAACGGTTCGATAACGCCACACAGAGCATGATGAACGACCCTATCCCTGAATGGTAAAGCAGAGATCTCTCTCTTTTTCGGTTCAAATATTGTGAATTTTTTATAGCTTCCAGTCTTATATCCCCCGGTCGATAGGTCTTTCTGCAAGGCAAATAACTCTTCCTCAAGATTATTGCTGAACTTAAGCACATCACTTTTGTATCTTTTGCATTTTCTTGCCTTTATATAGGCTGTATAAAGGTTATCAAAACTGCAAATAGCATCGATCAGCTTATTATAAGTCCTGGGCATATCACTCTTCTCAAAATCAACCCGCTGATTTTAGATCAGCGGGTCTTGATCATTTATATTTTCTCCTTACAGAAACATCCAGGTCAGTAATTCCGCCTTGATTGAGGTTTATTTCCAGCACAAGCTTGCCCGTCATAGTCCACACATCATCTTGTACAATTCCTTTTTTACCCAATTCCCTTAAACATTCCATCAATACTGCCTTCCAATCTTTGCTCTTATCCAAATTTTCTTTCATCGGTTAGCCTCCAAAACAAAAACCCGAAATTTTTAAAGCCTTACGGTCTTTTCGGGTCTGGCAGATCCCCCTGTTTGGGGGTTGCCATCTAACCGCCATTGCTTCAAAATTTCGGGTACGATAACTCTCCGCAGTGTGCGGAGCTATGACTAACCGAATCGGCACGCACAATTTTGCGGGATTAACCCATACTCACCACGCGTAACCTGTTCAATTTTTGCTTCCACCAAGGCGGAAACAGGGACTAAGAACCTGACTGTATACCAATCACTGGCTGGCACTCCGTGGAGATACCAGCTCTATAAACGATACACTCACAGGCAAAGCGAGAGCCAATGTTCGTGTTCACGTTCCACGGGTAGTTGTTCAAGTTCACCGTGCGAGAACCTGCGTTCGCACCGTTGCTCCAATTGCCACCAACGTTCTTAGCCCACACTTTTAATCCATCCTCCCAATAATCTTCCAATTTCCATAACCAGTTTGCCGCTATGTTCATAACTCTTATGAGCAAGGTATTTCCTATCATGCGCCAGTCTTAACAAAAACCTTAGCTCCTCAATCTTAACATCAATATCATACAGTACAGGTCTTTTATTTCTGGATTTGTTGGCCTGAATGATCAGCCTCATAATATCCAGAACACATGATTTAATGTGTGTGCAAAGCACAAATTTCTCATGCTTTGGAAACCTGTCTACAACAGGGAAGAGGTACAACGTAAAATCATAAACTTTTTGATAAATGATGAGATTGTCCACGTCCCTATTATAATCTTAATTGCCACCCCCTTTCAAAAAAAATTGTCGCGACCCGCAACAGATTACAGAGAGTCACAGGCAAAGCGAGAGCCAAAGCCCGTGCCCACGCCCCACGGGTAGTTGTCCAAGCGCACCGTGCGAGAACCTGCGTTCGCACCGTAGCTCCAACCGCCACCAACGATAAACTGTCTTAGGCCGGTTGCATTCGGCAAATAGAGCTGCCCTACGTTCATACCTGCCATTGGGGTTTGCCAGGCCCATGACGTACTGTCTTGAGCAATTGTAAATTCATCCAGCCATTGCCAGAGTTTTCGAACACAATCCACAATATTGGCAAAGCTTACAGCGCCTATGTCTGCGTCCTCTCCGTTTGTACCCCTGGTCGATGTATTGCCGGCAAACTCATCGCCTGCAGGGTGGCCATGAGCCGCTTGTAGCCATTCCCCGTACGTTAGTAGCCTCTTCCCTGATCTGCGGGCGAGTTCAAAAAAGTTATAACCGGAGAGGCCTTCCGTGCCGGTAAGGGGCGTATCACCGTATTTGGACTTGCACGTTCCTGCTGTTATGGGTGAGCCGTTGCCGTTGCTGAGCGTAATTGCTTCATTTACTGATGCGAGATATATATCAACCCAGACACCGCCGCCGATGTACGCCATACCTTCCGGAGCGCATTTGGGACGATGCTTTAAATCCCATACGGAATTAGGTATAATTGCAGCACGGACATCCCCGACTGTATATGATACTCTTTCGTAGCCATAATGAAAACCGCCGATTTTTCGGGAATTGTTAGCGTTGCACCCATGAGATGACGGATATGTTGAGTTTGCGGATATGATGATAACCTCCGCATCAGCTCCGTCATCGTGCAGATAAACATAATAATCCGTACCCACAGCAAAAACGCCGGTATCGAGGTCGCTTTCAGCGAGTTCTTTAGCGGATGATCCGATGTCATAAACCTTGAACGTTCCGCTGTTGTTGATTGCAAACCTGGTATTTGCCGCAATTTCCAATTTTGCCGTTTCACCCGATTTGCGTGCTAAATATTTCCCGCCGGAAAAATCAATAATATCGGCTACAGATTTGTGCATGTTGTCTGCATTGAGTAGATATGTCTGGTCGTTTTTCCAAAGTATCATCTTACACCTCCTCTAATTGTGCTTTGATCTGGTTAATCTCGTCTTCAGTAATACCAAGCCGTATCATGTCCGAATTCGGGTTATCGACAAGTTCATAATCGTCGGGAGTTTGCTCCTCGGTCGGTTTTTCTGCTGCCTCTGCTTTTACGACATAATGTCGTTTTGTTGCGATGAGATTATCGAGGAAATTGATTAAATCCTCCGACTCAATACCCCCATCATCCTGCTCCGCGAGGCCGACGAGGTTTAAAATATCCTGTTTTGTTCCTATCGTTTTTGGGAATCCTCTCATTGCATCCTCCTTTTTTTAATATCAGTGTGGGTAGAGTGTAGTTCTCTTACTCAACTTACTCAACCGCCTTTTTCACAGCCATTCTGGCTCATTGCAAAAACTGCCGTCCCCGCAGTGAGCATCATCACAGCAATACGGATAACGGTTTTTCATCGGCGGATCCGTGCGGTTGAACGTCACGGTATCGCCATATTCGTCCGGATCACCGGAGTCGATCCATGCCCCTGTCAATCTTTGATTCGGTATTGTCGGTGTTGCCATATTATAGCCCTCCCTGTTTTAATAATAACCTGCGGACGGTGTAACAATCCGGCTTCGACATTAGCAGCCTATGCCCGTCAATGTCTCTCGGTATAAAATCTACCTCCTCTGACATATCGACATCATAATCTATCAGCACCCGGGGGATAGGCCGCCGCTCGATCTCGGCTCTGCGTCTGAGTTCGTTTGTTGTAACCATATCGAGCAGGATAATTTCAAAATTTTCAGGCAGAGGTTTATCGTAATAATCCGGAAACGGGTGAGGTACTGCATTAGC
>Ga0255340_1006407_pt1 | contig 10213 bp, 9 predicted proteins | sample wastewater_treat_7_FD_192417 | JGI IMG/M metagenome (GOLD analysis project Ga0255340, IMG submission 192417) | Wastewater microbial communities from Lulu Island WWTP, Vancouver, Canada - plant10 | ecosystem: Engineered > WWTP > Wastewater > Unclassified | place: Canada: Vancouver, British...
GAAGTTCAATCTTGTTTGTTTCGGAGATCTTATAGGACTGCTGAAACAGCTTTCTCTTGCCGTCCTGCGGAAGATAAATAGAATATATGAACTTGTCTTCATAAATGTCTTCAATAAATGGCTCGTTTGATTTATCAAGTTTTTCACTAATAATATCTTGTAACTTATTTTCTATCATACGATAAGAAATTTCACCATCATTCAATTCCTCGTTAATTCTTGGCATTCCTGCACCATCTGCCCAAGAACAACTACCAATACCATTAGGCAATAATGCTAAATGATCTGGTCTGTAATTCCTTGCTATGATGGAATATTTTTCTCCATTCCAATTTTTTTCTTCATTCAACTTCTCATCTTCAGTAAACAATCCAGTGCTCACTTCTATATTGGCATTTTGATATATCTTAGACAATATTTCAGGATGATTAGTTTTAGCTTTGATTATATCTATCCAAACATCCGCTTTTAATTTTCCATCCTCAAATCGAGTATTAAACAATTGTCCAACAACCTGCGTCTCTATTACCTCTGGAGAATTAGCAGTAATTGGCTTGCCAGACATCATAGGATGATAAACAGGCACTGGTCTGCCATTCCAAGCTTCAGGAAATTTTGCCAACTCCTCTGCGGGATAAAAAACACCATTATGAACTCCCTCTGTAATTAAAACAGCAGGACATACTAAATACTCTCTCCCGTCCAAAACCTTTTTCTCAATAAGCTGAGACATGTTGGCAACTATACTGTGAGAATTATTTTTCAATTGTTTTTTTATTTCTGAAATATCAATGCCTTCAGCGATTGAACGTCTTCTAAAAGAATTTTTTTCAAACTTATCAGGATCCACAACTCTTCCAGCGTGTTCGTTAGGATATGGCATATATTTTCCTCCAATTATATTTTTAATATAATGAAACTTTTATTTTTTTAAAGCCTTGAATATCAATAACTTTTAAACTGATTAAATTCATTTTATGATCTCTTATTTTTCATTGTTTCATTTATAACAGGAACAGCGGCACATCTACAATTTGGATGAACTGGGATCATAGGTCTTATCTCTTCCAATGAAAAAATTCTTCCATCCAATGACGAACACTTTAGACAAACTCTATCATCCTTTGTAGCTACCCATTCAGCTTGTATTTTCACCTCTTCAATTCCAGCTTGTTCATAAACGTTAATGTTTGCCTCGTGATGAGCTCTTATCATTTCTGTTCTTGCTATTGTCCTTGCTCTATTTTTGAAAATTTCTAATTGCCTGCTCAATTCTCTTGCGGCATCTCTTGGACTCTTTCCTTCAACTAAAAACTGTGCTAAAATGGATGACATCTTAGAAGACATCTGTTCAGTAATGCCTTCTAAATCCGTGAATACTCTTGTATATATCAACGCAACTGAATCAGAATGAGTTGGAGAAAAAAACATTGCGTTGATTGATGCGTTTATATCATCACTAAAAGGAATTTTTTGTTTGAATGATTCATAATATTTTTTCTTCAATTTTGGATCTGAAATATCTTTTATTCCTTTTTTTATTTCAGCAATACCTCGTTGAATTCCTTTTTTGTAAGCCGATGAAATATAAATGTCAGCCCAAAACGATTGTCCATCTGAAATTTTTCCTGATTTGGTGTATTCCAAAATTCCTTTTTTTGACAATTCTTTAAGCCATTTTTTAAACAACAAAACTTTTTCATCACTCCGTCTAAATGCGTATTGACGGGATGGTGAATGAAATTTTAATTCTCTGTTTGAAATATCCAATCCGAACGCATCATCTTTAACAATCAGTTTATAAATTTCATTGTCCAATTCATCAAATCTTCTTATCATATCCCTTTCAAATGCTCTTCGTAAAGTTAATGTTTTTGATGGATCAATCACCTTCTTTTTTTTATTGATTTTCAAATGGTTACAACAATGATGGTTGTATTCTAACTCATTGAAATTAAGATGATTACAACTATGATGATTGTTCAAGTTCATCTCCCTGTTTCTCAAATTCTTCATTTCTTAAATTTGCTTCATTGATAAATGAATTTGCCTCTTCATCAGTAAATCCTAAAATTCTGGTCAAATAACTTTTTGCTGAAATGATATTTTCAATTCCCAATGATGAAGAATAGATGGACAATGCTTGAGTTTTCTTCAATGCTATTTCTGACTTTTTCATATCGTCGATCTCGAATAAAGATGGCCAAACAATTTCATATTTATTTCCATTTGGAGATGGTAAAACTCCAAAACTAATAAGTCTGTCAATAAACGGTCGCAAAATAAAAGGTTCAGCGTAATTGACTTGCCTTTCAACAATCTGATCAAGCCAATTGTCTCTATCTTGAGTTGATGCCAGTTCACCTCTTTCACTTCCCATCAAAATCCTTTTTGGAATGCGCTTGGAGGCTGATATTGAAGTGAACAACGCATCAATGAAATTAGACGGATCTGATACTTGTTGAGCTAATGCTTCTGCTGTAATGCCTTTTGTTCGGATGTATCGTTGTAATCCGTGCATCAATTTTTCAATCTCTTCTTTGATTGCTGAAAGCGATTGAGCATTTGTTTCTGCGTTTGGATCGACTTTGAAATTGTATCCTGGAAATGCTCCTTTCCAAAACATTTCAGATCCACCGCCAATCAATTGCTCCAAACTCATTAAATCGTTGAAAACAGATTCCATTCTTGGTGTTCCATATATTTCTGAACTCTCACAGTCTTCAGCCAAATGAAGAACCCTCGTCCAGTGGATTGATTTTGTTGTAGTAGTTACTCCATCGGCCGAAGTTATACTAACCTGATACAATTCAGGAAGTCCATATCTTGATGATTTTGTGTCTTGATTAAATTTGGATATGCTAACATTGCCTTCAGGATATGCTTGAAGATATAAAAGCTCTGTTGCTTTTTCAACTGCCTTATCTAATTCAGCACCATCATTGAACCCCATCACCAATATCCCAAACTGTCCTATACCTGAAAGCCTATCTGCCTTAGAAATGTAATAAAACAGCCTCTTGGATTTGCAGAGGCTTTTCCAGCTCTCTTCAAAAGCCGACACCCCTGCCTTTTCTGTATCTTTGACTTCAGGCCACATTCTCCAGGTCATCTTTGGAAATATATCAACTATTGTTCTTGCGACTCCCTGTCTTCTGTATCTGTTGTAAAAATCTTGAAAAGTCAAGCACTTAGGAAAGCCGCATTCAGCATACAAATCCCTTTTGCCCCCAAAACTTTGACCCAATCCAGCTAACAAACTCATCCTCGTCAAAATCGTTGATAAAATTTTTAGCTCGTTTTTATTTTCTGAATTTTTATTTTTCATAAATCACCATACCCCTATTTCATTTTTTATAGCTAACAATTTGTTAAATGCTCCAGCTGCTGCATCCACTTGATCTTTAAATTTTCCTACAGGAAACAACCTATGCTCCTCCAAAAAATCCCTTGTCCATTCCCTGTTCAATATATATACATTACCTCCACCAACTTGAGATGCGTATGGCTCGGCTCTTACTTCTTTTGAACCTGAAACTTTATCCGCTCTGACTATGTATCCTTGAAGATTTCTGATTGTATTTTCCGCACTCTCTTTTCCACCACTTCCAGGCTCTTGCTCCACCCAAATTATAGTATCCAATCCATCCAGTTCAGCTGTCTGTCTGATAATCTTTTCTCTTTCCGAACTTGACCATTGACCCTTCACAACATCCGCTATCACAAACTGCTCTTCTTTAGTTTTAAGGACTAATACTCCAGCTGTGTTACATCCGCCGCCTCTTGTTCCTGCTTTGTCCCAATATCTGATTTTGTATTGTATATTAGATTTTGGTAAATCATTGATTAATATAAACTTATCAATTTCAAACATTCCACCTTTTCTTGGCGATGGACGTTGTTGTAATTGAGCCGCTGTAGCGTATAAACCTAAGGAATGTTCAAGCTCTTGTATATACGTTTCAGAAAATCTTTCTGGCCATAATAGTTGATTGATATTAGTTCTCCAATCAGTTGGGAATGGAGAATTGCATAGATTGATCCCTTCAAATTTCATAGGTAAATTTATATGAATCCAATTCTTTTTATTTTTAGACAAAATGTGACCAAACAAATCGTTTTCGTGGATGCGTTGTCCAATGATTATAAATGAACCAGTATTGGGATTATTTAAGCGTGTGGACATTGACTCATCCCACCATTGTAAACAGGCGTTCCTAATTGTTTCTGATTCACCGTCAATAACATTATGAGGATCGTCAACAACAATAACATCTCCACCTTCACCAGTTAACATTCCGCCAACAGAGGTTGAAATACGATATCCGCCCTTATTGTTATCAAATCTTGTTTTGGTATTTTGATCGCCTGTTAGTATCCAATCTTGTTTACAATGACGTAACAACAATTGATACTTTGGAGATTGTATAAGTCTTCTACATCGGACTGAATCCCTTATTGATAATGCTTCACTGTATGATGAAAAAAGAAATTTCAACTTGGGATTATGTATCCAACACCAAGCTGGAAAAAATACTGATACAGTTAATGATTTCATACAACGTGGTGGAATGTTGATAAGCAGTCGTTTGATTTGTCCTGATAAAACATATTGTAAATGATTACATATAACTTCAATATGTTTTCCATCAGTATATTTTTCCGTTTCAACATACCGCCAAAGTGATTTTACAAAATGAGAAAAATCTCTTTTACACAATTCCAAATCAATATCATTTTTAATTTCTATCAATTGATTTGGTAATAAGTTGGTCAAGATGTTTGAGTTCATCGTTAGACAATTTTGAATAATCTATTTTTACTGTGTTTTCATTGGTTACATTCTGCTGAATTTGATTATTAATCAAAACTGGAGTGTTTGGATCAATGTATCTATGCCAACCAAAACGATTTTGCATATTCATCATATACAGTGTGTTGTTAAAATTTCTGTTTTCAAGATTCAATCTGCCCATCTCTTCCCACCAGCCTTTTGAAAGCTCTTGAGCCGCATCCAAAGCCTGTCTGAACTCTGGCAATTTTCTTGCCCACATAAACATACAATTATGGCTAACTCCCAATTTCAACGCAATGGTGTTAGTGCTCATTCCTTGTGCTCCATACTCCAGAACTTTTTTACACCAAGATGGATCGTATTTTGAGGAAAAATCATATTTGGATTTTTTTCTTTCGATCTTTGGAGGCTCCATATTTATTTTTACATCCCTTTTTGGGGGTAAAACAGCTGATGAAATAAGGCGATGTGTTGATTTATCAGTGATGTTTTTTACGCAATATTTTGTTCTTGGCATAAAATCCCTCCAATTTAAAAAATCCTCTCTGTAAGAAATAATATAATATAAAAATCCATTTTTTTAAATTTAATATTTTAAGAGGTTAAATCACTATGATTCACTACCATAAAGAAACCAATAGATTAAGATTGACATTCCAATATCACCCTGATTTGGTTGCATTTGTGAAAACTATTCCAGGAAGACAATGGCACACCGATGGAAAATTTTGGAGCTTTCCTTATACGGAGAAAAATTTGGAATTGTTAAAAACAAAATTCTTTTGCCATCCTGATTTAGAAAAGGAAAAAAAGAATGCTGATTGTTTATTGCTTCAAGAAACAGAAGCTCCACTGGTAAAGAAAAAACTATTCCCATTTCAAAAACAAGGGCTCACATTTCTAAACTTAAAGAATGGTAGGGCTCTTTTAGGTGATGAAATGGGATTGGGAAAAACAATTCAGGCATTGGCTTGGCTTTCCTTACATCCAGAAGCAAGACCTGCTCTCGTTATTTGTCCAGCTTCCTTAAAACTAAATTGGGCAAAGGAAATTTATGAAAGTATAGGATTATCTTATGATATAATATCAGGAACAAACAATAAAACACTTCCCGTTATTCCATCAGAAATTTATATTATCAATTACGATATTGTGAATAAAAATTTGGAATATTTGAAACAATTAAAAATCAAAACAATCATTCTTGATGAATGCCATTATGTAAAAAATAAAAAAACTGACAGGACAAAAGCGGTAGTGGAATTATGCAAATCGATTCCACATCTAATAGGATTATCAGGGACACCCATCATAAATAGACCATCTGAATTTTTTACTATTTTGAACCTACTTGACAAAGCAAACTTCCCTTCATTTTGGAAATTCGCTGAACGATATTGCGGACTGAGGCAAACAAGATTTGGGATGAAATATGATGGTGCAACAAATACAAAGGAATTAAATGAAATCATCAATGGAAAAATAATGCTACGCAGGAATAAAAGTGATGTCCTGAAAGAATTGCCTGAAAAAATAAGAACAGTAATCCCGCTTGAAATTGAAAATAGAAATGAATATGAAAATTGTTACAAAAATTTCACGAATTGGCTTGGTGGGGATTACGGGAGCGCCGAAGCATTGGTAAGAATAGAAAAACTAAAACAATTAGCGGTGAAAGGAAAATTAAATCAAATCATTGATTGGGTTGAGGATTTTCTTTCAAGCGGAAAAAAATTAGTTTTATTTGCGACTCATACAGAAACACTTGACATATTGCAATCAAAATTCAACGAATGTTCCGTTAGGATAGATGGCTCAACTCCACAAAATCAAAGAATGGAAATCGTGAATATTTTTAACAATTCAAAAGATAAAAATTTATTTTTAGGAAATATCAAGGCTTCAGGAGTAGGATTAACACTAACAGGAGCAAGCGATTTGGCTTTCATCGAATTAGCTTGGACACCAGGAGAACATAACCAAGCGGAAGACAGAATACATCGTATCGGGCAAAAAGATTTTTGCAATATATACTACTTGATTGCTAAGGACACCATAGAGGAATATCTGGCGAAATTGATACAAAAAAAATTGGAAATCCTTAATGAAATTCTTGATGGGAAATCGTGCAATGAAGGGGAGCAAATTTACAACCTCCTAATTGAAAAAATAAAAAATAAAATAACTTAACAAAATAAAAATCTTTTGTTTATTTATCTATAAAATTCCATCTTTTCTCTCCAAAAATCAACTCAAAACACCCTCAATCAAAAAAAATTTAAAAAATATTTAATTGATTATCAACGACTTATGATTATTTTTATATTTTCTTATTTGCTTTTTTTTTTATTTCCTTAAAGTATAGTGTTGATATAAAAAAATAAAAAATTAACTCTAACCAAAGGAGAAACAAAAATGAAAGAAAGCCTTTATTTCAGTTATGAGAAACTTTTAACAAATAGAGCTTGGGCTTGGAACAAATTAACCAACGTGCCATTTGAGGAACTTTTTAGTGAAGCAAAATTGGGATTTTTTGAAAATATCGAAAAATGGGAACCAAACAAATCAAAACTTTCCACGTGGCTATATCTAACAATAAATTCAAAACTACAAAATTTCTGTAACAGATACCACAATATAAGCCCTTCTTACGAAGAAACAAATTTTACTAAACTGCTGGAAAATGAAATGCAAGAAGAAAGCATATTTACGGAGTTTACGGAGGAAAAAAAAGATATAAATAACTTGCTTAAAAACCTCCCTACGGAATATAAGGAGATTTGCATAAAGATAATATCAGAGGGGAAGGAAATATCAAAAGCAGAATTAACAGAACTGTTAAGGAAAGAAGGTTGGAAATGGTCAGATATTTGGAGATTTTACAAGGAAATGAAAAAAATTTTAAAAAATATTTAATCGACATAATAATACAGGTTAATTTCAAAATAATTTTTTAAATTTTAACAAACTAAAAAAATAATAAAAGGAAGCACTAAAACTCCCTTTTATTTTTTAGAGGTGTGTAATGAAAAAATCAAAATATCAAAAAAAAAGAAAAAAATCTTTATCGGAAAAAGCATTTTGGGGAATTGTTGATTTTCCAGTAGAACTAAGGAAAAAAATTTGCGCAATAGCTGAATGCAAAAATATAACGGTTTCAGCCCTAATGGAAGAGGTATGCGGTGAATTTGTCAACAGAAAGGAAATTAAAGAGCTATTGGCAAAGGAATACATTTGGGATTGACTTTATATCGCTTTGTTCAGATTTCAAAATTCCCTTTGTTCAGAGCAATAATCATCACGCAAGGGAGGGCTGGATTCAGATATGCTGTCCTTTCTGTAATGATACTTCCTTCCACTTAGGATATAACACTGAAAAAGGATATTTTAATTGTTATAGGTGCGGACATATAAAAGTATATGATATACTTACAACATTAACGGGAAAAACCTTTAAAAAACTATTAAAAAAATATAGCATTTCATTAAAAAAAGAAACTGAATCCTACCAAAATACAGCTCCCACTATTTCTACGTGTTATTTGCCTCCTAAAATAAAAAAAGTTAATAAAGAGCATATAAATTACCTACTTTCAAGAAAAATCGATTTAAGGGCGGTTTCTGTATGGAATTTGATGGGTGTAGGAAATACGCTTGACAGATTCAGAAAAAAAATTATCGCTCCAATTTTTCAAACGGAAAAAATAATAAACTGGGTGTCAAGAGACATCACAGGAAAAAATCCCCATAGATACCTAAACTGTCCTGATAATAAAGCCATTGTTCCACTTAAACAAACTTTATACGGAGATTGGCTAATCAATACTGAAAATGATATAATCATTGTTGAAGGGATATTTGATGCATTGAGATTTGGAGCGGGAGCGATAGCGCTATACGGGGTAAACTATTCCAACAGCCAAATTAAACTTTTAAGACAATACAAAAACAAATATATCCTCTTTGATATGGACAAAACAGGTAGGAAAAAAGCACAAAAATTAGCTGATGAACTTTCTGCTTTTGATGGAGACGTCGAAATAATTCACTATAATGCAAAGGACCCAGCTGAACTATCACAAAGAGAAGCGAATATAATAAAAAAAGAAATTTTAAAAAAGGAGTGCTATTAATGAGAACTAAATATCAACGGAAATTCGCAGGGATATGGATACCAGCGCATATATGGCTAAGGAAAGATTTGTGTGCAAATGAAAAATTTTTATTGGCGGAAATCGATAGCTTGGACAACGAAAGAAAAGGATGTTATGCCAGCAACGAATATTTTGCCGATTTGCTGGGTGTTAGTATTTCAAGGATTGAACAAATAATAGCACAATTGAGAAAAAAAAATTTAATTAAAACCGTATTTTTTAATGGAAGAAAAAGGGGATTAAAATGTATTCCATTTTCCAATTTTAATCATTCCATTATGGAGCAGACCCATAATAAATTATGGGTCAGACCCATAATAAATTATGGGTGTGAAGAGGTAAAAAACAATCACAAATCATTGAATAATAACGATTTAGAAAATTCCAATCCGCTCCGATATAATAGTATATATAATATAAATAATAATATAAATAAAATAAATAAAAAATTTTCATTCCTAAATTTATTTCCAGAACATTTTAAACAAAATGAAACTTTTCAGAAAATTTGGAATGAGTGGGAACAACATAGAAAAGAAAGAAAGCATTCCTTAACAAAAACATCCGTTACCAGACAAGTAAATTTATTGACCAAATATTCCATTCAAGAAGCTATTGATTGCATTACCCATTCAATAACTATGGGATATATAGGATTATTTCCTCCTAAAAAAGATATTCAGTTAAAAAATTTTGTCAATAAAAATCCTTTATATTTGGTGTTAAAAAAAATAACTGGAATATCATATGATTCATTTGATTGGGAAAAATTATTTTCCGAATATAAGGAATTCTTTATATTGCTGGAAAATAAATTAAAAGGAAGATATAAGGAATTTTTAGATGAAAGATTTTCAAATTGCGATGAAATGATAAAAAGATTTTCAGATTTTATTACTGAGGAATATTCTTCATTTCAAGAAATGAAACCTATAATGTTAAAACCTTCAGGAAAAATGTTTCAAAAATTTTTAATAAAAGAATTCCACAAAAATAATATTCCTATATCATTATTAGAAAAAATAAGGAGCAATATAAATGGCACTATTTACCAGGAAAAAAATTGATTCTACGATAGAAAAACATATCGTTACAGGAATGATATGTTCAATTGATTTTTTAAGAGAAGTAAGAGCTATATATAAGCCAGGCTTATTTTCATTAAAATTATCAGAAATAATAGCAGATTGGTGCATTGAATATTTTGTTAGAACTGAACAAGCTCCATATAAAGATATGGAAAAGATATTTCTTTCAAAAAGTA
>Ga0255340_1006417_pt1 | contig 10200 bp, 8 predicted proteins | sample wastewater_treat_7_FD_192417 | JGI IMG/M metagenome (GOLD analysis project Ga0255340, IMG submission 192417) | Wastewater microbial communities from Lulu Island WWTP, Vancouver, Canada - plant10 | ecosystem: Engineered > WWTP > Wastewater > Unclassified | place: Canada: Vancouver, British...
GCTGATCCGGCTTCCTGGGGGAAAGATGGTGGCCCAATTGGTGATGGTACTTATATGAAGGATGTCGTTAAGAAGTATTGCGAAATCCCTATAAGGAAGTATACCTTTACAAATGGTTTTAAACACAAATTCTGGATTCCATATATTCTTGGAGTTAAGACATTGAACCCGCTAAATCTAATTCAGGTTACCAGAAAGCAGATGATTGATACCCTTTCTTCTCTTTATGGATATGAACCTTATGGACAAAAGCATTTCGAGAACCTATTCACAAAATTCCTTGAGGGCTTCTGGATGCCTAAACGGTTTGGTCACGATATACGCAGAGCGCAACTCTCAAGCCTCGTTGTGACCGGTCAGATGACACGTGATGAAGCGCTGAAGATTCTTGAGCATCCTCCTATAACAGAGGAAGAGGGAATGGATCTCTTTAGAGAAGTTGCTAAACGCCTTGAAATCACAGAAGATAAGTTATGGGAATTCTTTAACATGCCAAAATGCACTGAGCGTTTTAGAAGTCAGGAATGGATATATAATATGGGTATTAAGCTCTATGAATTTCTCGGAATAGAAAAACGAATTAGAAAGTAATAGCAATTATCTATACACCTATCACTATCTTAACTTCTTCTACTGCATATAGTTAATAATATACTGGATAGAATACTCGTTTACCCATAAAACTCTTTATACCACTCTGCGAACTTCCTAAGTCCTTCCCTTAAGGGGGTAGAGGGCTTGAAGTTATAGTCTCGTTCGAGCGGGTCAGTGTCTGCAAAGGTTATGGGAACATCGCCTGGTTGCATAGGGACGAGTTCTTTGTGAGTGTCAAAGTTATAATCCACTGGGAGTATGCCGGAATGCACAAGCTCTTGTTGGAGGATGTCTACAAAGTCGAGAAGATTTTCCGGCGAATTATTGCCGATGTTATAAACCTTATGTGGAGGCATCGGAAGACCATCTTCACCATTCTTACGCTCCGGTGGTCCCTGCATTACGCGCAGAGTCCCCTCAACAATATCATCTATATAAGTGAAGTCGCGCTTGCAGTTGCCGTAATTGAAAATTTTTATGGTTTCTCCCTTCACAAGCTTGTTGGTGAAGTCGAAATAGGCCATATCAGGGCGGCCGGCAGGACCATACACGGTAAAAAAACGCAAACCGGTGCTCGGGATATTATAGAGTTTGGAGTAGGCGTGAGCAAGCAGTTCGTTGCTCTTTTTAGTAGCCGCATATAAGCTGACGGGGTTATCCACCTTGTCTTCGGTTGAATAAGGCACTTTTTTATTGGAGCCGTAAACGCTTGAGCTGGAAGCATATACCAAATGCTCCACTCCAGAAACTCCTCCGTCATAAGAATGCCTGCATGCTTCTAAAATATTATAGAAACCGATTAGGTTGGATTCGATGTATGCTTCCGGATTAGTAATGCTATAACGCACCCCTGCTTGAGCGGCAAGATTTACCACAATTGTAGGTTTATACTCCGCAAATATCCGCTTAATTGCAGCAGCATCTGCAATGTCTCCTTTAATAAAATGATATTCAACGCCCTTTGGTTTGAGTGATTCTATCTCGCGAAGCCGGTAATCTTTAATTGCAACATCGTAATAGGCATTCATATTGTCAATGCCTACGATGCAACCATTCTTCAACTCATCAAAAAGGCGTTTAACAAGATTCGCTCCTATAAATCCTGCTGAACCGGTAATGAGTATTGTTTTTCCTTCGAGAATAATTTTCTGCATAAACCTGCTTCTTACTTGAATAATTTTTTGGCTTCCTCGTAACTATCCAAAGAGCCAATATCAAACCTGCGCCCTGGCATTTCCCAAGCGTAAACCCCTGTTTTACCAACAAGATAATGCGCAAGATTGCCGGGAGCATCGAAACCGCATCCGCCATCTATGGCAGTCTTTATAAGGGGAAGGTCTTTCTTAGAATAAATGTAGAAAGGCGGCACCGCCCAATGAGAGACAGGGTTTTCCGGCTTTTCCTGCATCTGCAGCACTTTCTTATCAGAAGCCAACTCTACAACTCCGGTACGCTGCAATTTGGCGATTTCAGGCTCATAATGGCACATTATGCAACTTGCTTTTTTGTCGTGAAAGAAATCCACAAAACCCTTGAGAGAAAAGTCCAAGATATTATCCGCCGCAAGCACCATAATATCATCATCTATGCAGCATTTGTCTATGGCAAGCAATAGGTCGCAGACAGCGCCGAGTCTGTTGTCATTGCTTGTGGAGCCATCGTCCAAAACACTAATCTTCTTTTGTGTGATCTTCTTCTTTTTGGCAGCCCAATCCTCAAAAATCTTCGCAAACTTATGGTTGGTCACCACAATTATTTCATCTATCTCATATATGGCTTCAATATCCTTTATCAACCTTCCTAAAATGGTGCTTTCGCCAATCTTGAGTAAGGGCTTAGGGAAGTTCTCTGTGAGAGGATATAGACGTGTGGCATAGCCTGCGGCCAAAACTACTGCTTTCATACAAATCTTGCTCCGTTGTCGGTATCGACAAATGTGCACATGAAGGAATTTTTGTATTGGGGGAAGCGTGCGAGATATTTCTGCGTTATTGATTTTCTGATTTCATCCAATTTAGCAGGGTCACAAATGGCAATACAGGCGCCTTTAAAGCCCGCACCGGAGAATCTGCCTCCATAAATACCGTCCGTTTCGCGCATCGCCTTATAGATTTCTATAAGTTCGGGAGAGCCGCATTCGTAATTATGAATGGAACTTTCGCAACTTTCGAAACTGAGTTTGCCGAACCATTCCAAATCTCCCATTTCCCAGGCGCTTACCGCCTCTCTCACACGCTTATACTCTGAATAGAAATGCTCGGCACGCCTTGCAAAACGAGCTGGCATCTTATCTTTTACTTTCTCGAATTTGGCTTTATCAACATCGCGGAGAAAGGTCAATTTCTGTTCTTTAAGAGGCTCATCATAATAGGCCTGAACATTCCAAGCAGCCGTCTTGCATTCTGCAACACGAAGGTTGTAGTCGCTTTGCATAAGACTTCGGGTAAGGCCGCTGAAGATTATTCCCAATTTAAATTCCGGCATGGAAGGATTGCGGGGAATAAGACGATAATTATTGCTTTCGCAGTCGAGCATGAGCAAATGGTCTTTCTTGCCGAGTGCTATACAGGCCTGGTCCAGCAAGCCATTGTTCAGCCCTATGTATTCCCGCTCTGCTTCAGAGGCAATCAGTGCAAGCTCCATCGGTTGAAGAATTACATTATTGGCTTTCGCAAAGGCCATCACATAGGCAATGAGGACTGCTGCGCTGGAGCTGAGTCCGCCTACCGGAAGGGAGCCCCTGATGCTGCCTGTAATCCCCTTTTTCAGTTTGAATCTCTTTTGCAGGGCATATTTTGCCCCTCTTGCATAATCGCCCCAATTACCCTGCTTCACAGGCGCTGGTTTAGAGATGTCGAAGCTGACAGTCCCTGTGAAAGTTTCACCATGAATGGTAACCATGCTGTCCGGAGCTATGTCAAATTCCAAGTCAACGCCCTTGTCGAACGCAAAGCCCGTGACAAGCCCTCGCTGGTGGTCTACATGCGCTCCTATCGGACACACGCGATATGGACTATGTATATGATATTGCATTAACCGATTTTATAATATTTGAATCCTTTTTCGGCAAGCTCTTCAGCATCGTAAATATTACGGCCGTCAATAACCAATTTTTCTTTCATCAGCTTGCCGAGAACACTCCAGCTTGGCATTCTAAATTCTTTCCATTCCGTAACAAGCAACAAGGCATCGGCATCCACAGCTGCATCATACATATCTTTACAGTAAATAACCGCATCGCCCATTCTGCGCTTGCACTCATCCATCGCTATCGGGTCATAAACCTTTATAGTGCAGCCTGCCTTTAGGAACTTTTCAATAAGCACAAGTGAGGGGGCTTCACGCATATCATCGGTTTCCGGCTTGAATGCAAGTCCCCACATGGCAATCGTCTTGCCTTTCAAATTACCTTTATAATGTTTGTTGAGTTTCTCGAAAAGAATTGATTTCTGAATCTCATTAACTTCCTCCACCGCTTTGAGTACCCTCATTGAATAGCCGTTATTTTCGGCCGTTTTAATAAGGGCTTTTACATCTTTTGGAAGGCAGCTTCCGCCATAGCCGCAGCCAGGGTAAAGAAATTTTTTTCCTATGCGGGTATCGCTGCTTATACCTTTGCGCACCATATTAACATCTGCGCCCATAATTTCGCATAGATTTGCAATGTCGTTCATGAAAGAAATGCGCGTTGCAAGCATTGCGTTGGCTGCATATTTAATCATTTCTGCAGAGGGGATATCGGTGAAAATCATACGCTCCCCGCTGAGCATGAATGGTTTATACAGACGCCGCATCAAGGTTTTGGCTCTATCGCTGTCTGTCCCTACAACAACTCTGTCCGGTGTCATAAAATCCTTGACTGCCGCACCTTCTTTCAAAAACTCAGGATTGGAGGCTACATCAAAAGGTATATCTTCACCTCTTTTCGCAAGTTCTTCTTTAACCGCATGCTTGACTTTGGCGGCAGTCCCCACCGGAACCGTGGATTTTGTAACCAGGAGGGTGTATTTCTTTATGTTTTGGCCGAAAGTCTTTGCAACATTCAGCACATATTTCAAATCAGCCGAACCATCCTCATCGGGAGGTGTGCCGACAGCGCTGAAAACAATTTCCACATCATCTATAATGCTTGTGAGGTCGGTGGTGAAATGAAGACGGCCTGCGGCCAGATTCTTCTTTACCATATCTTCCAGGCCGGGCTCGTAGATAGGAATTTCTCCATTCAGGAGCTTTTTTATCTTATTCTCATCGATATCTACACAGGTGACATTTACACCCATTTCTGCGAAGCAAGTTCCGCTTACAAGACCGACATAGCCGGTGCCTACGATTGCAATATTCATAATTGCAAAGATAGCAATATTTTCGGGTGGTATAAAAAGGAGATCTAGAGAGATCTTTTGTTATTCCGGATTATTTCCGGACTGCTGTTTTTATGTTGGAAGTAAAAACTTTCAAGAGATTAACTTGGATGGGAATCCTCGTCTTTCATCTTTTTATAATAATTTATACCTAAAGCATTGCGGTCTATAAATTTGCGGATTTTCTTAAATGGGGGACGTTGATTTATATGCATGATTCGCCCAAAACCCACGAAAGAGCGATATAGTCTACCTTTGCGCTTTTGCGACAATCGCATTGTTGAATAAAAGGCAAAAGTCACCAAAAGGGAATAGAATACCACTATATATAATTGCCAATCTATACTGGCGCCAAGTTTCCAGCTAAGGTACCAAATCAGCACCAATAGGAACTGCAAGGCGAGTATTGTTACAGAAGTGCCTATGTGAGAGAATCCGCAATCTATAAAAATATGATGTAGATGGGTTTTATCGGGATGGAAGGGAGATTTTCCTCTAATCATGCGGCGAGCCATAACCCGAAGAGTATCAAATACCGGTATGCCAAGCACTGCAAGCGTAAATGCCACAAGCCCAACGCCCTTTGATTCAAGCGCAGCGCTTGGAGAATTGTGCGACAATGTGCAAAACACGCAAAGGGTAAGTAGAGTGCCGAGCATCAGCGTGCCGCCATCTCCTATGAACATTCTGGAAGATTTGCCGAATACATTATGTAAGAAAAAGGGAATAAGGGCAGCCCCGGTAGCAAAACAAAGGGTACCCATTGAGAAATTGCGAGTGAGGAAGAAGGCAATTCCGAAAAAGAAACAGGCCATAATACCAAAGCCGGAAGAATAGCCATTTACGCCATCTATAAGATTAATGGCGTTTATAATACCAACTCCGGCTATTAAGCTGAGAGGAATGCTCCATTTAAGCCCTATTCTATGTATTCCCCAAAGGCCATGAAAATCATCAATTGAGGCGCCCTCCACAAACATAATAAAGAGCACTACAAGGATTTCTGCAAGTAGGCGAATATATGGAGAAAGGCCGGCAATATCATCCCAGACACCAATCAACAACATGGCTGTCATGGCTATCAACCCATAAACCATAACCCCTGAACGCATTATAAAAAACGACACCCCTATAGCCGCTATTATACCCAAATAAACACCCACTCCTCCAAAAACGGGAACAGGTGTTTTCTGAAGTTTACGAGCACCAGGATTATCAAAAATCTTACGTTTGATAGCGAACCTTAGAACAAACGGATAAACAAGCAGAGAAACTATAAGTGCTATAGCTGTTATTATGACTATTCCCCAAATCTTACTCATAGATTGGCAATTAGTTTGGCAAAGATAGATGTTTTTTTTCGGCTAACAAACTTTGTTTACAGGTAATCTTCTGTAGTTTCCGGGTCGTAGCGTCCTGCCTTGAATTCAACAATTACGCTCGGCTCAAAAACTTCGACACTATGATACCTGCCTGCAGGGACTTGTACGCCATATTGTCCTTTGGAGGCGTCGAGATGCACTCTACCTACCTCTTCTCCTCTTGCATTATAAAACACCTCATCCATACGCCCCTTTAAGATAATTATCGTTTCATCTGTATCGTTATGACGATGAATGGGTAAGGGAGTGCCGGGCAACAGGGCATTCAACATACGCTGCGAATCTTCTCCTGGAGCATTGCGAAGGTCATAATGCATTCTGAGTCTTGGCGTTGAGGCTGCCTGCTCTAAAAGATCGTCCAAAAGTTGATTTGTTATGGTAAGCATACTATCATAAAAAAGGATTGCAAAAATACAAAATGTATTTTATAAAATTGCAAAAAATACAAGTGAATGGTATAGCTTACACAAGCCCGCCTGCAACTGGCTCAAGCAAAGCACGCAGGCGCCTTTCGATTATCGCCACCCCGCCAGAGACATCAGATTCGATGTTAAGCGGGAGAACGGGGTCATGCAAGGAAAGACGGAGCAGGAACCAACCATTCTCCTCAGGAGCAGAGCAATTCACGCGGACGCCTTCGAAATTAGGCTCCTCAAGGCTCCAGCCAGCTACGCTTGAAGCCTCACGCTTAATAAACTCAAGGACTTCGCGCCCATAGGTGGCGAAATCATCTTCCGTGATTTTAAAACGGATTTCTTTATCTTCAAGGGGCTGGCGCAAATCTGCTATAAGCGAGCCTAACTCGCGACCCTGACGGGCAAGCTTTGCGGCCTCAAGCAGCAATTTCGCAACTAAAAAGGCGCCATCATCTAAATAATGGTTTTCACGTAAAGCACAGTGACCCGATGTCTCAATGGCTATCCAGCTCTCCTGCCCGACACTATTTAAACGCTTGGACTCGTTTATAACATTTTTATAGCCGCGCTTGAAGCGGTGATGAATGCCTCCGCGTGCTGCAATGAATTCCGCCAAACCCACGCTGGTAATGCTGTCGGTAACTATCGTGGAGCCCGGATGTTCGCGCAATATTATATCAGAAATAAGCGCAATAAGGGAATTCCTGTTGATAGGTTTTCCTTGCTTATCGACAATGGCTGAGCGGTCTACATCGGTATCGAAAATGATACCTAAATCAGCTCCGCTACGCACCACTTCGCTGCAGATGGAATCCATAGCCTCTGCATTTTCGGGGTTAGGAACATGATTGGGGAACATTCCATCCGGCTCTAAAAATTGGCTTGCGGAAATATCGGCGCCGAGCGGCAGAAGCACTTCTGTTGCAAAGAATCCGCCCGCACCATTACCGGCATCCACCACAATCTTCATTCCCTCAAGAGGCTTTTCAGCATCCGCTCCACTGCGGATGTAGTCTATGAGAATTGCAGAATACTCCTTCATATAGTCACGAAAGAAGATAGTGCCGACAGCTGTTTGAGCAGAGCCGGCACAATGTTGCGAAGAGAAGTCGGAAGAGGAAATGGAACCGCCCTCGCTATCGCAATAGGAAGAGCAAGATGAATCAAGTCCTTCGGCAATAGCGAGAATCTCGGAAATATCTGCCTTTTCCAAGCCCCCTTCAGGGGTAAAAAACTTAAACCCGTTGCGATTGTAAGGCAGATGGCTGGCTGTAATCATGATGCCGGCAGAGCAGGGACGCTCAGAGTCGATGGTAATCATGAACATCTCCGGAGTGGAAGCAAGGCCGCAGCGGACAGCATCAGCGCCAGATTCGCATATCCCCTTTATGATAGCATCTGACAGCATAGGCCCTGATATTCGGGAATCCATGCCTACTGCCACGCTCAGCCGGCCTGTATTTCTGCGCCTTAGCCATTCCACAAAGGCCTTACCTATAATGTAAGCTGTTTCTGCAGACAAATTGACCGCTTCTCCCTCTACACCCTCGATGGCCACGCCGCGTATATCCGAGCCGTTCTGTAGTTTTTTCCAATCCATAGTTATAATTATTTTATTTATCTATCCCCTATCACCTCTACATCTCCCGGTGCAATTATGGCAGTGGCCACGTTAGTGATAAACGAAAATCAAGTTGCCGTCACGTAGACAAATATAGTTAAAAAAGACTATCTTTGTTGCTTAGATATACCGCAGAAAGATACCACTGTTCTTATGGCACAAAAAAAGTTTAAGCGTTCGCTCATTGAAGCACTCGTCTTAATTGCAATTTTCATTCTTGTATTTGGGGTACTCGGGCACTTTATGGGTGGCAAAAACCTTGTGCGCACCATCATGGCGACCGCCCACGACCTGCTTCTAAACACGGTCTTCTTCCTTATGGGAATTACCGTATTAGCAGGAGCACTGAGCAGGATTCTTTCTGAATTCGGAGTGGTAGCCCTTTTGGAAAAGCTCCTCCGTCCATTCATGAAACCGCTTTTTAATCTGCCGGGGGTGGCTGCCATAGGTGCTGTGATAACTTTTCTGTCCGATAACCCTGCAATAATCTCGCTGAGCAAGGACCGCAAATTCGCATCTTACTTCAAGAAATATCAGTTGGTGTCGCTCACCAACTTCGGCACGGCCTTCGGTATGGGGCTCATTGTCATACTTACCATGTTTGCTTATGGTAATGTCGCAGCAACGTTAGTCGGTCTTTTCGGCGCCATCTGCGGGTCTGTCATATCCACCAGAATAATGCAGAGGTCAGTCCTCAAGGCCTATCCCGAACTTGACGCCCCCGCTGTGCCGAACTATAAAGAAGAGGAAGAGGAAATAGAAGAGGCCAATGGTGAAACCAAGAAACAAGAGGGAGTGTTTATGCGCTTTCTCAATGCTCTTTTGGATGGAGGTAAAAGCGGAGTGGATTTGGGTTTGCAGATTATACCGGGAGTGCTGATTATCACCACTTTCGTGCTGCTTACCACCTTCGATGCAGGCCCTTCCGGAGTGTATGATGGTTCAGCGGCACAAGGCGTACCCATTATTCCCTGGCTCGCCGGGAAAATTGATTGGTTGTTTGAATGGCTGTTCGGCTTTAAAGATATGAGACTGATTGCATTCCCGATGACTGCGCTCGGAGCTGTGGGGGCCGCACTCGGGCTTCTGCCGTCATTCAACGCCGCGGGCATTTTGGATGGCAACGCAATTGCAGTATGCACCGCCATAGGCATGTGCTGGAGCGGTTATCTGAGTACTCATACCGCTATGCTCGACTCGCTCGGTTACCGCAAACTCATTACCAAGGCCATCGGCGCCCACACCATTGCCGGAGCATGCGCCGGAATCATCGCGCACTTTGTTTGGTTGCTGGTGTCATTATTGTAATATAACAACAATGGCGGCTCTCACGGGCCGCCATTATTGTATAGAATCAACTTGAAAGATTAATCTATCCACTTTCTTACAACCCGGCCTTCTTTGTCTCTGAAGTTGCCGCAAAGGATTATAATCCAGTCGATAAGAGTCCAGATTCCAAGACCGCCTAAGGTAATCAGCATTAAAAATCCTGAACCAGGTCTGTTGCAATAGAAGCGATGGGCTCCGAAAAGGCCCAAATATGTGCAAAGAAGAAAAGCAACCAATCTGCTTTTGGGAGAAACGTTGGACATCCTAACGCCCGTCGGGCAACCGCATTTTACGCAAATAACAGCTCTGTCGGCTATTTCTGCTCCACAATTACTGCAATACATAACGATAAAAATTCTAAGGTTTCCACAAATTTAGATATAATCTTCGGATTTTAAGCCCGTTAGGAAATAATAATGGAAACCTCGTTTTCGTGCCCCGGGCCGGGATCGAACCGGCACGTCTTCATCAGACACAGGATTTTGAGTCCAGCGCGT
>Ga0255340_1006426_pt1 | contig 10190 bp, 10 predicted proteins | sample wastewater_treat_7_FD_192417 | JGI IMG/M metagenome (GOLD analysis project Ga0255340, IMG submission 192417) | Wastewater microbial communities from Lulu Island WWTP, Vancouver, Canada - plant10 | ecosystem: Engineered > WWTP > Wastewater > Unclassified | place: Canada: Vancouver, British...
GGCCGCACTTGCGGGAGGGCGAGGAGGGCGCGGACGTTGGCCACCGCCTCCCGTGGGGCGAGTGGTCTGGCGAAGATCGACGGGTGGGTGGCGATGCGCAGATAGCCCATGAGAGTCGGCCAGGCGAGGCAGAGGAGCTCGGGGCGGGCCGTCTGCCGTTCGAGGAAGGCGAGCGCCGCGGCGTGCTCGGGAGCGTCCGTGTTCGACGCCAGGAGGAGGACGTTCAGGTCGAGCGCGCAGCTCATTCGCCCTCGGCCACCTGCTCCAGCGGGCGATCGAGCGCGGCGTACAGCGCCTCCTTGTCCCCGAGGTCGATCCGGGCGCCCATCGACCGCGCGGTCCAGGCCAGCCGGGCGGGCTCCTGGCGCTCGGCCCGGTGCTCGGCGAGCGCCCGCGCCAGGAGCTCCGAGGCGAGCTCGCCGAGCGGACGCCCCTCGCGCCGTTGGAGCTGCTTGAGCTCGTCGAGGACGGGATCGGCCAGGTTGAGGGTCGTGCGGGCCATGATGCGCGATGCTACAGCATGGAGCATCTGATGTCGAATACCGACCCGGACGCCTCCTCACCCGGCCCGGTCCGTGCGCAACGCCCAGGCCGTCCAGAGGGCGCCCGCCAGGTCGACGGCGCCGAAGAGGGCGAGGGCCGGCGGGCCGAAGCCGAAGAGCACCAGGGCGGTGAAGCCCACGAACCCGCCGAGGCGGCCGGCGATCGTCCAGCGGAAGAACGGCACCACCTCGTGGCGCGCCGCGAGCAGGTAGTACAGGGCGAGGGCGAGCGCCACGACCCCGAGCACCCGCACCCAGACCTCCTCGGTCGGGGGGAGCGCGAAGAAGGCGAGCAGGGCATTCGGGGCCACGACGAGCGTGGCGCCGACCAGGGCGAGGTAGAGGCCGAAGACGTGGAGGCTCAGCGCGGCGCGGGACATGGAGGGCTCCTTTCGACGGCAGGTGGAGAGCCTCACCCTAGCTCAGGTCCGCGGCCGCGGGGCCCCCGCGCCGCCCGGGTCAGCTCTCCCGCGCCCCGAGCCGGCCGCCGAGCCAGGCGGCCGGGAGGTAGGCGAGGCCGAGGTCGAGGAGCGCGAACCAGGCGGGCGGCGGCGCCGCGAGCGCCACCGTGACACCCCCGGCGAGGAAGAAGCAGCCGACCGCCAGCGCGGGTCCCATGCGCTTGCCGGGCCGGGCGAGCCGGGCCGCCACGAACGCCCCGGCGAGCGTGCCCACCGCGTGGGCGAGAAAGGGGAAGAGGAAGTGCTTCGCCTCGAAGAGCGGCATCGAGGCCTTCAGCCCCGCCATGGAGGAGACGTCCGCCCCCTCGGGCGGAGGGATCGCCGCCCCTCCCACCATGACCAGCCCCATGTTCACCGCGCTGCCCACCACCAGTCCCGCCAGCACTGCCAAGCCCACGCGCACGATCGGCCTCATGGCCCTCGACCCTCCCCGGAGAATGCGCGGATCATGCGGCAAGCGGCACTTCGGGGCAAGCCGACCGCGCGACAGGCTTCCGGGTAAGGGAAGGAACCAGCGGCCGGTGGCGCTTTCCCTTTTCGCCCGCGACACTGCCACGCCGCGCGATACGCTTCAGCGGTGAGGCTCGCCTTCCCGAGCGTTGAGCTGGGGTTCGAGGTCTTCGCCCACTTCGTGAGCGAACCGGTGGATCGGCCGGCCGCGGCGCCGCTTCTCGTCTGGCTCGGGGGGGCGATCGGACCGGAGGAGTACGAGCGGCGGAGGCGCTCCACTCCCGAGGCCCTGCTCGCCGAGGTCGAAACGGCCCGCCGCCGGTGCGGTGCCGCACCGCTCGACCTGCTCGTCCTGTCGAACCCGCCGGTGCTCCTCGAGCCCGAGGATCGGTTGGATCGCTTCCTGCGCTTCTTCGTCGGCGAGCTCCTGCCGCGCCTCCCCACGCCACCACCGACCGCCATCGGCCTCGTCGGCAACTCCTTCGGGGCCCACTTGGGGACCGCTCTCGCCTGCAGGATGCCCGCCGTCCGCGCCCTGGCGACCATCGCCGGGGTGGGCCTCTGGCCTGCCATCGAGCGCAGCGGTGGCTCAGTGCCGCCACGCCTCGCGCTCCGCGTCTACGTCAACGACGCCGACTTCGCGCGCGCCCATGCGGACGAGCTCCGCCGCGAGCTCGCCATCCGCGGTCACGACCTCGATCTCGTCGTTCGCAGCGGCGACCATCCGTTCGCCGACTACGCCGCGAACGGCTCTGCCGCGGATGCTCTGGGGTTTGTGATGGAGGTCCTGTGTCGGCCAGGAAGCAGCGAGCCCAGTGAGTAGACGCTCGGGTCCCAACGCAGTAACAGGGACAGCAGCAGCAGGAACCTCACGTTTCCCCAGGCAGCTTCCCTTCAAGGTCCGATGCTAGGCCCCACACCGGAGACTCCGGATCGCCACTGCCTCCGCCGGGGCTTCACGGAATCCACACCTCTATCCGTTGACCGAAAGCTGCGGACCCTATCCCTCGAGGGGGTAACATCTCGCCATGGTTGACTTCGACCCCTCGAATCCAGTCCAGAGCTTCAAAGCGATTGTGGCCGAGATGATGGCAGGTTATCGCTTTGAGGTGGAAGGTCTCTACCTCAAAGACGGGACGATTCGCCCGCTACCGAGTGAGGCGGCAGTTGTCGGCAAGATCGTCGAGGTGACGATCCACGAACACCTGTTGCGACAGCTACTTCTTCAGCGAAACCTGAAGGCTATCCCCGCGAGTAGCGACCGTGTATACCCGGACGTGAGCTTCAATGGTCCGATGATCTTTCCTCACAAGTTCGCGCTGGACATCAAGTGCGCCCGGAGGCAAAAGAACGGGGCGATGACTAAGTCTGCGATCACCATCGGGACATTCGATGCCGAGTACTTCCGCTACCCCGACGAGAAGGTCGGCAACATCATGATGCCGTATGCGAGCTACACGGCCCACCTTTCTCTTATCGCGCTCTATTCCTACGAAAAGGCAACGGCTCGCGACATCGAGATCCTCGTTGTGGAGAAGTGGCGCGTGGCGACGAAGAAGCACGCGAGCGGAACAAGGAGCTACATTGCGGCCTCAAAGCGGATCGCAGATTTGCGCGCAGAGCGTGGAGGCTTCGAGTCTGAGGAGGAGTTCAACGCCTACTGGCGCAGTCAGGTAATCAGCGAGGCGAAGGAGGCGCGCTGGCGCTCCAAGCGAGAGGCAGCGCGGGCTCGGAAGGCACCCTAGTGACGCGCTCCGACCCATGACGCCTCGCTGCTGCGTATCCCTGACCGGTACCAGGATGGGCCGAATGGTCCCCCACAAGCGCATGGAACCTCCTCGGCACGGGCTGCACAGGCTCAGGAGGCGGCACCGGCTCGCGGCGCTCGGGCAGGAGAGTACCCTTCAAGCTAACGCGCTTCTCACCTAGCAGCTGCCGGCGCATGTTGCGCGCCAGCACCTCGGCGAGCGCCGAGGGAACTGCGTTGCCGACTTGGCGCTGCACCAGCTGCAGGCTCCCGTGGACCACGAAGCTGTCCGGGATCGTCTGCAGCCGGCAGAGCTCGCGTGCGGATAGCCTCCGATTCTTCCAGTGAAATGGCCCGACCGCCGGTCCCGGCTGAGCTTGGATCGTCCACGCCGGTTGAGACTTCGCCAGCTTCAGAAGGAAGCTCCAGTAGCGACGGCGCCACCCGAAGAGACTTAAGCCACCGCCGCGCTCGGTGTGCCACAGGTAGTTCTCGCCCTCAGGGATCGACGGAAGAAGCTCCGCCCACTTCCCACGAAGGCGGAGCTCCGCCTGTTCGCTCAGCTCGAGGTCGCCCAAGGCGTCCCAGGCGGTTGCGCGCGGCAGGAGCGGTCCAAGCAGGCGGTCACTATCGCCATGTGACGGTCGGGGGAACGCGAAGGGCCGGCCTTCCCGGTTCCCAATTACGAAGACGCGCTCCCGCACCTGGGGAACCCCATAGTCCGCCGCGTTGAGCTTGGCAACATTCAGCTCATAGTGCGTGCCGCGCTCTCGGTTGATTGAGCGGATCGTGCGAGCGATGAGATCTAGGCCCTCGCTCTTCTGCCGATAGGCTAGGCCGGGGACATTCTCCAGCAGAAAGGCCCGCGGCAGCGTGTCACGCAGGACTCGCAGGAATGCTGCAAGCGTGCCGGCCCGCGGGTCGTCCAGGCGCAGGGTGTCTCCCGAGGCCCAATAGCCGGATTTCGAGAAAGGCTGACAGGGCGGGCCACCGATCAAAGCGTCGGCCTCGCCCTCGTGCAGCGAGCCCGCCTTCAGAAGCTCTTGAGATGTGATCGCGTGGATGTCACGGTCGAGGACCGGCCAGTCCCGATTTGCACGCAAGGTGGCCACTGCTGCAGGGTCCATCTCAACCGCGACAGCTGTTTCAAAGCCGGCGGCCTCAAAACCGAGGTCGAGCCCCCCTGCACCCGTGTAGAGACTGATGAGCCGTGGCATTGCCTAAGAGAGTACCAGCTTGGAGTTTCGCCCTATTTACGCCCATTTCGGGGTGCCTTGTCAAGCCCTTCCGCAACGGCCATCCTGACCCTCTCCGCAATCCCCGCGGTGTCCAACCGGATGTCCCCTTCCCAGAACCTGAGCACAGTCCAACCCTCGTCGCGCAGGGTTCGCTCATGCTCGCGGTCGCGCTCGACGTTGCGTCCGATCTTGGCTACCCAGTAGGAGGCGTTGGCCCCACGCGCCAGGATGGCCCTTCGTGCATCCCAGTCCCTGCCGTGCCAGAAGTCACCATCGCAGAACACCGCAACTCGGGCCCGCGAGAAGACTAGGTCCGGGCGGCCAGGAAGACCGGCGACGTTCTTCCTGTACCGCAGCCCTTGGCCCCACAGGGCGCGACCGAGAAGTCGCTCCGGCCGGGTGTCGATCTTTCGGCTGGCTCCACGCGCCGCAGCCTGCGCGCGAGGAGACGCTGGCGTGAGGCCCACGTAGCTCGGGCTTGGGCGCTCCTGCCTCGACTTCCCGCGGGCTCTGGTGGCTCGGTCACTCATGGCCGCACCCAGAGCATCTGTCTGCCGAAAACAACACAGCTTCACCTCTCGCGGCGGGAGCGGCCGCACCTGGTTGGGCACAGCTCCTCGCCGGCGGAATCCGAGCCGGCGCACCCCGGGACCTTTGATCTAACTAGGTTCGCGGCCTCCCCTCGTACGCCGCGTCGGCTGCTCTTTGCCAGTCGCCGGCCGGTCCCCACTGCAGGAGCTTGTCGCCCAGGAAGTAGAGGTAGTACGCCCGCCCCGGCGGTCCAGGCCGACCATCGAACATCTGGTTCGTGTCGTATCCGTACTGCAGAACCTCCATCACGCCGTCCGGGTACTGCTTCGCTCCCACCACGTTGACCGGGCGGCCGAGCTGCGCAGCGACCTCGGCCTTGTTCACTCCAACCGAGACCCGAGACAGATCGACTCGAGCCGGTGCCGAAGCACAAGCAGTAGTGAGAGCCGTTACCATGAAGACCCGAAGCCACGATCCCATCGTCTCATCCCTCCGTCACGAGTTGAGGCCACCCGGCGCCGTGGTCAAAGCGGAGGCTAGCCGCCCATCTCGGGAGCCGTCAACGCCTACTCCCGGCGGCGATATGGCTGCGCCGGCGGACACGATCGCCCCGCGCCGCAGTCAGCGGCAGGGTCCTTGCAGGCGTTCCCGCCAAACGACGCGGAGGGCGACATGCGCGACTTCGACGAGGTGGAGATCGAGCGGGTGGAGGACGCGGCGGGCGGGAAGCCGCCGGAGGGTCGTCAAATGGGAAGCTGGGCGCTGGCGGCGGCGGTGGCACTCCTGATCGCCGTCGTCGGCGTGGGGTGGTGGGTGCTGCGGCGGCAGAAGTCGGCGGAGTTCGCGCCGGCTGCGGATGCGGTGGCCGAGAGCGCGCCTGCCGCGGTGCCCGAGCCGGCCGCCGAGCCCGTCGCCGCCGACCCGCCGCTCGCGCTGCCGGCGCTGGGCGGCAGCGACGCCCTCGTGCGGCAGCTGGTGGCGGGGCTCTCGGCGCACCCGCAGCTCGTCGCCTGGCTGGCACCCGAGGAGCTGGTGCGGCGGTTCGTGGCGGCGGTCGTGAGTGTCGCCGAGGGGGAGAGTCCGGCCGGGCACGTCCGCTTCCTCGCCCCGGCGGCACCGTTCGCGGTCACGGCGCGCGGCGGGCGGACCTTCCTCGACCCGGCGGGTTACCGACGCTACGACATGCTCGCCGACGTCTTCGTCTCGCTCGACACCGAGGGGACGGCGCGGCTCTACCGGCAGCTGAGGCCGCTCTGCGACGAGGCGGTCCGCGAGCTCGGCTACCCAGGCGACCGCTTCGACGAATTCCTCGCTCGCGCGATCGGGCGGCTCCGCCGCGTGGAGGTGCCGGCGATGCCGCCCGAGCTCGCGCCGCGGCTGCTCAGCCACGGCTTCGCCGACCCGGCGCTCGAAGCCCTCCCGCCGGCCGAGAAGCACCTGCTCCGCTTCGGCCCCGACAACGCCCGCCGCGTCCAGGCCAAGCTCGGCGAGCTCGCGGCGGCCGTGCCGCTCGCGCCGCGGTAGCGGCGCCGGCGGGGTCAGCAGGGGCGGCGCCGTCAGCGCGCGCCCAGCGCCAGCAAGTTCGCGAAGAGGCGGACCGCGCCGGGGACGCCGGCGGGGAGCTGGCGGAAGAGGGCGAGGCCGGTGTAGACGTAGGTCCCCTCGCCCACCCGGGCGACGAGCAGCGCGCCGTGCTGCTCCGGCTCGCCGGCGTCCTGGAGCGCGAGGAGCGGCCGGTAGCCGGGGTCGAAGGTGCGCGGCAGGTAGAGCGCCCGCTCCTGCACCCAGCCCTCCCAGTCGGCGGCCGTGAGGCGGTTCGGGGTGGTGAAGACCGCGTGCTCCGGCGCGAGGAGCCGCACCGGCGAGGCCTCGTCGGTCACCCGGTCGTGGGGGCGCGCGATGGCGAGCGGGAGCGGCGCGAAGCCCCCCTCCACGAACGGGTACTGCTGGTACTGCACGAGGAGCAGCCCGCCGCGGCGGACGTAGTCGAGGAGCCGCGGGTTCGCGCGCGCGAGCGCCGGCTCGGTCTCGTAGGCGCGCGGGCCGACGACGATCGCGCCGTACGCCGCCAGGTCCCCCGCCTCCAGGTCGCGCGCCGCGAGCTTCTCGACCGGGATCCCCACCGCGGCGAGCGCCTCGGGGACGCGGTCGAGGGCGCCCACCACGTAGCCGACGCGCCCCAGCCCCGCGGGGAGCGCCAGCGGGAAGGCGTGCACCGCCACCTCCGCCGGCTGCGGCCAGGGGCGCGGTCTGAGGTGCGGGTGCTCGACCAGCGGCAGCGATTCCCCGTACGCGGTCCCGTCCGACTCGGCGGCGAACTTCCAGATCACCCGCTCGCGCCCCGGACAGGCGGCGAGCGGGAGCTCGAGGGCGATCTCCCCCTCCGGGTCCGCGAGCGCGAACGGCTGCGCGACCTCTGCGGCACCGGGGCAGTCGGAGCGGGCCCGGAGCGTCCCGGCGAGCGGACCCTCGGCGTGCGAGCGGAGGCGCACCGCGGCGATCCCCTCCGGGCGCGCCGGAAGCGGCAGCAGGAGGACGCCGGGCTCGACCGCGACCTCCAGCGGCGGGACGATCCGCAGCGGCCGGCGCACCTCGCCCTCCGCCTGGTCGAGAGCGCGGTGGACGACCTCCCGCACCAGCACCACGGGCCGTCCGGCGATCCGCAGGTGCAGCCGCGCCGCGACCGGCGGCGGCTCGAACGGCTCGCCGCGGACCGCGTCGGGCACCTCCTCCCAGTCGTAGAGGCCCCCGGCGAGCGGCCGGCGCAGGAAGTAGGGGCGCGTCGGCATCGCGTCCGGGGGGAGCGCGACCGGGATCTCGAAGCGCGCGAGCTCGCCGGGCGCCACCTCGCGGCCCGCGACGGATGCGGGCGCCGCGAACCCCTCCGCCGCGAGATCGATCCGCTCCACGCCGACCGGCTCGGGACCCGAGTTCCAGAGCGTCACCGCGAGCGACACCTCCGAGCCGGGCAGCAGCTCCTCGCGCGCCGCCGTGGCGTCGAAGGCGAGCCCGGCGGCGACCGCCAGCCCCTCGCCCGCCACCGCGAGCTTCTCCTCGACGAGCGCGCGCGCCGCGGCGGCGCCCGGGTCGGCGCTCGCCACCAGGAGCGCGGCCGCCTCCGAGAGCCCGGCGTGGAGGCGCGCGAGCCCGTCCACGAGCCCCGCGCCGGCGCCCGGCCGCAGCTGCGCGCGCAGCTCCCGCGCACCGGCCTCGACCGCCGCGAGGAGCGGCGCTACCTCGGTCGCGACCGCGGGCGGCGCCAGCGCCGCGATGCCGGCGAGCGAGGTGTCGGTGCCGGCGAAGAGGTCCGGGGACGGCCCGCCGCTCCCTCCGGCGAGCCAGATCCAGCGCCCGTCGCGGGGCCCGAGATCGAGCAGCCGTCCCATGTCCTGGGAGCGGTGGCGGCTGCGCGCCGCACCCGCGATCTGGTAGAGGGAACGGCCGCTCCACGGGTCGAGGCGGCCGAGCGGGAAGAGCGCCGCCTCCCCCTCGCGGTCGAACCAGCCGGAGCGCCAGAGGCTCGCCACCTCCCAGCGCGCCGTGCCCGCCGGGGCCGCCGCGCGCCAACCTTCCGGGCCGCGCGGGTCGCGGGAGCGCCGGTACGCCTCGGCCGCCACCCAGCCGGCCGCCTGGTGCTGGCCGTGGCCGCCGCGCCCGTCGTCGGGGAAGACGCTCACGATCACCTGCGGGCGGAAGCGGGCGACGACCCGCAGCGTGTCGGCGAGGAGCGCCGCGCGCGGCCAGCGCGAGAGCGTCTCCGCGAGCGAGCGCGTGTAGCCGAAGTCGTGCGCACGGGTGAAGAACTGCCGCGCCCCGTCCAGGCGGCGGGCGGCGAGGAGCTCCTCGCTGCGCAGCAGGCCGAGCCCCACCCCCTTCTCCTCGCCGATCAGGTTCTGCCCCCCCTCGCCGCGCGACAGCGAGAGGTACGCCGCCTCGCCTCCCATCCCCTGCGCGACCGCCACCAGCGCCGCCCCGTCCTCGTCGTCCGGGTGGGCGGCGATCACGAGCAGGCGACGGTGGGTCGAGAGCTTCGCGAGCGCCCGGTCGAGGGCCGGCAGCCCGCCGTTGCCCGCCGGCTCGAGCGCGGGGGGCAGGACGGAGGGGGCTGCACCGGCGGGCGGCGCCACCGGGGTGCCGGGGGCGAAGGCGAGGAGGAGCGCCGCCAGCGCGCGGCGCGCGAGGGCGCGGGAGGGGCGGGACATGGCGCGCCATTCTAGCCCCCGGCCCGCCCTCCGCCCGCACACCGGAGAGCGCGCGGCCAGGTCAGCGCAGGGCCCGCGGGATATGCTCCCGCCGCCATGTCGACCGCCCCCGCCGAACCCGCCCTCCGCGACGCCTTCCGCCGCTGGGGCTACCTCCAGGCCGATCTCGACCCCTTCGGCCGGCTCCTGCCGCTCCCCGTCCCGGAGCTCGACGAGGCCGGTCCCGCAGCGGACGACTTGCGCCGCACCTACTGCGGTCCGATCGGGGTGGAGTTCATGCAGATCCCCGACCGGGAGCGGCGCGATTGGATCGCGGCGCGGATGGAGGCCGAGCCGCCGGCCGTCGACCGGCGCCACGTCTTCACCTACCTGCTCCGCGCCGAGGTGCTCGAGCAGGTGCTCCAGGCGCGCTACACCGGCAACAAGCGCTTCTCGATCGAGGGGGTCGCGGCGCTCGTCCCGCTCCTCAACGAGGTCCTCGACGCCGGCGCGGAGAGCGGCGCCGAGCAGGCGGTGCTGGCGATGAGCCACCGCGGCCGCCTGAACGTGATCGCCCAGGTCGTGGGCAGGAGCCCGGTGGAGATCTTCGCCGGCTTCGAGGACGTCGACCCGAAGAGCATTCTCGGCGGCGGCGACGTGAAGTACCACCTCGGCGCCACCGGCCTGCACGCGACCGCGAGCGGCCGTACGCTGCGCATCCACCTCGCCTCGAACCCGAGCCACCTCGAGGTGATCGCCCCGGTGGCGCTCGGGCGCTGCCGCGCCAAGCTCGAGCGGCTCGGCGACCGCAGCGGGCGGCGCGTGCTGCCGGTCGTCATGCACGGCGACTCGGCGTTCGCCGGCCAGGGGGTCACGGCCGAGACGCTGAACCTCGCCACCGTGGACGGCTTCTCGGTCGGCGGCACGGTGCACGTGATCGTGAACAACTGGATCGGCTTCACCACCGAGCCGCACGCCTACAACAGCACGCGTTTCGCGAGCGACGCCGCCCGCCGGCTGCCGATCCCGATCTTCCACGT
>Ga0255340_1006471_pt1 | contig 10148 bp, 2 predicted proteins | sample wastewater_treat_7_FD_192417 | JGI IMG/M metagenome (GOLD analysis project Ga0255340, IMG submission 192417) | Wastewater microbial communities from Lulu Island WWTP, Vancouver, Canada - plant10 | ecosystem: Engineered > WWTP > Wastewater > Unclassified | place: Canada: Vancouver, British...
CGAGTCGCCGCTGTTGATATAGCCACCGGGCAGCAGCTCTGGCAGACGCCGATCGGCAGCGTCAAGAGTTCCGCCGGGCTCAAGAGCGACTCGGCCAGGGTCTACGCCGTCACGGAGACCGGCCTGCTCTACTCGCTCGACGCGGTCACGGGTGAAGTGGAGAGCGGGTATCCACTGAACGCCGGCTCGCGTATCTACGGCGCGCCCTATCACGTCCCGGCCGCCAACGGGCTGCTGCTGTCGCTTGCGGAGGGCGATCCGCCATATGCGGATGGTGGCCTCAAGCTGGTGAGCCTTACGGGGCCGTCGGTGACGTGGACGACGCCGGTCGCCTCGCCGTCCGCGCCTGTCGAGTTCCGGGGCAGGGTGTACGCGGGAAGCTCCGACGGCAAGCTGTATCAGCTCAATCTCGCGGACGGCGCGATCACCGGAAGCCGGACCATCGGCTTCACCGTCGGCGACCCGGTGATAGACGTTATCAAGAACGTCATTTTTGCCGGCGCGAGCGACGGAAGGATCTACAGCTTCTCGCTGCCGTTCTAGTACGTCGTTGCGTAATCTCGCAACATAGGGCCGCGAGCTCGTTGGGACGCCCAATACTACGCGTGTCATGCTGCCACGGACTTGTGCAAGCAGGCAGCAGCGCTTCAATCGGGAGGTTGACGGCCGGGCACAACTTCGGCGCCGCCTGGTTCGGGACGTGAGCGGCGCCGAAGGTTCTGCTCTTCGGCTTGACAGGTCACGATTGGTATGTGGTATGGTGACTATGGTGGCCGCACGTAACGGCCGGTACTCGGATGCAAACGGGGCCTGGTTCGCGCCCAACAGACGAAAGCCGGACGGGAAGATCGTGTCGAGGCGAGATTCCCGCGCTGGCAGAGAAGGGGTGTTACTGTGTGGAAGCTTTTCTTCGCCACGTTTCTTCTGGCCCTTATCCTCTCGCCCGCTTGTGCGGCAGAGGGAAATGTCGAGGACTTCGAGTCCGGTTTTGTCACTGGCGAACACGCCGCCTTTCCGTGGGTCTCGGGCGGCACGGGCAGCGCCCAGCCATGGGCGTGCACCACTTCCTCTCCTTACGCGGGCACTTACTGCGGCAAGTCGGGCCTGACCGGCTACAACCAGACGAGCTACATGGAAATCTCGTTCTGGGTCAAGTCCGCATCGCCGCTGTCGTTTTTCTACAAGACAAGCTGCGCTGCTGACGTTGACTACCTCCGCGTCTACATAGACGGCGAGTTGGTGTTCCAGGCGACCGGCGAGACCGGCTGGTCGCAGTTCACGACTGCGTCCCCCGTCGGGGCGGGTACGCACACGTTCCGGTGGGAGTACGTGCGGGGCGGATCTGGCGGTGCTGGCGATAGCGCGGTCTATCTGGATGACATCTCCCTGCCGTTCACCGATGGGCTCAACCTGCTGTCGCCTGCTCCGGGGACAACCTGGTACTCCGGCGACGTGAACACATTCCGGTGGCTGAACATCGGCGCGAGCAATCCGGCGACGGTGAAGCTCGAGTATTCCCTCGACGGCCGGATCTCCTGGCACACGATCGCCGAGGCCGCACCCAACACCGGCAGCTACAACTGGCAGTTCACCTCGCTCCAGCGGCCCTACATGTCGCCAGACGCATACGTGAGGATCACGCCCGTGGACGGCCTCACCGAGCCGGCCCTCGTGAAGATCAAGCTCTGGGAAGAGACCGAAGGGTTCGAGAGCGGAGACTTCAACTCGCATCTCTGGATGAATGCGGGCTCGTGGCAGGTGGCCAGCCAGCCTTATCGCGGTGGGGCCTGCGCGTACGGCACGGGCAAGCTGATTCTGAGGATTAATGTGCCCGAGGCCGGATTCCTGGGCTTCGTCTGGCGCGCGAACTACCCGATGAACGTCTCGATAGACGGTACTCAGGTCTACTCCGCCGATATCCGGGACATGCAGTGGCGTCCGGCCACGGTTCCCATTTCCGCCGGAGTGCATAACGTGACGTTCAACACGCCGAACGGGAACACGCTCTATATCGATTCGTTGTCGTTCCCCGCGGCGACGGGCGTGCTGCTCGATTATCCGAACGGGACGGCCAACGCGACGGGACAGCGGCAGTGCTGGATAGCAGGCTACCCCGAGACGATCCGCTGGTTCAGCTCCGGCGATCCGGGCAACAGCGCGAGCCTGCAGTACTCGACCGATGACGGCGCCAGTTGGACGGCGTTTCCCGGTGCCGAGTCCGTGCCGAACGCCGCCGGCAACAATGCCTTCGAGGTGACTGCTCCGGCCCTTGTGTCCGAGCAGTTCCGGGTGCGTGTTGTTCCGTCTGCCGGGGAGCCCGCGGGGAGCGCCAGCAGCTTCGACATCTGGCAAGAGGTCGAAGGCTTTGAGAGCGGAGGCCTCAACTCGTGGCTGTGGATCAACAGCGGCTCGTGGCAGGTGGCCAGCCAGCCTTATCGCGGTGGGGCAAACGCCTACGGCACCGGCCAGCTTACGCTGCGGCTCAATGTGCCGGATGCGGGACTTCTGCGCTTTGTGTGGCGCGCGAACTACCCGATGAACGTCACGATAGACGGGACACAGGTTTACTACGCCGACATAAGAGACATGCAGTGGCGTCCGGCGAGTGTGCCATTGCCGGCAGGAGTGCACAGCGTGACGTTCAATACGCCGAACGGGAACACGCTGCACCTCGACTGCCTGTCGTTCCCCGTGGGTGGAGGCGTGCTGCTCGATTATCCGAACGGGACCGACAACGCGACGGGTGTGCGCCAGTGCTGGATATCGGGTTACCCCGAGACGATCCGCTGGTACAGCTTCAGCGGCGCGGGCAACAGCGCGAGCCTGCAGTACTCGACCGATGACGGCGCCAGCTGGACGGCGTTTCCCGGTGCCGAGTCCGTGCCGAACGCCGCCGGCAACAATGCCTTCGAGGTGACTGCTCCGGCCCTTGTGCCCGAGCAGTTCCGGGTGCGAGTTGTTCCGTCTGCCGGGGAGCCCGCGGCGAGCGCCAGCAGCTTCGACATCTGGCAGGAGGTCGAAGGCTTTGAGAGCGGAGACCTCGACTCGTGGCTGTGGACCAACGGCGGCTCCTGGCAGGTGGCCAGCCAGCCCTATCGCGGCGGCGCGAGCGCCTACGGCACCGGCAAGCTCACTCTGGCGCTCACCGCTCCTGAAGCAGGGCTTCTGCGCTTTGTGTGGCGCGCGAACTATCCGATGAACGTCTCGATAGATGGCACACAGGTGTACACCGCCGACATCAGAGATATGCAGTGGCGTCCGGCCGCGGTTCCCATCTCCGCCGGGGCGCACACCGTAACGTTCAACACCCCAAGCGGAAACACCCTGTACCTCGACTGCCTGTCCTTCCCCGTGGGCGCTGGCGTGCTGGTGCTGGAGCCGCGCGGCGGCTCGGACGTTTGGCTTGCCGGGGACAGCAGGGACATCGTCTGGAGAAGCACTGGCGGCATGGGCGCGGGCGTGCGGATTGACTACTCGGACGACGGCAGGCAGACCTGGAACATAGTAGCTGCCTCGGCATCGAACGAGGGGCCGGAGAGCCAGGTCAGGCAATACGCCTGGACCGTGCCTGCGTGCTACACGAAGCAACTCTGGGTGCGAGTCACGCCGCTCGACCAGCCGGACAAGGCGGGCCTGAGCCCGGCCGCGGCGGTGTCCTGGGCGGCGGACGAGGGCTTCGAGACCGGCTTTGGCGCATGGCCGTGGACGGTTGGAGACGGTTGGACGACCGTGCAGCCCGACGAGCATCGGGGTGTTGCCGCCGCCCGGTTCGAAGGGGCGGGCACGTCAAGACTCGAGACCACCCTCTCCTTCGACCTGCCCGGGTTCATCGGCTTCTACCTGAAGCGCAGCGGCGACGGGTCCGCGAAGTTCTTCATAGACGATGTCCAGCAGCAGTCGTGGACTGGCACGCTCGAGTGGAGTCCGGCGTTCTTCGACGTGCAGGCCGGGACTCACAAGCTGACATGGGAGGCCGCAAACACAGCCAACGCGAACACGCACCGGCTGTATCTCGACGACGTCTGCTTTGCGCCCATCCTGCGCTTCGGCAGCCTGCCGGCAAGCGCCTGGGACGCGGGCGCCACGCTGCCGCTCACCTGGACGTTCACCCGGGCGACCGGCAGCACGGTCTCTCTGGACTACAGCCCGGACGGCGGCCTGACCTGGGTTCCGTCCGTGAGCGGCGCGGGCAATACCGGGTCGTACCTGTGGCCCGTGCCTGTGGCGCCGAGTCCGTCCGCGCTCTTGCGCATCACGGGCTCCAGAAGCTGCAGCGACGTGACGCAGTTGTTCGCCATCACGGGCGTGCACTGGCTCTCACCCCAGAACGGCGAGGCCCTTGCGGCTTACCAGATGATAGACCTTGTCTGGGAGAGCGGCGGGACGGGCGCGGCGCAGGCGCGGCTCGAATACACCAGCGACGCAGGGGCAAGCTGGAAGACGATAGCCGACGTCCCCGCGGCAGTCAGTTCGTACTCGTGGCCGGTGCCCAACGAGCCAACATCCAAACTGGCATTCCGTGTCACCGCTGGCGCCTACAGCGACGTGAGCGACGGCTGGTGCTCCATTGTGGGCGAGACGCGGATCGGAGATATCAAGCGTTTGTGGAATGGAACGCTTGTGAGCACGGAGCCGGTGCTGGTTTCGGCGGTCTGGGATGGCGTGTTCTATGTGCAGGCCGAAGACCGCAGCGCGGGCATGCGAGTTGCCATGGACGATCATGGCGTTGCCGCTGGCGACAGGGTGCATGTGTCGGGCGTCACCAGCACGACGGTCGGCGGTGAGCGTTTCATCGAGGCGGTGGCCGTCACGCAGTCTGGGGTGGGGGCGGCCGCGGCGATCAGTATGCCGAACCGTGCTGTCGGCGGAGGCGACTTCTACTACACGTCGAACCCGAGGTCGCCCGGCGGGCAGAAAGGCATCGAAGGAATGTTCGGGCTCAACAACATCGGCCTTCTTGTCACCACTTATGGCCGCGTCACGGATTCGGGCCGAGGCTGGTTCTATGTGGACGACGGGAGCGCGGTGTCTGACGGCTCGGGAGTCATCGGAATCTGCGTGGACGCCGGGGGCATGCAGACGCCTGCCGCGGGTTCTCTGGTCAGCGTTACCGGAATCTCCCGGTGCGAGTACTATCTCGGCAAGCTGGTCAACCTGCTGTCGGTGCGCGCGCAGCCGGACATTCTGGTTCACGACATCGGTCTGACGCTGCTGGCTTCGCCGGTGGACGGAGACGCGCCGCATCCAAGGAGCAGAACCGCATCGGAGTAACGTCCGGATTGCCCGGGCAAGATTGGAGTTAGCCAGGCGGCGGGGCATTCTGCCCCGCCGCCTGAGTCTTGAATGCCTCCCCCGATGACGCCTGCTTCGGCGATATCTCCCGAACAGTCTCAGCCGCTGTCGAGAGGGGCTGCGCGCTGAGCGTCCCTTCGCGAATCCATTGCGCGGCCCGGCTCCAACGGCCTGTTGCTTTCCCGCCGTTCCAGCGCGCTGCGGCCAGCAACAAAGATGGCCAGGGCCCGGCATGGAGTGCAATCCCCGCCGGGCCTTCATTTTCTTTGAGCGCCGGACGGCAAAAGGGCTTCTTTTCTCGTGAGCGCCGTGATACAATGCGAGCGGCCTTGGGGGTTGGTGGGCCTCCTGAGTATCGTTGTGTGCTCAAAACTCGTCTTGACAACAGCCCTGACACTGGCGCTGATTGGACCGTGTGCAGGTGCTCCGCGTGTGGCTAACGTCGTTCCCCCTGACGGCGCGAAAGCCGTGCGTACATCCTCTAATATCCGCGTGGACTTCGATACGGTGATGGATGCTTCCAGCATCACCACCACCACCGTGCTGCTGGATGGCAAGCCGCTCTCAGAGATACCCGGCGCCGCCGTCGTCCACCCAACCGGGACATCCTCGGTCATTCTTCTCAAGCTGGCGCCGAACAACGGCTACCGCTTCACGCTCACAACCGGAATCCGGGACAGCAACGGACAGGCCCTCACCGAACCATACACCTGGGAGTTCGTTACCGCGTCGCGCGTGGATAACCCGGACAATCCTCTGCTCGTGCTTGCGCGCTACCCGAGGCTGAACGAGTTCGGGGTCCCCACCAATGCGCCGGTCACAGTCACCTTCACGACGGAGCTTTCCCCGGAGTCGTTCGGGCCTCACAGCGTCCTTGTCCGCGGACTCCCCGGGGGCAGCCCGGTGCCGGGCAAGGTGTCTGTCAAGGGCAAACGGGTCGTCTTTCGTCCTGATGCTCCGCTTTCGGCGAATCACCCCTACGAGGCTGCCATATCCGGCGAGAGCAGGAGCCGCCGGGAGACCATCTCGAGCGAGCAGACTTCGTGGCGTTTTACGACCGGTGATGGCCCGTCGGACGGCGTGGTCATCGCCGATGCCTGGATCGAGTCCTACATCAGCGCCGATGAGAGGCGTTTCGTTTTCCATGCCGCTATTGAGCGCCTTGGCAAGTCCGGCGCCGCGGCGAGTGGTTCGCAGGCGCTCGCCTCTGGCCCGCGGCAAGAGCCGGCCTTTGTGGTGAAGGCCGCGGTTGCCTCTCTGGCGGAACTGCTTCCGGGGCAGCCTGTCAAGAACGCCGCCACCCGCATTACCGATGCTGCCGCGATGCCGGTCAGCAACGGCAGCCCGCCGGTAAGGATTGACTCCGCTTACACGCAGAGCCGCGGCAGCATTCAGGGAAACAGCGTTGGCGCGGCAAGCGGCGAGTCCTTCCGGAGCAGATACGATGCTCTGGTGCGGGACGCCCTGGCCAATGCCTCCGCTGTCGTCATGAGAGATTCCGGCGATCTCGCAGGCTGCGGCGACGCCGACCAGAATGACGGGGTGTATTCAGGAAGGATGTCCCTGTCCGCAGGTTTTCCGGGCGGGCAGGCGTGCGCCGCATTCACAATCGTTCCGGATGGGGCGGAGCCGTCCAAGCCGGTTACGATTCCCGTGTACGTGAACCCCTCGGCAAGAGATGCGGGGAATCCCGCGTCTGCCGGAAACCTCCAGGAGGAGAACCAATGAGCCGTCCTTGCTGCTGCGCTGTTCTGACTGTGGGCCTGGCCCTTCTCGCGTGCACTGTCGCGCCCGCATCCGGGTACTACTCCACCACCACACGTCACACGACAATGGGGAGTTGGACTCAATACACAAGAGCCGAAGGCCCCACCTTCTGGCTCGGTTGGGCGAGTGACGGAGCCGACCGGTGCCAGTGGTACACCGCTGAAGCCGGTGTGGCAAGGGACATGCACCTGCACTTCCGGCACTCTTTCAAGACACGAGCAAACGGCGACACCTCCGCGGACCACTGGTCGTGGGCCGAAGGCGTTGCCCAGGGTGTGGCCATTAGCCAGCGCACGCCCGCCGGCAGCTCTGATGCGGTCGTGCAGGCTGTTGTCAACGAGCGGACCTGCTACAACTGGAACGACGCTCTGGAGGTCGGGTCGGACGGCGGCGGTGCGATGGACACCATCGCGGAGGAGGCCCAGTTCCTGCCCTGCCTGGACGCTGTGTATGCCGGTAAGAGCGTCGAGAGCAGCATGTATCTCGGGAACGTCTACTGGTGGATGTACTCAATGACCAACCCTGCGCTCGTCCACTGGAACTGGACGGCCAGCACAACGTTCTTCACCCATACCGCCGGTGTCATGGACGGCCCCGGATGGTACAACAGCACGCAGGTCGGCACTGGCGGGGACACGCTGCCCGGCGGCACGCTGTCCTGGGGCTTCAACATACGTCCCAGGTATGCTGGTTCGTCTGAAGAGCACTTCCAGATGGAGTATGGAGCCAACAACTGGTTTGGTGACAAGGCTGCTACCAACCCGAACATGGCGACCGCTGTCAGTGTGACCCGCAAGGCTCCTGGCGCCACGGACGGCTGGCACAACGGTGCCAGGAAGAAGGGCGAGACCGTGCGGCTGTCAGTCGCCGGAGCGGACAGCTGGGGCGCGGGAAGCGCCTACTCCTGGGACTGGGATGCTGCGACGACCCAGGGCTGGCATACCGCCAACGTCTGCACGGTCACGCAGGAGGACTCGAACGACCGCTTGCGGATTGATGTCACGGGCGCGGACCCCTACTGCCACAGTTCGAGCGGACTCGCTATTGATGCCGCAACCTGCAGATACATGACGATTCGCATGGCGAGCACCGGCGGCAGCACGGCGCAGCTTTTCTGGTCGGGCAGTGCCGGCGGGTACAGCGGAGACCGGCACGTGGACTGGGGCATCATCCCCGACGGCATGTGGCATGTCTACCGGGTGGCGCTGCCGGCTTCGTGGAGCGGGACGATCTATCAGCTAAGGCTCGACCCCGTGGGCGAAGGCGCGGCAAGCGGCCAGGTCGTGTATGTAGACTGGCTGCGCATCCACAACGTGAACGAAGGGCTGTCGGGTGTCATCTGGCTCGCCACCACGCAGAGTTCGTGGAACCTTCTCAGCGCCCAGACCATGGCCTGGGACAGCGGCGCAGGCGCCTGGTACTACGACTGCACACTCGCCAACGGATATCCACAGACCTACTACGCCTGCCTGCGCATGAAGAACGACAACAATCAGGAGAGCGACAACCACGATCGGCGCTTTGGCGGCAGCGGCGGCGGCTGGGGATACCGGTCGTACAAGGTGCTGAACACCCCACCCACCGCGGCGAATACCAGTCTCGCCGGGAACCCGTGGACGGCGGATAACACGCCCACCCTGGCGTGGTCGTACGCTGACGCCGACCCGAACGCGCAGAGCAACTACCGCGTGCAGGTGGACGATGACCCCGCTTTCGGTTCGCCTGCTGTTGATACGAACTACGTGGCGGGCACGGCCGCTTCATATACGCCCGGAACAGGCCTTGCTGACGGCCAGTGGTACTACCGCGTGGGCGTGCTGGACGGCGTCTCACAGTCGGCCCGCAACGGCACGTATGCCGGGGGGGTGACGCTCAACCAGTCAGGCGGAGTCACCGGCAACACGTCGGCGAGTTTCGACGGAACTGACGACCATGTCGCTCTGCCTGCCTTCAACGACAGCTTTGGCAGCGGGATGACCATCGAGTTCTGGGCGCGTCCAACCGCATCCCGCAACTATGCCCGGTTCCTGGATTTGGGCAACGGAGCCCCGAGCGACAACATACTGCTGTACCGAGCCGACACCAGCAATAACCTCAACTTCGGGGTGTTCGACGGGGCAAACAGCAGCAACGTCACCGCTGTGGGTGCAATCATCAACAACGAGTGGCACCACTATGCAGTTGTTCTGAACAGTGACAGGACCGTGAATGTCTATCGCGATGGAACCGCTCTTGCGGTATCGGGCCGGCTATATATGCCGAACCCGGTGAACCGCACCCTCAACTACATCGGGCGCAGCAACTGGGCGTCCGACGCGTACTATGCGGGAGGCTTGGACGAGTTCGCGATCTACGACCGTTCGCTGACGCAGACCGATATCCAGGCGCACTACAACGCACGCGCCAGCGCGGAGACCTACCGCCAGCTCGTGCTCGCCCATAGCCCGTGGGCCTACTACCGCTTCGGCGAATCGAGCGGGACAACAGCCGCCAATCTCAACGGCGGCCAGGGCTGGTCGTCCGGCACCGGCTTCAAGGTCGACGCGACGAAGCCCGTCAACCCTGGCGCAAGCTGCAGCGACGGCAAGGCGAGCGGCGAGTGGCGCAGCACCAGCGCGCCCACCTTCACGCTCTCGGGCGCCACGGACAGCGGCTCGGGTCTGAAGACGACGGCAACCCAGCGTTACAAATACTACTGGGGCACGAGTTCAGCCGGAACACCGGCGACTCTCGATGACGAGTCCGTGCAGCCCGGCACATTGTCCGCGGACGGGACGTACTACCTCCGAGTTCAGACCCAGGACAACGCGGGCAACTGGTCGGATGCGGCCACGGTCTTCACATACAAGTATGACGGCACGAAGCCCGTGAATCCGTCCGCTGTTTGCAGCGACGGCAAGGCGAGCGGCGATTGGCGCAACACCAGTGCGCCCACCTTCACGCTCTCCGGGGCGTCAGATACCGGCTCGGGTCTCAAGACGACGGTAGCCGAGCGCTACCGATACTACTGGGGCACGACTTCAACGGGAACACCCGCGACGCTCGATGATGAGTCGGTCCAGCCCGGAACTCTGACCGCGGAAGGTACC
>Ga0255340_1006475_pt1 | contig 10144 bp, 6 predicted proteins | sample wastewater_treat_7_FD_192417 | JGI IMG/M metagenome (GOLD analysis project Ga0255340, IMG submission 192417) | Wastewater microbial communities from Lulu Island WWTP, Vancouver, Canada - plant10 | ecosystem: Engineered > WWTP > Wastewater > Unclassified | place: Canada: Vancouver, British...
CTGCGCGTCGCCCCTGGCCCGGCAGGACATCCTCGATGCGGTCGAGCACGTCCTTCAGCGGTATGCCGTCGACCCGCAGCGGGTGTACCTGGCGGGGGAATCGGGCGGCGGGCACATGACGCTGGTCATGGCGGCGCATGCCCCCGAACGCTGGGCGGCCGCGTCCGCCTGGTGCGGGATCGCCGACCTGGCGGCCTGGCACCGGGAATCGGCCGAGGCCGGAAACAAGTACGCCCGCGACATCGAACTGTGCGTGGGCGGCATCCCCGGGGCCTCGGAAACGGTGGACGAGCAGCTCCGTTTCCGGTCTCCCGTGCACCATCTTCACCAGGCCAGGGGCTTGCCGCTGGATATGGCCACCGGCATCCACGACGGACACACCGGTTCCGTGCCGGTCCACCATACCCTGGATGCGTTCAACGTGCTGGCGGGCGTGTATGGCGCGCCGCCCGTGAGCGAGGCGGACATGGCCACGCTCGCCCGTGAAGAACCGCTCCCGAGCCAGGAAGAGCAGGACGCCACCTTCGAGCGGACCATCTACCTGCGCCGGTACGCGGGTCCATGCCGGGTGACCATTTTCGAGGGCGGTCACGAGGGGCTGCCGAAGGCCGCGCTGGCATTTCTGGCGCGGCACGTCCGCGAGTAGGCCCGGCTTCCGGCTGCAGGAATTGCCGGAATCGCGGCAACCTTTTCCCGTTCCATGGCTTAGCTCGTGCCGGGCCATCCGCCGCAACCCGTTTCACACTAAAGCCTTTTGCCGCGCTGCCGATAATTGGAACAGGATTTGCGCTCCACGTGCGGGGCGTTATGCGCGCCCGGACGGCACAGGGTACAAAGGAGACGGGAGTGGGCACGTTATTCAGCGCATTGGATGTCGCGCGGTCGGGGCTGACCGCCGCCCAGGTGCAGCTCGACACCGCGGCGCACAACATTGCGAACGTCAACACCGAAGGCTACTCGCGGCAGCGCGCCGAACTCCTGACCCGCCTCCCCACCTCGTTTCCGTTCGGCCAGATTGGCCGCGGGGTCCAGGTAGACAACATCGTCCGCATCCGCGACACGTTCATTGACCAGGCCTACCGCAGCCAGCTGCCCGGCCAGACCGGCGCGGAACTGACCGCGGGCTACTTCGCCCTGATCGACGGCATTTTTCTCGAACCCGGCGAAAACGGGTTCGGCGCGCGGCTCGGCCAATTTTTCGACGCCCTCAGCGATTTCGCCAACAACGTCGAATCGTCGTCGGTGCGCGAGGCCCTGGTGGCGGAAACCCGCCAGCTCGCCCTGAGTTTCAATGACGTGGCCCTGCGGTTCAACACCTTGCGCACCAACGCCAACGAAGAGGTGCGGAACCTGGTGCCGCAGATCAATTCGCTCGCGGAACGGCTCGCCGACATCAACCAGCAGATTGTCCGGGCCGAAGCCAACCTCACCAGCGCCAATGACCTGCGCGACCAGCGCGACCGCCTCCTCGATGAACTCGCCGGCATGGTCAACATCACGACGGTCGAAAACGACAAAATGGTCAGCGTGTTTATCGGAAGCGACGCGCTCGTTGAAGGCGTGCTCTGGAACCAACTCGAAGCGGTGCGCGATCCGGCCCTTGATCCCGAGCGCCCCGACCTTCTCCGCGTCCGGTTTGCCGAAAGCGGCCTGCCCGTCGATGTCCGGGACGGCGAACTCCATGCGGCCCTGACCGTGCGCGACGTGATCGTCCCGGAATACCAGCAACGTCTCGACACGCTCGCCAACGCGCTGATCGGGGCCATCAACGCCATTCAAACACAGGCCAACGGGATCAACAATCTGTCCGGCACACTCACCAGCGCCAACGCGGTGGCGGATCCGGACGCGGCGCTTGTGGGCGGGACGCTTCCCTTCGCGGTTGAGCCCGGCACGTTTGACGTGGTGGTCTACGACGCCGCGGGCGTCGCCACCACGACCTCCATCACCCTCACCGCCGCCACGACCCTGAACGAGCTGGCCGCGTCGCTCAACGGCATCGCGAACTTCTCCGCCGCCGTGGTGGGCGACCGCATCGAGTTCGGCACATCCGGCGGTTACACGTTCGGGTTCGCCAGCGACGGCACGGGGATCCTGACGGCCCTGGGCGCCAACGGCCTGTTCACCGGGCACGACGCCGCGTCGATCGGGCTGAATCCCCTCATCGAGGCCGATCCCGGCCTCATTGCGTCCGGATACAGTCTCGATCCCCTCGCCACGGGCGACAATACCGCCGCACTCGACATGGCGGCGCTCCGCAACGCCTTGATCCTCGACGGCGGGGCCAGCTCGCTCAGCGATTATTACGAGGCGACCATCGCCCAGCTGGGCGTCGAGAGCCGCTCCAACCAGGAACGCCTGGTGGTGCAGCAGCAGTTCGTCGACGATTTCCAGCAACGGCGTCAACAGGTCTCGGGCGTGTCTCTTGACGAAGAAATCTCGCTCATGATCCAGTACCAGCGGGCATTCGAGGGTTCCGCCCGCGTCATCACCGTCACCGACCGCATGCTCGAGGCCTTGCTCGCGATGGCCCTGTAAGCCGGTTGGGGCGCCCCCCTTCCTGACGCAACGCTTTCCCGTCCACCCCATCCGCTGTTCGGCCCTCTTGCGCCGGAGGCGGCGTATCGACCAGTATAGTGGCGCCAATAACCGGGACAGAATCACGAAGTATCCTCACGATGAAAGGGACCCATCATGGAACGGATAGTGAGCGTGTTCTTGGTGTGTGCGGCGTTGAGCGGTCTCGCGGCGGGGCCTGCGCCGGCGGAGGGGTATCTGACGACGGTGGGCGAGGGCGCCGACACGATTGCGGTGGTAGTGGTCAGAGGCGTCCCGTATGAGATGGGCCATGCGTTCGGCGCGCTGATGAAAGACGAGGTGGCCGGGTGCATGGGCGGGTATCTTGCCTATGCGCGGGCGAGCGGCTCGCCGCTGTACAGCAACGAATCGCTCGATGCGGCGTGGGCTTCCGTGGCCCCGCACACCGATCAGCGGTTCAAAGACGAATTACGCGGTCTGGCGGACGGCTCGGGCGTGCCCATGGAGGAGCTGATCCGCGCGCACATGATTCCCGTGGTTTCGCCCTACGCCTGCAGCGGGGTGGCGGTGTGGAACGAGGCGACCGCCAACGGCAACCTGTACCAGATCCGCAACCTCGATTTCACGATGGATGCCGGGCTGCAGAATTACCCGGTAGTAGTCGTGTATCTGCCCCGGCGGGGCCTGGCGCACGCCAACGTCACGTTCGCCGGGTGCATCGGCTGCAACACGGGCATGAACGCGGCGGGGATCGCGCTTTCGGAAAAGGGCGCCTCGCCCGACGACGACATGCCGTACGACCTCAACGGCGAACATTTCATGACGCTGTTCCGGGACATGCTCTACGACGCGGACAGCCTCGAAACGGCCGTCCGGCTGGTGCAGGACTCCCCGCGCATCAAGAAATACCGGTTCTATATCGGCGACGGCCAGGGGAAAAAGGCGGTGAAGATCAAGGCCTATGCGCCGAACCTGACTATCTGGGCCGACAACGACCCCACCGACGAGGTCGCCCCGAACATCCTGAAGAACGCCATCTACTACACCATGAACAACCAGGCCGCCTTTGCCCACCTTACCCAGAACTACGGGAAATACGACGCGGAAACGATGGTCGCGTTGTCGCGGCTCGTGGCCGACGAGGACGGCAACCTGCTCAACGTCGTATATGATGCGACAGCGCTCGAGTTCCGGGTCGCGTATGCCGAGGGCGCCGCGACCGCCGCGACCCGGCCGTACGTCGCGCTGCGGCTGGGCGACTTTCTGGACTACCGCCCCGAGGGGGCGGTCAAGACGGTGGGGCCGCCCGACCGGACGCAATAGCGGCCGCGATACCAAACCGGCCCGCGGCCGGACTTGCGCGCCGGGCGCGCCGGGGTACAATAGGAACCCGCAATCGACGGAGCATGGGGCCCGTTGTCGGTCTGGACCAGGCCTTGAAGGAGGCGCCGGTGTTGTCGATCATCATTCGCGGCATGGTGGGGTTTGTCTTTGTGGTCCTCGGCGTTGTGGGGCTGGTGTCGCCCCTGACGACGCGGAGCCTCATCAGCAAATTGCTCGAAAAGGCCCCGGTACGCATGTTCGGCGTCCTGCTGATGCTGCTGGGGGCCGGCGTGTTTCGCGTTGCGGGCCAGGTGTACCTGCCGCTTGCCGCGCAGGTGCTCGGCGTGGCGCTGTTCATGGTGGGCGGCGTGCACATTCTGATCCCCGATTTCGCCATCGTCATGAACGAATGGTGGGTGGCCCGCAAAACCGTGTGGGAACGTCTGATCAGCATCGTCTATCTCATCCTGGCGGCGCTCTTGCTTGTCCCCCAGGAAGGCGTGCCGCTGCGGCAGTGGTTCACGCCGAGGCTGCCGGCGGCCTACGAATCCGAACCGGAGGACGCCGAACCGGAGAGCGCCGAACCAGAACCGGCCGCGCCGGACCACAACGCGCAAGAGACCGCGCCAGCGCCGGAATGAGCCCGGAGCGGCCTATTTCCCGCCGTACCGGGCCTCGGGAAAATCGGTCACGTCCATAAACGCGATCTGCACCACGGGAACGGTTTCGAATTCGATGGCGCTGGTGTATACGAGCAGCCGGCGGACCGCGCCGTCCCCGCGGATCAGGCGCATGTGAAACATCGGCGCGAGTTCCTCGCCGCATTGGCGGCGCTGGATGCGGTCCAGCACGAGCGCATGGTCCGCGGGGAGGATCAGACCGAACACCTGGGCCTCGGTGAGCGCCATCAACTCCTCCCGCGAGTATCCGGTGATGGCCGCCGCCTGGGCGTTAACGAACACCACCCTCCCATTGCGCACCAGAGCAAGCCCCTGCAGGGAATTCTCCACGAGCGTCCGGTAGGCGCGTTCGGCCTGGCGCTGCTCGGTGATATCATACGAGATGCCCCCCAGGAGCCGCGGTGTGTCCGTCTCTCCCGTCAGGGGGAATTTCCAGGTGCGCCACGTGCGCGTGCGTCCGTGCCGATCGGTCAGCGTCTCCTCGACCAGCAGGGAACCCGTCGCGAAGGCAGCCCGGTCGTCCGCAATCGACTTTTCGGCGGCTTCGCGGGGCAGCACCTCCTCCGTGCGCTTTCCGATCCAGGTGTCGGCGGCGAACCGCTCCCGCATCTGGGCGTTGGCGAACAGGATGCGGCTTTCTTCGTCTTTGATGAACATCACGCCGGGGAACTTCTCGGCGAAGCTGAAAAACATGGCGTGGGCATTGTTCAGGGCCCGCTGGGCCGTCTTCTGCTCGGTGATGTCAACGTGAATGACGACGATTCCCTCGCGTTTTCCCCTGGCGTCGCGCAGTTGCGCGACGTGCCCGATCAAGGCGCGGCCGCTGTGTTCATCTACGTACTCGACCGAAAACTCCTCGCCGGCCAGCGCGCGTTCGATCCACGCTTTCATGATGGGCCGCCCCGCGTAAAGCTCCCGCATCGGTTTCCCGATGAGCTGTGCCGGGTCGATGTGGAACGCCTCAAGTCCCCGGCCTTCGAGGGCGGTGCACACCCCGTTCAGGTCGGCGGCGAACAGGATCACGGGCGCGGCCTGAAGCAGCTTTTGCAGGTGCTGCCCTTTGCGTCGCAGCGCGTCCTCCGCCCGCTTATACTCCTCGATATCGTGGACAGAACCCACGATAGCCTCGACAGAGCGGTTGGCATCCAGCACGAGCATCATCGAGTCGCTGAGCCAATGATACGTGCCGTCTTTGAACCGGCGGCGCAACTCGATCGTGAGGCTCGCGGTGTTGCCGCGGGCGTGTTCCACGGCGTCTCTCATCGCGGCCTGGAGCCGCGGGAGGTCGTCCGGATGAAATTCCTTGACGATCTCGCCCAGGCCCTTGCTGGCAAACTCCTCATACGAAAAGCCCGTAAACTCCCTGATGTGCGGGCTCAGATAGTCGTAACGGTTCTCGCGCATGTTGAACCGGTAGAGCACGTGGCGGGACGCCTGCAACGCCTCAGCGAATCGGCGTTCGCCCTCGCGGATCTTCTGCTCCGCCTTGAGGCGTTCCGAAATATCACGCGATACGGCGTAGAGCACCCGGTCGCCGTTCCACAGCCCGAACGAGACTTTGGTGTCAACGGGGATAACCGCGCCGCTTGCGGTCAAGAGCGGGAGTTCACAGGCCGTCCGCCGGCCGGCGAGCAGCTCGGCGAACACCTCCTGGGCTTCCCAGCGCCGTTCCGGCGGATAGAGCAACAAGGCGGCCTGGCCAAGCAACTGCTCTTCCGAATACCCCAGGCGCTCGAACGTGGAAGGATTCGCCTCAATGATCCGGCCGTCGAGCGAGATCACGAAGACGAAATCTTCGAGACGGTTGAAGAGTTCCTGGAAGTTCCGGCGGGAGTCCTCGAGCGCCTTTGCGGCGGACACGCGCTCCGTGATGTCAACGTTGACGATCTGCACCGCGGGCCGCCCCTTGTAATGCGTCAGGCCCACGTAGCTCTGCAGATGCCGCACGCCGCCATCGGGCCGCACCAGACGGTAGGTCGTGGGCTGGGGAGGCGAGGCGCCGAGGGCCACGGATTGAAACGATGCCACCGTGGCCTGCCGGTCGTCCGGATGGATGAACCGCTCCGCGGCTTCATCAGCGTTCAGGCCAATGAGGTCTTCCAGCCGGCAGCCTGCCATCTCGACGAGGGCCGGATTCACATAGACCACCCGGTTGTCCTGGAACAGCGAAAACCCCTGCGCCGAATCCTCCACGAGAACGCGGTACGCCTCTTCCGTATGCTTCAGGTCCGTGATGTCATTCGCAGCGACCACGACATGCGTAATGTGCCCCGCATGGTCGCGCATGGGCGCGGCGTTTATGATGAGATGACGAATCGAACCGTCGCCGCGAACCAGGGAGATCATCTGGTTGGTCACGCGCTGCCCCGAATCGCGCGCGCGGACAAACGGATCGTCCTCGGGCCGCAACCGCTGCCCCGAAGGATCGCACACCTGCCAGTCGTCCGTCAGGCACGAGCGGCCGATAAACTGGTCGAGAGGCAGCCCAAACACATCCTCCGTGCGGGGATTGGCGAACACGATGGTCCCGTTGCGGTCGGCCACGAATACGCTGGCAAGCGCGGTGGTGTCAAGTATTCCGCGCAGAAACTCGGCATTCTTGCGCAACACCCGTTCCGCGCGTTTCCGCTGGGCCTTTTCCGATTCAAGCTCCGAGATTCGCTGCCGGGCCGCCTCCAGGTCGGGGACGGCATCGGGATTTCGTCGATGGTGTTCAGTCACCGGGTGCCTTTCGGGGTCGGGAGACAGGCACAGACCCATTGTACCGCCAGGATGGATCCGCGTCCGCCCGAATACCCCCAATCCTTATCACCTATCTTACAACATACGCCTGCACCGCTCCAATCTGGAATGCAGCAACATAAGAACCACGTTTTTCGGGGTTTGGGAGGGTTTCGGAGGTTGAAAACGCGCCCCCGGGATGCGGATACTGATGACTGAGAAATCCATGAGCACCGCGAAAAACAGACTTAACTGCCCATGTGCAACCCTGCATGCATAGAATTCGCCCGCGAACATCTCGAGCCCTGGGAAGTCCGCGACCGGGCCGTCCTCGAGGCGGGGGCGCTCGACGTCCATGGCGGTCTTCGCCCGATCATCCAACGGCTGGGGCCCGCCCGGTACGTCGGGGTGGACCTCACGCCGGGGCCGGGCGTTGATGAGGTCTGCGACGCGCGGGACCTCCTGGACCGCTTCGGTCCGCACTCCTTCGATGTGCTGCTCTCGACGGAGCTTCTGGAGCACGTCCGCGACTGGCAGCAGGTCATCCACGGATTCAAGCAGGTGACGCGGCCCGGCGGGGTCCTCCTGCTCACCACACGGTCGCGCGGCCACCCCTATCACGCGTACCCGGACGATTTCTGGCGGTTTGAATTGGACGACATGCGGCAGATTTTCGGGGATTTCGAGATTGAGGCGCTGCAGGAAGACCCCATCGAGGTCGGGGTGTTTTTGAAAGCCCGCAAACCGCATGAATTCCACGAGCGCAGCCTCGCCGACATCGCGCTGTATTCGATGGTGACCCGGCGCCGGACAAAGACGCTGGCCCCCTGGCGCGCCGTGCTGTTTCGGGCGCAGGTGGAAAGCCGCCGGCGGTTCGCGCACCTGCGCTACCTCGTTTGGGACGCGGCCATGCGGCTCGCCCCGCGCCCCCTCAAGCGCCTGATCAAACGCCGACTGTTGCCGCTTTACGCGCTGTTCCGGAATCCGCCACACGGGAAATAGGCCGCCTTCTGCTCCCCGGATTGTGGAAACCGGTGCGACTGCGTGTCCCCGTTCGAACCGGATAGAATTGCGGGGTGGAAATCCACCCCCGGCCACGCGTGTCCGCGTGGCCACCCCCGCCAGCGGGGGACACAAACCGCACAAGGTTTATTTGAGTTCGGCAGCGCTATGGTCTGCCGTCCCTACGGGACTCGTCGTTTGCGGGATACGGGGGGCCCACCACTAAAGTGGTGGGCTATTATCTGCCGTCCCTGACGGGACTCAATCTGGGCGCGGCGCTGATTCCGTTGTCTTTCGTCCTGAGGGGACTCAATCTGGGCGCGGCGCTGATTCCGTTGTCTTTCGTCCTGAGGGGACTCAATCTGGGCGCGGCGCTGATTCCGTTGTCTTTCGTCCTGGGGGACTCAACCTGGGCGCGGCGCTGCTCTCCGGGCTAACCTCCCAGCCATTCAAACTCGACACCTGCGGAGTCATTCAAGAACCGGCACGTGTTCCAAGCACTGCCCCCGGCGCGGTTCCGCATCCCTGTCCTTGCGGCCCCGAAGGGGCGACCGACAATGGCTCTGGGCGCCGGCACGGGCTGCATCCGCGGTGCTGACTACGCCAACGGCGTGCGGGGGCCGTCCACCCCGTCCACCCCGTCCACTGTGGCCACAGAGAGATCACAAAACACCGCGTTTGAAAACCCTGGGGACTGCCCCCACCGGCAGCGTTTCGCAGGGTCGCTTCAACGCGACCCCATCGACATCGCACTCACCCGATTCCAGACAGTCGCGCGGCATTGAACCGCGGGGACCGGCCTATCATACTGTCGCGATCCGGGCCGGAACCGCGACTGAGTATGCGGATCAGCGTCCGGGGAAAGGAACTGGTGCATCGTGCGCGCAATGATTTGGGGACTGGTCGGCGTGATGGGGGTGTGCCTTGCCGCGAGGGCGTCGGAAGAGGCCAACGGCCCGCCGGCCGTCCCGTTCGATATCCGGATCGAGATCGCCCACGAGGGCTACGACGAAACGTACTGCTGGTTTCAGCCGCGTGCGGCCGCCATCCCGCGTGCGACGGGCGACGGCCCGCCTGTCGTTGTCATGACGCTGCAAAAACACCTCGAGAACTCGGATTTTTATTCGGGTCTCTATACCATGCGCTCGGATGATCTCGGCAAGACCTGGTCGGAACCGAAAGAGCAGCCCGCGCTGGGGTGGCGGGCGCTTCCGGATGACGTCACACTGGGAATCTGCGACTTCGTGCCGGGATGGCACGCGCCCACGGGAAAGCTGCTGGCCATCGGCCATACGGTGCGGTACCGGAACCGGGCGCTGACGGAACAACCCCAGCCGCGTGACTTGGCGTATGCCGTGTACGACCCGGAAACGGACCAGTGGGCCCCCTGGCGCATGCTCGAGTTTCCCGACAAGGAGACGTTCTGGAGCGCGGGGGCCGGGTGCGCGCAATGGCTGGTCAAGGACGACGGCACGCTGCTCGTGCCGCAATACTATTGCCCGCCCGAGATGCGCGGAACTGGCGCGCTGGCGCGGTCCACGTCGACCGTTGTGCACTGTGCCTTTGACGGCACGCAGCTCACCTATCTCGAACACGGCGACGAGCTCGCGCTGGACGTGCCCCGCGGGTGCGACGAGCCGTCCCTGGTCCTGTTCCAGGGAAGGTATTACCTGACCATCCGCAACGACGAAAAGGGCTATGTGACCGCGGGCGACGATGGGCTCCATTTCGCGCCACTCACACCCTGGACGTTCGACGACGGCGCGGAACTCGGCAGCTACAACACTCAACAGCACTGGCTGGCGCACGGCGAAGGACTGTTTCTCGTTTACACGCGCCGCGGCGCCAACAACAACCACATCTTCCAACACCGCGCGCCG
>Ga0255340_1006486_pt1 | contig 10128 bp, 10 predicted proteins | sample wastewater_treat_7_FD_192417 | JGI IMG/M metagenome (GOLD analysis project Ga0255340, IMG submission 192417) | Wastewater microbial communities from Lulu Island WWTP, Vancouver, Canada - plant10 | ecosystem: Engineered > WWTP > Wastewater > Unclassified | place: Canada: Vancouver, British...
AGGAAGATGGATATTACGGAGACCCTGCCTCATCCCTCATTCCAGAAAATCTCCTCTCTACCTCGCTTATCAAAAGTAAACAAGAGGGTATTTTTTGTGGTGAATTGATCATACGAGAGCTATGCGAATTTACGAGCATGCAATCCTGGCAAATTGAAAAAAAAGATGGTGACTGGGTAGTTGCAAACGAGTTGATTGCTTCCGTTACAGGAGTAGTACGTGATCTTTTGCGATTAGAAAGAGTATTACTGAACCTATTGGCTTTTTCATGTGGTATTGCAACAAAAACCAAGCAATATGTTAACATTGTAGAGCCTTATGGAGTTCGGTTACTGGATACCAGAAAAACGCTTCCAGGATATCGTAAATTATCTAAGTATGCTGTCAGAGCAGGAGGTGGTTGGAATCACCGCTTTAGCCTTTCTGATTTGATCATGCTAAAAGACAATCATGTCTCTGTCCTGGGCGGTATCAAACCTGCCTTGTCCGCTTGCATCGAACAGAATAGGCAAGCCTATATCAGAACCGAGATCGAAGTCGCTAACAAAAAGCAAGCATTGGAAGCCCTTACTTATAGCCCTGATATCATTATGCTTGATAATTTTACCCAAGAAGAAGTGCAGGAAACGCTTTTATTTATCCGAGGCAAAGCATTGATTGAAGTATCGGGTGGCATTACTTTGCAGAACATTGAATCGTATGCCAAACTGAAACCAGATTTTATCTCCACCGGACAGATTACACAGAGCGTACAGCCTTTGGACATCCATATGAAAATTCCTCTTTAATCCCAAGCATTCTCCAGCCAAGTTTGCTGTATGATCTGATTCTGATGATCGAGAATGTACCCGATAAAATCAAATTGAAAATGACGGTAAGCAGGTAAAGCTAGATGCGACTCGTTTACAATCCAAAAACCAGTTTTCACGATTCGCGCTCGCTTCCTGGGTGTATAGGACTCCACCGGTGTACCAAACAGAAGAGATTTTCTGGTTTTGACTTCAACAAAATGGATAATGCTGTCGAAGTAAGCCACGATATCAATTTCACCATATATGCATCGGATGTTTCTGTATAAAATGCGATAATTTCGCTGGAGCAAGAATTGGCAAGCAAGCTCTTCTCCTGCTTGACCAGTTTCTTTGTTCATACCGTTATAAATCGATTAGTATTTGTACGATCTTCTGTAAATCTTCTTTTGGTATTTTATAATCTTTTGATGAATAAATATGTTTTAGAAGCTGATTGCTTTTCATGATTTTAACAGTCTCTTCTTTCACTGTTACTTCCGCTTCTTCATTGGTAAAAACGACAATACCTTGAATCCAATACGGAAAAGGAGTGACGCCGAATATGCGTTTGGATTTTTTATCAAAGAAGGTTTTTAGTTCCCAGATATTTCTTTTCAGCTGTTTGCTTGGATTGTTGATGTAGCCTTTATACAATCCGCCGTTTCTACCGATCTTTTGGTATTCCCAAACATCTACCACACAAGAAATATCTCCTTTGTAGTGTTTTGTTTCCATCAGAAAAATGCCGTTTGGACCGATTAACAAATGGTCAATATCACAATTTTTAAATGGCAGCGAAAGATTATTGATCAGAACATATTCATCCGGCAGAACGGATAACACCTCTTCCACTCTCTCTTGTCCTTTTAATCCGGCACGCCAAATCCTGGCTGTGGTGATTTTATCCTGAAACAGATATCCGCTGACAACAAACACGATAAAGCCGATAAAATAAAACAAATAACCCGATTTTTCCAGATCAAACACACCAAAAACTATCAAGAGTATACCTAATGCGAAAAAAAGGATCTCAATGGTAGTTTGCAGTTCAAGTGATGATAACATATCTTTTACAAAATTTTTCTTATTAATGACAATCATCTAATTTTTCCTTGTAAAAATGTCCTGCGGTGGTAATCAGTCAATCCGTATTCATCTATTTCTCGATAATGTTTTACCGTACCGTATCCTTTATGCTGGTGAAAACAATAATCGGGAAAAAAACGATTCAAACTCGTCATATAACGATCCCTGACAACTTTTGCAACAATGGAAGCAGCCGCTACCGATGCAATCAGGGAATCTCCTTTGACAACAGAGACTTGGGATAAACCTTCAGGTAAAGAGATCGCAAAATTACCGTCAATACAAATTTCAACCTCTTTTTTCCATTCCTGCGGAAGCGTGTTGACACATCGTAAAACAGCTGATTGCATCGCTTGCTTGGTTGCATTTAAAATATTATAGTGGTCTATGGTTTTTGCAGAACAAAAAGCCACTCCGAGATGCGGTTTCGTCGCCATAATCTCTGAAAGCAAACTCTCTCTTTTTTTCGCAGAAATCATTTTTGAATCATACACCTGCAACATAATAGGTCTGATTTGAAACAATATCGCAACTGCAATGACCGGACCTGCAAGACAGCCTCTACCGACTTCATCAACGCCGATCACTCGTTTCTTGCCTGTAAAAGCAAGAATCTGGGATTCATTGTCCCATAATGAGTGTTGAAAATCAGTAAACAACATGGCTGAGCAGTTTTACAGACTGTAAAGGCCAGAAAACGAGAATTGCTCTGCCTGAAATACTCTTCAACTCAATGGGTCCAAAATCTCGACTGTCTAAACTATTATTCCTATGATCTCCCATCACAAAAAATTCATTTGGCTTCAATGTCTGTAAGGAAGCTTTTCCGGGGGTTTCTATCTGTAAATAACTTTCTTTCAATTTTTCATTGTTAATGTAGACTGAGCCCTCTTTCACTTCGATTGTTTCTCCGGGTAAACCAATAATGCGTTTTACGTAATAGACTTGTTTATCCCCGCCTGGTGGAACAAAAACTACTATATCGCCACGGTTGGGCTTTTTGAAACGATACAATAATTTGTTAACAATGATCAAATTATTCTCTTTGAGAGTGGGTAGCATGGAGCCCATCTGCACTTTGTAGGGTTGGAATAAAAACTGCCTGACAACAAAAGCTACTATTAATGCGATACAAATGGTCTGAATCCACTCAAAAATTTCTTTTTTTTGTTGTGGAGAGATCTTCATTATTTAGCGACAGCTTTTTTTACTGCGTTTTTCCGTTCAATTTTATTGATTAGGTTGTTGGATTCCCTAATATAATAAAGTTTTGCTCTTCTGACTTTTCCTCTGCTAATTACCTCAATTTTACCAATGATGGGAGAGTGCATCGGAAATACTTTCTCCACTCCTTCGCCGTAGGAAACCTTACGAACGCAGAAGCTCTCATGAATCCCGCCACCTTTTTTTGCGATCACCAAACCTTCAAAAACCTGTAAGCGTTCTTTCGCTCCTTCTTTGATCCTTTGATATACTTTCAGGGTATCGCCTACGTCAAAAGCAGGTAAATCTGTTCTCAATAAGCTATTATCCATTTCATCAATCAAATTCATTTTGATTATCCCTTCCTTTACCTCATATTCGCAAAAGATAATTATACAGAAAACTCTCCGTTTACAAAGCGCTACTTTTCCAAGAAAGAAAAAAAACTAAACCCTGTCCATTTTTGGTACTTTTTTTAGCCCTTCATCTAGTTCATAATGAAAATAAAAAGGTATAAACCCTCTGTCTACCACCTCGTCGATTTCCTCGTAATGATCGATTCGTCTCAATAAATGTGCCTTTTCATCAAGTCCAAGCTCATGAATAAAGTCTTCAATGATACCTTTCGGACAAGCATACACAAAAAGATGACCCTCTACCGTTGCAAATATTGGATTAAACTCGACAATTAAGGAATTTTTGTAATTTCTTTTGAGCAGCATCCCTGATTCCACTAGTTTTTTTACATAGACTTTTCGACAAGAAGGAGATCGATCCAGAATGTTGGCAATCTCTTTAAACAATAACGGAACGGAATGAGTCATGATTTTTCTGGAAATATCAAGCCTGAACCACCATAAATCATAACTGAGCAACGCTTCTCTTTTCGCAACGATGCTCATAGGTCCGATATACATATTGCGTATATACAATTGATCAGGATAATCGTAGATCCGAGAAGGCATTTTCTTGTCTGAACCAGCCGATAATGCCCAGTCTTCAGCGATCAATTTGCCTTGCAACGCCGGATTCCAGAAAGAGGTGATGCGATTCACTTCCTCTTTGACCGGAAAAAAGCCTTTTATAAATACTTGGGTACCAGGGACATGGTGGTTAGTTTTTCCGATTAACACAAATAAATTGGTCTGTGTTTGTTCGGGAAAGCGAAGAGGGAAAAAACAAAAAACCTTATTATGACTAAAGATAAAGACAGGTTTCTGATGCAAGGAGAAATAAAATGAAGCGATTTTCATGCCTTCTCCGTAAAAACCTCTCATCCAGGAAGCTTTATCGCTCATTCCTAATTGAAACGACTCGATAGATATCCCTTTTCCAGTATCTTTCAACCAAGTTCCGCTATCATCCTGGGAAATAGCAGCTTCCGGTTTCCCATTGAGAAGTTCCGTTTCGTCCAATGCATTTTGTATGAGCTCTCTCAGCGAAATCATCTCAGTCAAGTCTCTTTTTTCGATATAATCGCCTGTCATCGCGGTTGACAAGACTAGATCAAAAGAAAGGATGTTCGGAATCCGGTAGGGCAACATCGCTTCCTCACTCAACCAGCCTTTCTCCAAAGCTTCCCGTACAGAAGTGATATTGGTTTGTAAAGCGACGGGTACTTCGTATTCATCAAACAACGCATTATCTTTACGGTTCATTTGCTTCTCCTAATTCGTTCCTATTTTCATCTATTTTTTCAATTGGTAGAAATTCTATATAATGGTATCATTATTACAAATACTTTTTCAGAAAATAGCCTAAGGAGGAGAAATTGAGAGAAGAATGGTTCAATCTTTCTTTTTCCATTGAAGATTACATCGGTATCATCACTCTTTCAGACAATTCTGGAGACAATCTGATCTCGATTAAGATGCTCAGGGAGCTCAAGAATGGTCTAAAAGTGTTTCATCACAGCAAAGAAGTAAAAGTCATTCTGATTCGCGGAAACCAGAGCTGTTTTTCCAAAGGATTGGATCCAAAAGAGATAGACAACCATTCAAACCTTGAAGTGGCAGATTATATCGAATTTGGCTGGAAAGTGTTTAACAAACTCAGCGAAATCAGAAAGCCGATCATTTGTGAAGTATCGGGAGATGCTTTTGATGGTGGGTTTGAGATTACTTTGCTGGCAGATTTGGTGTATGCAAGTCCGCAAGCTCGTTTTGGGTTTCCAGGTATCAAACACCTAAACAGTCCTGTGTATGGCGGCATGACTAATCTGATCGATCTTGCCGGATTACGTTTCACAAAAGAATTACTCTTTAGGGGGCATATTATTGATGCCAATCTTGCTCTTGAAAAAGGAATAGTGAACCAGATTTTTTCTTCAGATGATATTTCAAAAAATGTTCTCGGAATATGTAAGGAAATTGCCGCTCAAGAACCGACTGTGATTGCTTACATGAAAGAGAATGCCGGAAAAATCATTGATTTACTACGCAGACTCAGGGTGCCGGATGAATTAAACGCGTTCACCATTACCCGCAATATCACCAAAAAGAACAATTAACCTACCGAGTAGGTTTGTTTGTGTTTGTAAGTTTCATTGTTTTTCTATCAACACTTCATACTTTTTTTATAACTTATCGGTATAGTGCTTGTATGAAAAAACATACATGGCTTTTAAAGCAGACTTCTCGGGTATTTCTGTTTTTTATGTTGTTTGCTCTTCTTTTACCAAGTTTTTGGAATCCTGCTTTCTGTTGCGAATTGTATATCAGCCCCACAGCGATCGAGGTGGTTCGCAATGAAAAAAAATTGATCACCGTCAGCAAGCAGGTTATACATAAAAAATGCAAACAGGATATTTCAGGAATACAACTCTATCCGGAAAACTGCCTCATTGAATCTGAATCAGATTGGATTTCAGAAGGTTTCAACTGGAAAAAGGAATTAACTGTTATTTTTCCTGCTGCCGGGGAGGCGTATCTCACTCTTTCCAATTCGTGCGAGTTATTTCCAATCCGCCCGTTCAGGGCAGTTTATCATGTCAAAGAGGTAATTCAATCCCCTTCTGCTGCACCAACAACAACCCCATCGGTACCCGTTTCATCGCCTGAATCGGTTACCGAATCGGTCACCCCAACAAAAAGTGATACGTTTCAATCTATCTCACCGGATAAACTAGATGAAAAGAAGAATGTCAACTCAACACAAAGCGTCACCGAACCATTAACAATTCAACGGCAGAGATGGTCGGATTACTTTTTAAAATATGAGTTTTATATCCTCATCATGCTTCTGATACTCTCAATTGTATTGAATGTAACTTTCCAAAGTAGATTCCGGTTTCTGGTCAATCTTGTTTCCCTAGGTTATCTTGGTTTTTTTACCGGTGGTTGTTTATGTACAATCGGTTTGATAGAAAAAGCACCCATTTTTGGTTTTACTACTTCGTTGGGTGTTTTCTCGATCCTATTGATTACCTTGTTAATGGTTGTTAGTTTGCTGTTTGGCAGGATTTTTTGCGGATGGATTTGCCCTCAAGGTGTTTTGCAAGAATTTCTCTACCGGTCATCCGGTCACCAAAGTAAACAGTACAAAACTAGGTTGTTGTACAGAATTTTGCCCGGATTTTCCTTTTTTCTGGTTTTTATAGTTTCTTATTTCTGGAAAATATCAGTTTTATGTGAATTCGACCCTTTTAGGATACCTTTTCACCTCACCGGATCAGCACTTCTATTAGGCCTTTTTATTCTGATCGCAGTACTCTCCATATACTACTACCGACCATACTGTCGATTTTTTTGCCCACTGGGTTTCCTACTGGGTACTGCTTCATGGCTGGGGGGGAAACTCAATATACGTTGGATCGACAAAAAGGTGAATTGTGATCAATGTGTAACGTGCAGTAAAAACTGTCTTTCGGATGCTTTGACCGCTAATCCATCGTTATTACAGATTGATACTTTCTCTTGCATTGAGTGCGGTTCCTGTCATGAAACTTGTTTTCGATTCAGAAAAAAATCATAAAAAAAACGGACCAAGCATAAAACTCAGTCCGTTACTAACTAATTTAAATTAAGAGCGAAGTGTTATTACCAGGAACGGTTGCGGTTAAAATTCGATCTGGGTCTGCTGTCACGAGATCTTTCTTCTCTCGGTCTTGCTTCGGCTACGTTAATCTGTCTGCCTTTCACGTTTTTGCCATTTAATGCGGCGATAGAAGCATTTGCTTCCTCCTCATTTGGCATCTCAACAAAGGCAAAACCTCTGGATCTATTTGTCATCTTATCTTTCAGAATCGACAAGGAACTGATTTGACCAAACTGGCTGAACTCTTCACGTAATTCATCCTCGGTCATATCAAACGACAAATTCCCAACGAAAATATTCATTCTTTCCTCCAACAACTAACAAATTTGTTCACTTGATCTTTCATGTTGGAGAACGTGTACCGATCTTAACCAACACGCGAACAGTAATAACGACAAGAAATACTATCATGATTTCAAAAAAACTCAAATTTTTTTGCGACAATTTTACTTTTTTTTTGCTTTGGTAATGCAAGCAAACAGACTCGAGTGTAAAAAATGTGATTGTGGTTATAATCAAATTGGTTGGAAGCGATTACCGGAATAACGGAACAGAAAGGAAAAAGCGTGAGCGAAACCAGTCGTAGAATCAACAATAATCCTCACTACCCTTTCTTGATTACATTAATCAGCTTGCTTGTATTTGGGATTGTTTCCATTTATAGCGCTAGTTTTTCGATGCATGCCTCTCAAATCCTGATGATGAAACATTTTGTTTTCATAGGTATCGGAATCGGCTTATTTATTCTGATCATCTTTCTTCCCAGAGACAGTCTTCAAGATATAACCTCTTTTTTTTATTGGGTATGCATAGTTTTATTGACAGTGCTATTAGTGTATAGGATTTTTCATATCGGGAACGAATCGGTATACCGTTGGATACAGATCGGTTCAGCAAAACTGTTTCAACCTTCCGAATTTATAAAAATTGCATTAATATTAATGCTGGCCAAAGTCTTTTCTGACCCGAAAAAAAGCAACGCCAGAGCGTTTCTGGAGGGTGGATTGTATGCTGCCTTGCCTTTCTTCCTGGTTATGATGCAGCCGGACCTCGGTACCGCTTCAGTCATTTTGATTATTTTTTTAAGCATGACTTTTATCTCAAGGCTTGGATTCGGGTATATCATTCTGTCTGTAAGTTGTATGGTGTTGGCCTTTTTTCCTGCCAGAAAGTTTTTAATTCACGATTACCAAATTCAACGTTTCACCACTTTTTTACACCCCGAAGCAGATCCTACAGGAGAAGGTTGGAGTATTATGCAGGCTTTAATTGCGATTGGTTCGGGTGGTTCTCGAGGAAAGGGTTTTCTGCAAGGTACCCAATCAAAAATGAGATTCTTACCGGATACTCAGTACTCTGACTTCATTTTTTCCGTGATAGGAGAGGAGTTTGGATTGATAGGCGGTATTTGCTTGATCATTCTTTTTATTGTATTACTGCTATGTACGCTGGATGTGTCTCTCCACTCCGAATCACACTACTTGAAAATGGTTACCCTTGGCGTAACATGCTATTGGTTAATGCAATTCTTCACGAATATCGCTATGAATATCTCCCTTATGCCCGTTACAGGCATCCCATTACCTTTCATTAGTTATGGCGGAAGCGCTCTTCTCACTAATTTCATGGCAGCAGGATTGGTATACTATGCCCAGATACATCGAAAAAAGATTGAGTTCTAAACCCTCTCAAAAAAATCAAAAAAAGCTAGTATAATAAAGCTATGATGAGAAAAAAGTGTGCGGTACTTTTTGTTATTTTTTGTATTGGGATTGTTTTTTTCTTTTCAAACCTATCTTTCGTAACAAGTGTCCAGGCGATTCAAGTATCGGTCAAACCTAGAAGAATCACTACGAAAGCTACCTACCTGATTGAACTTAAGCTAGAAAAAGCATTGGAAGTGCATGACTGGATAAAGATCACTTGGCCAAAGGAAGCGAAACTGCCAGTTCTACCGGAAGATCAAAATGAAAGAACCGCTGAACTAAAACGAATTATTGAATCTATCTATATCGGCACCTCTCCCTGTTCCGCATGTCAAGGGTTGCCAGAGATTAACTACCGCGAAAACTCCATTAAATTCAACATCCATATGGAGTTAAATCCAGCCATTCCAGGCTATGAAAAAGTCAATATAACCGTCACGGACAGAGTGGGTGTTATTAATCCCCCCTCTCCCGGCTTTTATAAACTAAAAATCTCCACAGCCAAAGAAATCGAGTCCTTTCAATCCGAACCATTTGAGATAGTAGAAAGTCGTTTGGGTTATCCCGAAGGCATCCCGGTTGTGACTGTTGCGCCAGCTGGCTTTTTTCAAAACGCTTCGTACGAGGTTCGATTCTGTGTGGGACGTGGCGGACAGATGTCGTTCAATCAAAGCAGAATCCGGATTCGTTTTCCCAAAGAGCTTCGTTTTGCATATGAGCTTGAGAAAATACCAGTATTTGCCATCAAAGTTAATGGTAAACCAAACAATAACCGGTTTGCTTTTTCAGAGCAGACGATAACCATGATCACTCCGGTCGACATTGAGAACAGCGGAGAGGTGACGGTATTATTTGAGAAAGAATTCGGAATCATTAATCCAGTTGAAACCGGTTCTTACCAACTGGAAGTATCCACTTCAGAGGATCCGGAATGGGTAGCCTCCGAACCTTTTCAAATAGAAAATCAAGGCACGGGTTTACGTATTCATCCGAACAAAACAAACCAAAAAGCCGATATTCAGTTTATCGTCACACTGCCTGTCGGACTTACTGACACCAATCCGCTGTTAGTTGAGTTTCCTGCTTCTTTTTCGATGCCTATCCACATAGAAAGTTCTTCAGTCAGCATCAATTCACTCTCTTCTGACACGGTTTCGGTCCAAAAAAACGTCCTCATCATCTATCCGCCCGAGAATGTTCCGCCATTCACCCCCATGACTATTCAAATTCATCAAGAAGCTGCCATTCGAAATCCCAAAGAGACAGGCAAGGTGAGGTTATCCTATAAAACGGCTCAAGATACGAGT
>Ga0255340_1006498_pt1 | contig 10115 bp, 7 predicted proteins | sample wastewater_treat_7_FD_192417 | JGI IMG/M metagenome (GOLD analysis project Ga0255340, IMG submission 192417) | Wastewater microbial communities from Lulu Island WWTP, Vancouver, Canada - plant10 | ecosystem: Engineered > WWTP > Wastewater > Unclassified | place: Canada: Vancouver, British...
TCCCGTCTTCTGGGCGTTGAAACTCGGCAGTCCGGAGAGTGTCCAACTCGTGGATTTCCGCCCAGGCGCAGAGGAGTCATGGGGCCTTCGCGACCATATCGTCTGGAAGTTCCCGCAGCGTGGTGACCTTGCGCCTGTCGAGATGCATTGGTTTGACGGACTCAAAGGCGACCTGCACTGGGATGACAGCACATGGACGAAGGGCACCTACAAGTACATCGTCAAAAAAGAACACCAGAACCTGCCGCCGAAACTGTTGGAGATCGAGAAGAAGCACGGTGTCGATCTTGGCCGTTGCGCGTCGATCCTGATTGGCGAGAAAGGCGTTCTCTGCATCAGCGTGTTTGGCGAGAGTCTGCGGTTTGTGCCGGACAGTCTCCGGTCTACGATTCCGCCGCCGCCCAAGACGCTCCCGCGCATCCGCGGTTCGCATCAGGTGGATTTCATGCGCGCGTGCTTGGGCGGTCCAGCGGCCTGCGCGAACTTTGACTACTCACAACCGCTCAATGAAATCGTGCTGCTCGGTGTCGCCGCTATTGAGGAAGGCTCCGGCAGACGGTTGGATTGGGACGGCAAGGCCGGGCGCTTCAAGGATGCTGCGGCGAACAAGGTTTTGAGTGTGCCGAGCCGCGCAGGCTGGGAAGCGTGATTGGGAGTTAGAATTTAGGAGTTAGGATTTAGGATTTAGGATTTGTCCGGCTTTACGATAGGTTTACACTTTCTTCTTGAAGTCTAAGAAGAAAGCGGGTAGCAATGAAGGACAGAATGAGGTACAGTGAAGCGTTCAAACTCAAGGTGATGGAGGAGCTGAGAGACGCAAAATGGAAGTCAGTTAAGGAGGCCGCCAAGGCATATGGAATTTCGGAGATGTCGGTCTACAACTGGATGCACAAGCTCGGCTTCGAACATCTGAAAGGAAGGCTCGTTTACGTGAAGACACGGACGGAATTGGATCGGATCAAGGAGCTCGAGGCGGAGAACCTCCGCCTCAAGCAGAGCCTCGCGGACGAGGTGCTCGACAACAGGCTGAACCAGGCGTTTCTTCGGATCGCCTGCCGGCGGGCCGGGACGACCGTCGAAGATCTAAAAAAAAAGAATGGTGGGATGCCGCCCACGACACCCACGAGCGGGATGGCCTGCCAGTGACGAGGCTTTGCGCCAGATGTGGAAAGAGCACGGTCGCCTACTACAAGGGCCGCAAGGCGCGCGAGGAGCGCGTCGGGCGGGAAGACGTCATTCTTCTGCTGGCCCGTCGCGAACGCATTGTCAACCCGATGGCCGGCTGTAAGAAAGTGCTTTTCGCCATCCGGCCGGAAATGGCCGGGGCGGGGATCTCGATGGGCGTCAACAGCTTCTACAAGCTGATGAAGGAGAACGGCATGATGGTGCCGAAGCGCAAGAAATACAGCTGCAAGACGACGCGGCAGGACAAGTCTCTGGTGCCTTCGCCGAATCTGGTCAAGGACATGGAGATCAATGCTCCCGATCAGGCGGTGTGCTCGGACATCACGTACATCTACACGGAAGAGGGGTTCCTGTTCCTTTCGCTGATGATGGACATGTTCGTGCGCGACATCGTCGGCTGGGCGGTCTGCGACTCGCTGAAGGCCGAGGGCCCTCTGGCCGCGCTGGAGATGGCGAGCCGTGCGCTGAAGCCGGGAGCGAAGCCCGTGGCGCACTCCGACCGCGGCTGCCAGTACGCTTCGCACGCCTACCGCGAGGCGCTCGAGAAGCTCGGCTGGCGGTCCAGCATGACGGAAGAACTCCACTGCTACGAGAATGCGATGGCGGAGCGCCTGAACGGCATTCTCAAGTATGAGTATTTCCTCAACACGCACTTCAAGACGAAGAAGGAAGCGATCAAGGCGATCAAAGAGGCGATCCGGATCTACAACACGCGCAGGCTGCACGAGAAGTGTGGCTTCAAGACGCCGGCGGCGTTCCGTGAGGAGACGATGAAAAAAGTTGCATGAGGTCGGCGGCCGCCGCCCCCCCGGGGGGGCGCACCCCTTGGCCACCGCCCACCCCCCCGGGGGGTGGGCGCACCCCTTGAAGGGAAGCACATCAATGTTCAACCAACCATCAAGAACCAAGTGTTAACCTGGAGCCGTGACTTGACATGGGGAGTTAGGATTTGGGAATGAGGAATGAGGAGTTGAACAATGAAAAGACGTGATTTCATCAAAACGACAGCGGCCGGGATCGGTGGGCTGTCAGTTATGGGGGCGCGCGGTCAGGGTGTGACCGACGCCAAAAAGCCACTGCGCATCGCTTTGATCGGCTGCGGCGATCGCGGCGCCAGGCAGTTGCTCGTTGAGTGCTGCAAAGAGCAGGTCGTGGCGTTGGCCGATCCCGATCCCGCGCGTATCGCGTTCGCATTGCAGCAGGTGCGTAAAACCCTGCCTTCTGCTGATACCGGCGCGATCAAGACGTTTTCCGATTACCGGAAACTTTTCGATGTGATGGGTAAAGATTTGGATGCGGTGTTCATCGCCACGCCCAACCACCAGCACGCGATACCTGCGCTGATGGCAGTCCGCCGCGGCATCCATGTGTATGTTGAAAAGCCCCTGACGCACACGATCCAAGAGGCGCGCTTGCTGCGGGACGAGGCCAAGCGTCATGGCGTGGTGACCCAGTTGGGCAATCACGGCCACTCGAACGAGGGATGCCGCCGCCTCTGCGAATACATCTGGGCGGGTGCGATTGGTCAGGTGCGCGAGGTGTATTGCTGGACTAGCCGTTGTAACGGCCTGCCCGACGGCAACCATTCGCCGGCCCTTCCCTTGCCGCAGGGCTTTGACTGGGACTCATGGATCGGGCCAGCGCCTTTCCGTGAATTCCACAATGACCTGCACCCGCACAACTGGCACCTCTGGCGCGATTTCGGCAACGCCGCAATCGGTAACATGGGATGCCATATCATCGATCCCGCATTCTGGGCACTCAAGCTGCAAGCGCCGGAAGCGGTAGAACTCGAGGATGTGCGTGGCGGAGACAGCAAGGTCTGGCCGATCACGACCCGCCTCCGCTGGGACTTCCCGGCCCGCGGCGAGATGGCACCGGTCAAGGTCTACTGGTACGACGGTCTGGCGCATGATCTGGAATACGGTGAGCAGACGGTGGCGCGGCGCTGGCGCAACGTCAATAAGCGCGAATGGCAGTACTTGCCGCCGTTGGTCCTCGAGCTGGAAAAGAAATACGGCCGGGATTTCGGCAGGAACGGATCGCTGCTCATTGGTGACAAAGGGATCATGACGGTCGGCGAGTTCGGCGACGTTTGCCGCATGGTGCCCGAGGAGGCACACCGGGCTTATCCGATCCCCGACAAGATCCTGCCGCGTATCAAAGGTACGCATCAGGACGATTTCTTCCGAGCGTGCCACGGCGGTGCGCCGGCTTGCTCGAATTTCGAATACTCCGCACCGTTGGCTGAGATCGCTCTGCTTGGCAACATCGCAATGATCGCGGGGTGCGGTCGCCGTGTCGAGTGGGACGCCGCTACGATGCGTTGCACGAACATGCCGGAGTTAAACACGTATGTGAAAACGACTTATCGAGAGGGGTGGTCCCTCTAATGTTTGATTTTCACTCTCTCTCCGTGCTGTGCGCGGAGGCACGCTTAGTTCCCACTAACCGATTACGCGTGGCCGTCGCGCTTTTGATGGTGGTTGCGCTCTCGGTGTGCGCAGAGGAGAAGCTGCCCGTGTCGCTCGATGCGCGGACCGACTTCTACTCGTCCTATGTGTGGCGCGGTAAAGTGCTGGACCGGCATGCCGTGGCGCAACCCAGTGTCATCACGACCTACAACGCGCAGGAGTACGGCGCGTTCTCCTTGAAGTTTTGGGTGAACTGGGACTTGACCCAGCGTTCCTCCAAACCCAAGGCGACGCGTACGGGCGGCGGAATCAACGTGTTCAACATCACGCCGTCTTACAGCCGGGCGTTCGGGCCTGTGGATGTCACGATCGGCAACATCTTTTACACGTTCCCGGGCGATGGTTATCCAAAGAACAGCAACAGCACGTATGAACTTTTCACGACGGTGGCCTACAAAAACCCAGTCGTGACGCCTTCGCTCAGTGTCTACTACGATTACCGTGACGTGGGCGGCAGTTTCCTTGAGGACAATCCGCTCAAAGACCTCTATATCCGCGCCGCGCTAGACAAATCGGTACCGATCACTGAGCGGCTGCGCGCCGGCGGGTGCGTGCTGCTCGGTGCCGGCACCAGCCGCTACAACGCGGTCCGCTACAAGTCGCCCGGCGAAGGCTTTGCCGATTATCAGACCTCGCTCTTTTTGTCGTATGCCGTCACCGAGAACTTCTCGGCCGGCGCGACGCTGGCCTATACCGGTCTGATCGGTGGAGCCTGGGGGCTCGACCGCAGCGCCTGTTCGCCGGACGAGATCGTGTGGGGCGGCGTGAATCTGCGGCTGCTTTTCTAATTAACTCATTAACTTGGGTTGCGGGCGTTGCCCGCATCCGCGCTATTTCCCCATCAGTGCGTTGATGATCAGCAGGTCGAGTTCTTCGTAGTCGCGCGCGGCGATGAGGGCGTCGACGGCCTTCTGATCCAGCCCGCGCGAGACCTCGAGCAGGTTCAGGAAAACCGTGCGGCTGTTGGAGAGGTGCTTGGTGCTGACATCGAATTTTTGCGTGCGCATGGCTTTGATGTCGAGACCGACAAACTCTCCGCTGCTGCCGTAGGCGTGGCGATCGAGAATGCGCACTTGATTGAACGCGCGCCGCAGGTCGATGCTGCCGAAGCTGCGGTCCGCGTCGAACTTGATGCCGTTCTGGTCGTTCAGATGCACCGAGAAGAGTTTTTTGTGCGCCAGCGCAAAGCCCATCTCGTCCGAGGGATCAAGACCGGCGAGAATCGCGTGCGCGCTCTCGATATTTACGCCGACGCGCGCGGGATCGGAGCAGAGGTGCCCCAGAGCGATCGCGTGACCGGTGGTGGGGATGTAGGCCTGATCGACAGGCTCGTTGGGCTTGGGCTCAATCGCAATGCGGATGGAAGAGTCATGGGCCAGCATGCGGTTGATGGCCTCGACGAGATACTCGGTCGAGCGCTTGCTGTCCTTGGACTCGCGCACGTAGGTGCCTTCGCGGGCCAGCCAAAGCACGATCAACTTGGTGCCCAGCGCATGGGCAATGTCGATGGCCCGCAGACTGCGCTCGATGGCGTAGGTGCGGCAGGCGGGATCGTTGGCGGTGTAGCCGCCGTCGATCGTGCGCGGGTCTTCCCAGAGCCGGGGGGCCACGAACTCGGCGACCAGCCCTTCGCCGTCCAGCATGCTCTTCACTTCCTTGGCCTTTTTTGCGAGCGCGGCAGAGTCGAGGTCATTCAGATCGGGCACGGCGTCGTCATCGTGAAACTGGACGCCGTCGAAGCCCAGCGGCTTGAACAGCTTCAACTTTTGGGCGAATGACATTGAGTCGCGCACGGGCGGACCGAAGGGATCAGCGCCTTCGTGAATGTTCCAAGGGCCAAATGAGAAACGGAATGTCGCCTGCATGTATCAACCTCCTGAGTTAGAGTAATAGGATGTGGTGCCAGTATATCCGAATGCGCTGCGGAAGTCTTTACCGAAAACATCAAAAGGACTAAAAAGGGGCAAGCACGGTTTTGCTTTATTTTGCCGTGCCGGTGTTGAAAAACGGCCGGAGTTGTCCTATCCTTAAATCGACCCGTGCGCGTTCCGTCACGAGGGACGGACGCCGGGGCGTGTTGAAGTCATGAAAAAGGGAGAGACAGCATGAGTATGCAGGGAGCAGTTTTTTCGCGTCGGTCGTTCATGGGGGGCTTGGCAGCCGTAGGCGCGATGCCGCTTTTGCCAGGGTGCCGCTCGATGTGTGCGGGCAAGGGACCGCGCTCGAAGTTCGGCGGGGTGCAGATCGGCGTGATTACCTACAGTTATCGTTCGATGCCCGACAAGAGTGCTGAGGCGGTGTTGAAGCAGGTTGTGGATAGCGGTATCAATTCGATCGAACTGATGGGGGACATGGTTGAAAAGTACGCTGGCTCGTCGCTGGAAAAGGTCGCGGAACTGCGCAAGATGTATGCGGATGCCGGGGTCGGCATTCACATCGTCAAGTTTGGCAATATCGGTGACAAGAATTGCACGGACGAGCGGATCGCCTACTACTTCAACGTAGCCAAGGCGCTGGGTGCCCAAGCCATCACGCGCGAAATTTCGGAAGAGGCGGCCAAGCGTGTCGGCCCGATGGCGGACCAGCACGGCGTGAAGGTGGCGTTCCACAACCACACGCAGATCAACGCGACAACTTATGATGGTCCGATCCTGTCGTATGGCAAGAATCTCGCGATCAATCTCGATATCGGCCACTATGTGGCGGCGAACGACGATTGCGTACTGGCGATCATCGAGAAGTACCACGACCGTATCTTCAGCCTGCACCTCAAGGACCGCAAGAGCAAGGCGAATAAGGGTGCCAACATGCCGTTCGGTCAAGGCAACACGCCGATCATCGAAGCGCTGCAACTGCTCAAGAAAAACAAGTGGCGCATCTACGCCGACATTGAACTGGAGTATCCGGTGCCGCAAGGTTCGGACGCCGTGCAGGAAGTCGTCAAGTGCGTGCAGTATTGCAAGCAGGCCTTGATCTAAACCGGCAGCGTCACGCGCACGCCGGTCAGCACAACAAAAGTGGAGGTGTGGCAATGAACACATGGGGAATTCGTTTGGTGCGATTGTCAGTGATCGGCTTGCTCTGTGTGAGTGCGGCCGCGTGCGCGTGCTCGGATGATGGGGTCAACACGGTAAACGGCGTGTCGAATGCGGTTCCGCCCGGTTACGTGCCGCCGCTGGTCAGCAACGGCAGCCTCTGCTTGCAGGTGGATCAGACCGGTGGCCAGTTGCAGCAGGCCTATGTCAATATGGTGCCCACGATCTTCTGGGCGGGGCGTCGCTACGATCCGCCAGCTTCGCGCCTGATCCCGTTCGGCCATTTTGCTTGGCGTCTCGAAGCCGATGGCCAGCCGTGTCCGGTGCCGGCGACGTGGTCGCAGACGCTGGATACGCGCGCCGGCGTCGTGAACTGCCGTAACCGTTTCGCGCAGGGCGTGGAGGCTGAGACGACCATTTTCACGCCGCTGGGACGCGATCTGATTGTGCTGCAGCGCCGCTACCGTTCAGCCGATGGAAAACCGCACCGTGTGCGTGCTACATTCGCGTATGCGTTTTCCGAGCCGCGCAAGAGCGAAGGTTTTCCGTGGCGCGTGACCGGCACGAGCGTCGGGGACGAGTCCGCGCGTTGTGCGCGCATCACGTATCGGGCCGACGGCTATCCGGCCAGTTCCGGGATCGTAACGCTCGCCGCCGACACGCCGGTCACGGCCAAAGCCGATGGCGCGCGGGTTGAACTGGCTTTCGAGGGCAGCGTGAACGAGGACCAACCGCTCGTGCAGACTGTCTACCTGATCTTTGCCGACTCGCTCGACGGCAAGGATGTTGAGGCGCGCGAGCAAAAGACGCGGACCGAAGTACTCGCGCTGGGATACGGCGCGCTTCTGGCTGAACAGCGGGCAGCGTGGGCCGCGTATTGGGAGCGCTCATTTGTGCGGTTGCCCGATGCCGCGCTGATGCGCATGTATACCACCGCGCAGTACCACCTGCGCGCCAATGCCACCCGGTGGTCGTTTCCGGTCGGCCTCTTCAACACGCACTGGTCCGGACGCTATTTCGGCTGGGACGAAATGTTCTGCTATCAAGCGATCGTGAGCAGTAACCGGCCCGAACTGGCGCGTCGTTGTCCTGAGTTTCGCTTCAAGGGATTGAAGAAGGCGCTGTACCGTAAGGCGCATTACGGACGTCCCGGTCTGTTCGGCGCGCATTATCCGTGGGAAGCACTGGAAGACGGTGCCGAAGGCGCGCCGCCTTACGGGTTCTGGGCTGACCACATTTTTCACATGTCCAACATCGCCCTGTCGGCCTGGTACCACTATCTTTACACGGAAGATGCCGACTACCTGTCGAAAGTCGGTTATCCGGTCATCAAAGAGTGCGCGCGCTTTTTCTTGGCGAACATGATCTACGAGTGGCCCGACGGTTCGATGATCATCGGCAAGTGCACCGATTTGGAGAGGCTGGGCACATCGCGCCTCAACCCCTTCCTCACTTCCTGTGGCGCGATCTACACGCTGGAGTCGGCGGCGGCCGGGGCCGAACTGCTTAAGCTCGATTCTGATGAGGCTGCGTCTTGGCGTCATGCTGCGTTAAAGTTACGTGAAAGTCTGCCGCGAGAGAACGGACGTTATGTGCCTTACAAAGGGTGTGCGGAAGAGAGCGTGGCCTCGTTGGGCGGACTCTTCCCGTATCCGCTCTTTGATGAGACGAGCGAGTTGCAGCGTAACGCAGTTTATCATTTTGTTCAGCATGGCCGGGCGTTCGGCAACATGTATCAGATGGGCACCTCCGTGTGCGCGTGGTATCTGGGCTGGATGGCGGCGGCGCTGGCCGAACTGGGCGACACGGTCGAACCGGCGCGCATGCTGCGGGAAGCGGCGGACGGAGCGGGATGCTTCGGCGAGATGTTTGAGATCAACGAGGAAAAGGTGCGCCGTTGTCCTTGGTTTTCCACAGCCTCCGGCAACGTTGTTTACGCGCTCAACCAGATGCTGGTGCAAAACCGCGAGGGGCGCATCCTGCTTGCGCGCGGCGTGCCTGCGGCGTGGCGGGATTACGCCTTCAAACTCGCCTGCCACGGTGATCTGGCTGTGGAGACCGAGGTCAAGGACGGTCGTCTTGCGCGGTTGGCGCTACTGCCGGGCGATCCTTCGCGCGAGCAGCGGCGGACCGTCATGCTGCCCGCCAGTCTCACGGAACAAGTCGCATTCGATACGGCGTCGGTCCTCAACGTCACGCGGCAGGATAGGAGCGTGCGGCTGGAGGTTCTTGTCAAAGGCCCTGTTGAACTGGTGCAGAGATGAAAACCATGCTTTATCGGTTTTCGACCGCACCTCCATCCGGTACGTGACGTGATACCATCCCCCCGGCGTCGTGGTGCCACAGTTGTCTTGCCAAGGCGGCACGTTACCACACCGCGAAAACGTTTCGCAACCCTTGAAAGTCTCATGTCAAACTACGCACGATACGGCGTACCGCCGCCCGTGAGTGCGATGTTCGGCATCGTGCGTAGTCGCGACACAATTCTCAACCAACTTGAAACCAAATGCGCTTGTCAGGCGCGGGGGCATGGGATATGCTTCTCATACGCTGATGTTCGGTGTTTCAACGCGCAGGATGGCGCGACCAAAAATGGGGGATGACAGATGAGGATGCTCGGTGTGGTAGGTGTGTGCGCGGTTCTGACGGGAGTGCATGCGTGGGCGGTGGAACTGGTCGCCAATCCCGGTTTCGAGACGGTGGACGATAAGGGAGGACCGGCGGAGTGGGGATGGTGGACGCGCGAGCCCGGTGCCGGCCGCATGGAGTTGTCGGATGAGCGGCATGACGGTGCGCGTTCGCTCAGGATCATTCACACGGGCGAGAAGGATTGGTGCACCACCAACAGCCGCCGCACGCCGGTCAAGCCCGGTGAGTCGTATGCGATCACCTGCTGGATGAAGCGCGCCGGTGACGCCCGTGGAGGCTCCGTTCAAGTGGTGGGCAACAAGGGGAGGGAACTGGTCAGTTGGTCGATCGGACGTACCGCCGAGCCGCGCCGTGCCGGATGGCAGCGTTGCAAGTCGTGGTTCACGGTGCCGGAGGGGGTCGACACGGTCTATGTGCGCGTCGTGGGCGCCGGGAAGAGTGACTTCTGGGTGGATGACGTGCAGGTCGTGCCGGAAGTGGAGCCGCCTATGCCCAGGGGGCCCAAGGTTGACGGTTGGGCCAAGACGCGTCCGGTCGAGCCCATGGGCCGCGGTGCGCTGGCGGTCGAGACGGCGGAGGGCGTTTACGTAAATTGGCGCTTGCTGCGTGAGGATGATCCCAAGATCGCGTTCAATGTGTTCCGCCAGAAAGACGGTGCCCGTGTCAAACTCAATGCGACGCCGATCACGCAGACGACGGATTTTCTGGATACGAACGGGTTCGATGCCACAGTGAGTTACGTGGTCGAGCCGGCAGACGGCTTCAAAGGCGC
>Ga0255340_1006499_pt1 | contig 10115 bp, 7 predicted proteins | sample wastewater_treat_7_FD_192417 | JGI IMG/M metagenome (GOLD analysis project Ga0255340, IMG submission 192417) | Wastewater microbial communities from Lulu Island WWTP, Vancouver, Canada - plant10 | ecosystem: Engineered > WWTP > Wastewater > Unclassified | place: Canada: Vancouver, British...
AAGAATTAATAAAAACCTAAATCTTGGCGAAGAAGAAATTAAAAAAGTTGTTGATGAGATTAAACTTCTTACTTCTGGGCAGGAAGGAATCAAAAAATTCCTGTATTTTCTTAAATACGGTATTGGGGTAAAATTTGAAAAAGAGAGAATAGTAAAAACCGTTAGTCTATTCGATTTTGAAAATATTGAAAATAACGAGTTTATATTCTCAAGACAAGTACACCACAAAGAAAAAGATCTGATTATTCCCGATATTATTTTATACATCAATGGCATTCCTTTGGTTGATATTGAATGCAAGAGCCCGACAAGTCTTAGGGTTAGTTGGGAAGAAGGATATCGCCAAATAAAAAAGTACGAAGAATTAGCCCCTGAACTTTATAAATATATTCAAATTGGAATTGCTTTTGCCGAGAAAGTGAGATATTTTCCCATTGTTTCTTGGCAGAAAGATGTGTTGGTTTATTTGTGGAGAGAGGGGGAGTTACCGGAAGATGAGGCAATATTTGGTTTACTTAAGCCAGACGCTTTGCTTGATATCTTGAGAAACTTTCTTTTTATCCGCGAAGAACATGGGGAAATGACAAAAGTTATTGCTCGCTATATGCAATACCGGGCGGCAAATAAAATTTATCAAAGAGTAATTGATAATTTAGAAGGTAAAGACACTAAGAATAAGGGTTTAGTTTGGCATTGGCAAGGATCTGGTAAAACTTTAACAATGATTTTTGCTGCTCATAAATTGTTTTTTGATAAACAACTGGAAAATCCAACGATATTCTTTATTATTGACCGACGGGATTTAGAGAATCAGATGAACGAAGAGCTTTCTTCATTAAAGCTGAATTTTTCTTTTGAAAAAATAGGAAGTGTTAGAAAACTAAAAGAGGTTATTTCCCACGATAATTTTCGGGGTAAAAGAGGAGTATTTTTGACCTTAATTCACAAATTTAGCCCTGAAGAAAAATTCGTCCCTGAGGAGTTGCTTAATGATATTCAATCAAACCAGCAAGGAATTAGTTCGATTTCAGAAAGGAAGAATGTAGTTTGTTTTCTTGACGAAGTACATCGTTCGCAATATGGCTTACTGGCGGCCCAAATGAAAAAAGTTTTGCAAAATGCTTTTTTCTTCGGGTTTACCGGTACACCAATCGCCGAGGATGAAAGAAATACTTATGCTGAGTTTGGCTATCCTCTAAAGGAAGAGGGTTATCTTGATAAATATTTTATTGATGATTCTCAAAAAGATGGCTTTACTTTGCCATTAGTTTATCAGCCCAGATTAGAAAGATTACATATCAAAGAAGACGAGCTCCGATTATTTTTAGAAAAAGTTCAAGGCGAAGATCTTACTGAGATTGAAAAGGAGAAGATAGAAAAATCGGTAAGACAAAGACTAAATTATATATCTGTATTTTTAGAAAACGAAAAGAGAATTAGGGAAGTTGCTAAAGACATTGCTAATCACTTTAAAGAAAATATTGATGGAAGGTTTAAGGGGATGGTGGTAACTGGTAGTAGAAGAGCATGTGTTTTGTATAAAAAATATTTGGATCAATATTTACCACCTGAGTATTCTGAGGTTGTAATGACCTTCAACTTAAACGACAAAGAACCAATTAAAAGTTTTTATAAAAATTGGGAAAAAAGATATTTGGGTTTGCCTGATGATGAACATCGAGTTGAGGAGATAGTGGAATCATTTAAAGAGAAAGAGTTTCCTAAAATTTTGATTGTAACCGATATGTTGATTACCGGCTTTGATGCACCAATACTTCAAACAATGTATTTTGATAAACTGCTTAAAAAACATAGACTTTTGCAGGCGATTGCTAGAGTAAACCGACCCTACAAAGATGTTAAATCAGTTGGATTGATAATCGATTATGCTGGAGTACTAAAAAATATCAATACTGCTTTACGTCAGTATTATAAAGAAGATGTCCAAGGAATAATTGCTGATTTTTCGGCATTATTTGAAACTTTTAAAGAAATTATGGGAGAATTAGAAAAAATATTTAGTGGAATTGAATTCCATTTTGAAAGAGAAAGTTTAATTAGTGCCACAGACAGATTAAGAAGCGAAAAAACAGAGCAAGAATTTATAGAGAAATATAAAGAGGCAAGAAAATTATTTGAAGTTTTAGGAGCATACAGTGAGAAGATTGAATTTTTAGAAAAATTTAAATGGTTCACAGCCGTTTATGAGTATTGGATAAAACTTACCACCAGTGAAATAGAAAAGGAGAAAGTGGAAAAATATTTCAAAAAGACAATAGAGATAATTCATCAGGAGATTGGTATTCAAGAAATAGAGAAATCTTTGCCGCAAGTTACTTTAAACGTTGATTATCTAACCAAAATACAAAAAAGTAATTTAATCCTGGAAGAAAAAGCCGTTAATATGTTATTCGCATTAGAAAAACTAGTGCTCATCCACCAAAGACAAAATCCAATTTATAAGACAATTGCGGATCAGCTGGAAGAATTGGTAAGAAGATGGAAAGAAAGGGAAATCGAGTATAAAGAACTATTTAATGAAGAGAGCAAGATCATTGGTTTTATCGAAGAAAAAGAGCAAGAACGTGAAAAATTAAAATTTAGCCAATTTGAATTCGGGATATTTTCTATTTTGGAAATTCATTTAAAAGAAGAAAAAAAGAGTAAATTAGGGGAATTTGTAGGCGAAATTGTTAATATGATTAAAGAAGATTTAATCGAAAATTGGCGAGAAAATCCTACGTTGAGACAAAATATTGAAAGAAAATTACGTGATTTTGCGTTAGATCTCAAGAAAGATTATAAGTTAACCTATGACGAATTTGATATTTTCCATAAAGAATTAGCTTCTTTTATCAATGATTATGCAGAAGGATAAAATTTCCATAATTAGAAGAAAAATAAAATACCCTCGGATAGAATTAAAAACTGGAGCACCTGTATTAATTTTGCCCCAAAATAGTAGTTTTGATGAAACTGAGGTTTTAGATAAACATAAAAGATGGCTCAGACAAAAATTAGAATTTATAGAAAAAACTAAAAAGAAATACAAAAACCAGAAAATTTATCAGAGAAGTGAGAACGATTTAATTAAATTAGTCACAAGTTTTGTTGATGAGTATTCAAAGATTTTAGAGAAAAAACCGAGTAAAATCAGTTTTCGGTATATGAAAACTAAATGGGCAAGTTGTAGTAAGGAAGGAAAAATCACCTTTAACTCCGTGATGAAATATTTGCCACCGCGACTTATTCGTTACATCGTTTTTCACGAAATGGCTCATTTATTAGTTTCGAATCACAATAAAAACTTTTGGAGACTAATTAAGAAAGAATTTAAAAATTACACACACTACGAAGAACAGTTGTTCGGCTATTGGTTTTTGTTATTAGAAGAATCACCAAAAAGTAAAGATCATTAACTTTGGATTAATCTTTGTAATAATTATAATCGTTGCTAAAATTTCTCCTTACACATGTTGCGCTTGTCCTCCGGATAGGTATAAGCTGTATCCTATTTTCTCTGCGCTTATTAAAAATCACCGGGCGCTTTAAACTCTCTCTCTCGTACTTCTTCTTGTTACAGAATCTCGGATTTTAAAAATTAAAAACTTACCTACAAAAATTAATTAATATAGAATAAAAAAATAGCGACTAAAATTTAAATTAAATTAAGTCGCTATTCATCCTTGCTGACAGAGTTTTTCTAACTTGTCAATTATCTCAAGGATCTGATTTTTTATAGACTCTGCTTCCTTTAAAGAAGCGATCTTTCTAAAATATTTCATACCCTCAACAGCTAACAGCTTGTTTCCCATACTAAACTGCCATGTTTGGCAACTGTATAGAGCCTTGTCAAAAACTGTTAGAGTTTCTTCATCCTTAATATCCCCTTTTATTTTTAGAATCAGATCTGCTAATTCCCACCATAACTTGTGGAAATCATTGTTAGAGTTTTTCCATAAAGGCCAGTAATTTTCATTTCTAAAATCGCTAACCGATGTAGACCACGATCCCGAAGGAACATCGATCTCTTTTCGCGGATATTTTTTTAGCAAATAATCCGGTGACACTAAACGGACTTTTTTGCTTTCGGCGATCCTGTCAAAAAAGGGATTTATGAAACTTTCTATAAAACCTTTTTTGTGATGACCGAAGGTTTCCCAATCCATCCAGATTATTAAATATCCGTCTTGATTTCCGAACCAAGAAGTCAGGCCTTTTTCTAAGATTTCAACAAATTCCCGGCCATTTATAGAATTAAACGCAATTCTGTTTGACCAGAAATTGGATCTTAAGAAAACAGCTATTTCGCTTTGTTTTTGTTTAGGAATCCAATTAAAAGGTACCGATCCATAGCAGCAAGAAAATGGTACATCGTCTGTTATGGTCCACAGATATCCCGCTTTATCCAGAGCTTCGATGGTTTTAGCGTTAAGCGCCATTTCCGGTGGAAACACACCAGTTGGCTTTTGGTGAAACATCTGAAACAACTTGGCTTCATTTAATTTTACCTGTCTAATAACTTCTTCCTTCGGTATCAAGGGAAAAATGGGATGATAAGCTCCGGTATTGACCAGAGAAATCTTTCCAATTTTGAGAGCTTCTTCAAGTTTTTTAAGAAACTCCTGACCGCTATCCATTTCCTCAAGTTTTTCTATAGCGCTTCTCGCTATGTCCGCAGTAAGAAATGCTTTATCGTGGGAAAGCACTGCCTCTATTAAAGGCAAATAACTTTCTTCAAGTATCTTTCTTAGTACCCACCGCTTCTGGTTAGGGGGTTGATACAAGTGGACTCCAAAACCCAAATCAATCATTTTATCTCCTTTTTATTTTTATTTTTTTTCAAAGAGCGTTTATAGGGAAAAATCCCTACGTCGTTAAAGTACTTCTATCATTAATTTATTAGAAAATCAATGAAATCTCTATCCTATAAAAAGGCAAGGGAGACCCGATGTGAAGAAAACTGCTAAATTCTGTTCCTTTAAATAGAAAAGGAAATACTGCGCAAAGTGGAATTATTCCCGTTTATAAGGTATATTTTGTGTGTTTTAACTGCGTTTTGACTCGTTGTTAAAACAGTTGTTTGGAGGGATACCGAAGTGGTCATAACGGGCTAGTCTCGAAAACTAAGCGTGATGAAAATCACCCGTGGGTTCGAATCCCACTCCCTCCGCCAGTAAAAACCACAAAAGCTGTTTGGAAAACACCACATACTTAAAAGAAATTAAAAAAAGGATTCGAATGCCGCAGGCGCGACGGCGCCGAGGCGGGGTCGAGCAAAAATTCAGCAGAATTTTATGCGTGACCGGAATCCCACTCCCTCCGCCAGTAAGAACCACAAAAGCTGTTTGGAAAACACCACATACTTAAAAGAGATTAAAAAGGGATTCGAATGCCGGAGCGAAGCGAGGTGGGGCTGTGAGCCAACAAAGACATTTCCTAACTGACGACTGGCGGTGTACTTTTGAAAAAATTCTAACCGATTTCGCCCGAAATTTGTAGGGCGAGCATAATCCTCTCCAGACTCCTCTTCTTCCGCTACGCCCACAGAAGCAAACTTTTCGAATTGGAGTTGGACGATTTCAAATTTTTCGTTCTATTGATTTGATTTAAATGATAGCTTTTATTTTTAAAATTATTTACATCCCGTGTCTTTATTTATTAGAGAACTATTTATTTCCTTTTCGTAATTTAATATAAAGACAGCGTTAGATATTTCCAAAGGTGATAATCTGTTTTCATTATATTCGGGATCAATTTTATACCAAGACAATTTATCAAAATAACAAGATAAATCTTGGTGGACAAAATCCCTTCCATGACGGGCATAAATTTCATTTCGGGCTACTTTTAATTGCCACTCGGTTAAACCTACCAAATCTTCTTTAACAATTTTTCTTGAGTTGGAGAAAGGTAAAATATAGTCTTTCTCATCTACTTTTTGTAATAATTCTGTGTCTGTGTCTCTTGGGGAGGTAGGTTCGACAGAAGGATGATTAAAGGTTGAAGTAATTGCCACCTCTTCTTTAGGATCAATTCTAATTTCAATTTTCGTTGAGCCATACTCAGTAGAAATTTTACTAATTTGAATATCTGCGCCAAAATCTTTTTGGTTAATATAGAAAAATCCTCCCGATTCATCAGTTGCTATACCACTGGGACCTAATCTCCAGTCATTAAGATCAATCAAATCTTCATAATAATCATAAACAGTAGTTAGTGAGTCGTTGGTATAAAGAATTAAATCAAAATCATCATCAGCCTGTTCACTTGTTGTATTAGGATAATAAAAAGCTTGCTTAATTACTTCTTCTTTTGTTAAGGGTTTTGATGCCGGAGATTCTGTTTCCTCAATCTTGGTCACAGTTTTATCCTGACTTTGAATATCTTTCTCAGTTAAAGAATTTTTACTATTTTGAAGTTTTAATCCTATTAATACTAAAATAGTTAAAATTATTAGCAACCCTACTCCTAATATAATAAAGGTGACTAAATTATCCCCCGACTTTTTTACTGGTTGTTTTTCTGCTAATTCCTCAGATATTTTTTGGTTATCTATTTTCATCTTTTCCTTTTCATCTTTATTTATTTGTTCTTCCATATATTATATTAAAAAATAATTAAAAAATTAATACCCAAAAGAAAATCGGTCGAATAAACCATTAACAATTAATTTTAGTGCTTCCTGAAAAAAATAAGGGTTTATTAAATAAATTGTAACTAAAGATCCAATAGCAATAATTATTGAAAGCCATTTAGTATATTTGCCACGAGTTCTAAAAATTAAAACTGTTGATAGGATCGCCAATAAAAGAGGACCAAAAATTTTGATATCGCCTAATGGTAATGTATAACCAACTATATATTTTTCTTTTGCTCCAAAAAATCCAGCTAAATCAAAATTAACATTGAAAATAATTAACAATATCTCCAAAATCAAGATAACTAAAAGAAAAATTGAACTAAACTTAGTTGAAGCTCCTTCTTGGGTACGGATAGCCTCATAGGTAGTTGCCGGCAGTAAAAAAAACAAAATCCATAGAGGACTTCTGGTTGCTAAACTGATAAAAGCACCGATAATAGCAATAACCATTACTAACGTACAAACGCTTGTAGGGTTTAACGAATCTAAACTAAATTTTCCCTTGTTTTGGGCGTCATTCATAAATTAATATTTTTATTTTTTAAAGGCGCTATTCTATATCAGAACCGAGTTCTCTCATTTTTTCTTTGAGTTTTTCATAAACTGCATCCTCTAAAAATCTATCTTCACAATATTCAATAAAAGAATCAGATTCACTATCTACCCCATATTTCTTCTCTAATTCCTCTATCTTATTTGCATAAGATTGAATCCTGTTGTCAGCAAGACTTGATTCTGCCATACGAAGCACATAAGCGTATATTTCTATACATACTTCATCGCTTATTTTCCCTGTCTTTGGAGATTCCATTTCTTCAGAAATACTGTCTGGTGATTCTTCAGAATCTTCTTCAGTTAAAGTTGCTGAAGAATTATTGTTTATTTCCAAACCATAATTAGCATTTTTATTAAATAAAAAACCACTTTGATAAATAAATAATAAAATACCAATAACTACCACTACAATTATTAAAAGAATAATATTTTTTTTACTCATAATTTTATGTGCTTAATTTAATTAATTCGTAAATTATCAACCTCTCATATCCATAATATCACAAAATATATTTTATCTAAAAATGTCAATTATTTTTTATAATAAAGAAATAGTTTTAAGTATCATGTTTTCTATTTCTTCTCTGTTCATGTATCCCTCTTTTTCCAAACAACTGTTTAAAGGAACAATTAAATGGTCGATAAAAGTCATATTTTCCTCATGAGTAATTTTTGTAATCGTTTTAAATTGTGTTAGCGATTGACAAAACAATTTACCGCTTGGAGCACAATACAAAGAAGTTAAAAGTCCACCTGAAATTAGAAAATTTTTTACTTGAATTGCTTGGAGTATTTTGCCATCAATCGGATAGTCTTCTTTTTTAAAAGCATTGGGGGGAAATTTAACCCTATCATCATTACCACCCCCCGAAGCTTGAATTCTCGTTATGGTTCCATCTGAATTTTTAATTTCAATTGTTCTGTCTTTCTTTTTTTCTTTATTGATTTTAAACTTTGCAGGGAGACTAAAATAAACTGCGGGATATTGCTTAAATTTGCCTAATTCGTGTTTTATATTTGTTGCTTGAACACTTTTTATCATTTGAGCAGAAGCTTCTTTCATTGCTTCTAGTAATTTATTTATATCCTCTGTACTATTCCCCTGTTTTTTCATCTCCGCTACTATTAAAGGATTTTTGAATGCCTCTTCTATAGTCATCTTGTTAGGAGCGCTTGGTATCGGTGTATCCACCAAACTTTTTGTAAATTGAGTTGCAAGATTCTCTAGTGCTTGAAAAGCTATTTCTTCTTCCCTGTAATTTATTACAGAGATGTTCGTAATGTAATCACATTCCTTGGGGAAAACCTTGTTTGCTTTGTCTCTCATTTCTTGAATGTCTTTAATGGTAAATTGAGTTATTAGTCCAGTTTGAATAGCAAAAGTCATGGCGTCATAAAAATCGGACATTTTACCCTTTTTTGTAATAATTCCATAAGTTGAAGTAGTTTCTGTTGTATTGCCTCTCACTTCTGTTTTAAGGATTTTATTTCTCTCTCCCCTTTCGGAATCCATGAAAACTTCTGGATTTAAGTGCCCTAATTCAAAAACAGACTGTTGGTTATTTATTGCTTTACCAAGCAATTTCCACCTTTTGGTATTTATGATTTCTTCAATTTTTATCCCTTCTTTTGCTATATCCATTTTTCATCAAATCATCATTTTAGTCAGTGTTGTATAAGGAAGATCGGATTTTCTCGCCAATTCGTCTCGTGTCAAACCCTGCTTATTTAATCATTCACAAACATGATAACAAATAATTAGTCCAATTAAAAATAAGAAAGTCTGCCCACTAAGCCCAGTCAATTCCGTTCGGATATTTTCAAACAGATACCGCCAGTAAAAACCACAAAAGCTGTTTGGAAAACACTACATACTTAAAAGAAATTAAAAGAAGGATTCGAATGCCGGAGCGAAGCGAGGCGGGGCTGCGAGCTTTCCAGTTTTTTCATCGTTTTAACTGCAGAATTCAGATAAAAATTTTGATGAAAGTCTCTCTTAGTTTATTGCTGTTAAGTTGATAATTTAATGGAACGGAGTGATATAATCTATAATAAAGTTTGGAGATAACTAACTAATTTTTAAAAATATGAATAAAAAAACTTTATATATTTCTGTTATCGTATTTTTAATCGTTGTTGGAGGGTTGTTTTTTCTTTTAAATAACAAAAACAGGCAGAAGGATATTGAAACAGATCCGCAGATTTCTGATTTAGAAAGTTCTGATGTAGTGGTTTCAACAGACAAAACAGAATACAACAAGGGTGAGGTTATAAAAGTGACCATTAAAAATAATTTAGCTACTTCTATTTTGTATTCTAAGGATGGCGATAGATTTTGGGATGTCGAATATTTTGAAAATGGTGAGTGGACAAATTCTGATCACGCAGCTATAGGTGGTGGTTTTCAATTAACAGAAGAAGATGTCGGAGAAGATTGTTATATATTATTTTACGAACGGGGATTTCCGGTTGAATTAAAGCCTGGAGAAACCCTTTCTGATCAATGGAACCAAAAAATTTGTCCTTATAAATCAAGTCCTTATAAACCAAGTACTGTCACTCTTGCTAAGAGCGGTCAGTATAGATTTACTTTCACTTATGGTTTTGAAATATCAAGCGATGATCCTTTTAGAATTTCAGATCCCAAAATTGTTTATTCAAATAGCTTTACAATAAGATAAAGAATTTATCAGCAAATTTAAAAAAATTAGAAATTTTTTATTTAAGGTAAAATACATGAGTATTACAAAATTGAGATTGTGGTTTGTAGCTTAAAGTGGTTATAAGTTTTTATAACAGTCTATAATAAACCCATGAGCGTTCTCTCAAAACCTGAAATATTAGAACACTACAAAGAAGGAAATATAATAATAGACCCTTTTAATCCCCGGAATTTATCGAGCACCAGTTACGATGT
>Ga0255340_1006502_pt1 | contig 10113 bp, 6 predicted proteins | sample wastewater_treat_7_FD_192417 | JGI IMG/M metagenome (GOLD analysis project Ga0255340, IMG submission 192417) | Wastewater microbial communities from Lulu Island WWTP, Vancouver, Canada - plant10 | ecosystem: Engineered > WWTP > Wastewater > Unclassified | place: Canada: Vancouver, British...
CGGGGACCATGCCTGGGCCATAAGCGCGCGGAGAAAGTCGTGATAGCTCATGCCGGAAGCCTCCGCTTCTTCTTTGGCGCCGCTTGCCGGTCCGATGTCGGGATTGGGGTTTATTTCCAGTATGTTAATAGCGCCGGAGCGGTCTGCGCGCATGTCGATCCGCGCGTACCCCCTGCCGACCAGCGCGGTGAAGGCGCGGGAGGCCAGATTTTCAATCAACCGCGAATCAGCGTCGGGCAGCCGCGCCGGGCACTGCACCTCGGTCGCGGCGTAATATTCATCCCCCGCCGCCCACTTGGATGCGTAGGTGAGCAGCCGTGGTTTGCCGTCCGGCAGGCTGTAGCGGATTTCAGCGATGGGGAAGCATCGCAGGGGAGGGCCCATGACCAGGAGGTTGAACTCGCGGCCGGGGAGGAATTCCTCCACCATCGCCGCCTGGCCGTAGCAGGCATGCACCCGCTCAACCTGTTCGCGCATTTCATGAAAGCCGCTGACCAGGCTGTGCTCGGTGAGACCGTGGCTCGCATCGGTGGCCAGGGGTTTGACAACCCCGGGAAAGCGAAACCCGGCGGCGGGCGGCGGCAGGGGTGCGCCGGGTTCATAGAGATGCCAGTCGGCCGTGGGCAGGCCGAGGCGGCGGAGGCGCGATTTGGTTATTGCCTTGTCGATGCAACCGGTGAGGGCCGGCGACGGGGCGCCAGTGACGGGAATGCCCGTTTCCTCAAGCAGGGCGGCAATCATGCCCTCGCTGTGCGGATCACGGTCGAAGCCCTCAAAGAGGTTGAAAATCACCCGGGGGTTCAGCTGGCTCAGCCGCCGGAGCATGTCGTTGCATCCGCCGGGTCTGACCGGCAGCAGATGAAGGGAATATCCCTTTTCATCAAGCGCTTGCGAAACCGCACCCACTGCGTCCAGCACGCCGGCGACGGCGGCGCCCTCGCCGGCGGCGTCGAAGGCGCCGCACCGGGGTTCATTATAAACTATGCAGACATCCGTATACATGTTTGCCGTCGGCTGATGGCGCTTTCCAGGATGGACCCGATGAGGCTGGGGTAGTCGATTCCCCGGTACCGGGCAATCATTGGATAATCGCTGTGTTCCGGGTTGAGCCCCGGCAGGGGGTTGGCCTCAATAAAATAAGGCTGTCCCTGGGGGTCAATCCGGAAATCAATCCGGGCCATATCCCGGCAGCCCAGGGTGTCAAACAGGGTCAGGCTGTCGGCAACGATCCGCTCTTCCAGACCGACCGGCAGGCGGGCAGGACATTCATAGCGCACCTGGCGCTGCCAGTCGCGCTTGATGTCTATGGAGTAAAAAAAATCGGGGTCATACCCACGGCGGGGTATCACCTCCATGATGCCCATCACCCGGGGCGGGGCGCCCACAATGCCCACGGTAAGCTCTCTCCCCGGGATGAATTCTTCCACCAGCACCGGCTGGCGATACAGGGCGAGCAGGCGGAGGACTTCACGCTCCATCTCCGGAACGCTATTTGCCCGTGAGGTTATGCCGATGCCCTTGCTGGAGCCCTCCCAGGCCGGCTTGACAAAAACCGGGAAGGTGAAACCGGACCAACAGCCGCCATCAAGCACATGCCGGTCGGCTGCCAGTTGCCAGCGCGGCGTGCCGATGCCGGCCGAGGCCGCCAGGTGCTTTGCCAGCGGCTTGTCGAGACAAACGGCGAGGCATGCCGGGTCGGAGCCGATGTAGGGTATGTTGAGCATCTCCAGAACCGCCGGCACCTGCACCTCCCTGCTGCGGTAGGTGCCCCGACCTTCAGCGATATTGAAGACCAGATCCATCGTATGGCTGAGGACCGCGGTGAGAAAGGCCTTCCCCCCGCCCAGGCGGACCACCGTGTGGCCGAGGGAGGCAAGCGCGTCGGCGATGCAGTCGACGGTTTCTTCGGAATCGTACTCCTCCAGCGCGTCATCGGCATCGGAGTCGCCGGAGAGAATATCACTTTTCAGATCGTAGGCCAGGCCGAGTATCATGGCGTCCGTTGCAAAAGCATCAGCGGTTACATGAGGGTTGTATGGGGCTTATGCATTACGGTCAGGGGCGCCCGGTCGGGGCCCTTCCGCCCGCGGGGATTTCTGCAGCGGAAGATCCGGCCCTGGTAGTTGCGAAATACAAATTCTCCGTCACGCTGTTCCAGCAGATAATCGGGCTGGAGCGGCACCTTGCCGCCGCCTCCCGGCAGATCGACGACGAACTGCGGCACAGCGAGCCCCGAGGTGTGGCCGCGCAGGGCTTCCATGATGTCGATTCCGGTTTCAATGGGCACGCGCAGGTGCTCGGTTCCCTCCACGTCATCGGTCTGAAAGAGGTAGTAGGGCCTGACCTTGATGCGCAGGAGGCCCTGGCAGAGGGCGCGCTGGGTTTCCGCCGTGTCATTGACCCCGCGCAGCAGGACCGACTGGTTGTTCAGGGGTATGCCGCTGCGCAGCAGGCGGTCGCAGGCGGCGGCAGCTTCCGCGGTCAGTTCCCGCGGGTGGTTGAATTGGGTGTTGATCCAGATCGGCCCGTATCCGGCAAGCATGGAGCACAGCGCTTCATCGATGCGCTGGGGAAGCACCACCGGATACCTGGTGCCGATACGGATGATTTCCAGGTGGGGAATGGCGCGCAGTTGCGCGATGACCGCTTCAAGCCGTTTGGTGGAAAGGCTGAGCACGTCACCCCCGGATATGATCACATCCCGGATGGCGGCGTTGGAGCGAATATAGCCGAGCATGCGCTGGACCTCCGCCCGGGTGCGGATCCGGGGCCCGCTTTTCCAGGCCCACTTGCGCGTGCAGTGACGGCAGAGCATGGGGCAGATGTTGGTCAGCACCATCAGACAGCGGTCGGGATAACGGTGCACCAGGCCGGGAACGACCGCATCCTCGTTTTCCGCGAGGGGGTCCTCCTGTCCGTAGCGGCTGAGCGCGATCTCTTCCACGCGGGGTATTGCCTGAAGCCTGATGGGATCATCGGGATCATCGGGGTCAATGAGGGAAAGATAATAGGGGCTGACGGCCATGGGGTAGGTTGCAATGGTAAGGGCAAGCGCCGCCTTTTCATCTTCAGTCAGCGGGAGACAGCGGTCAAGTTGTTCAACCGTGGTGATGCGGTTTCGAAACTGCCACCGCCAGTCACCCCACCGGGAGGGCGTGATGCCGGGGAACATCCCGGGAACCGTACTTCCGCGGCGGCTTGGTGGCTTGTCTTCCGGACTGTCCGTCTCCTCCAAGAGATAGGATTTTTTGTGCCGATTGCAGCGGGCCAGCGGTCGTATGTGTGATTCCATTAGTGTCTCCCATCGTGATGGTGCAGCCAGCGTGTAAAAATATCCGCTGCCATGTAAAGCAATTTGTGTACCAAGCGTCAGCAAGGCGCGGTCCGCTTCGCCCATCTTTTTTATCATCGGCAAAATAAGCGGAAGAGGAAAAATCGAGGGATGATTCCCGCGGCGGCGCTGCGTCAATCTGCCGGAAGGAATAGGAAACGATATGCCGATATGATGGCGCTATCGGTTGCTTAAACTCCGATAATCGGTGTGAGCGACCCGCCGCGGTCTGGCGGGAAGCAGAGGTGGCCTGAAGGAAATGGAAAATTTGCATGGGTAGGGGCGACCGGTCGCCCTACCCATGCGATGGTTCCGTGCCCTTCTCCTATGGATGACAGGCAGCCGCCGGAGGTCGCCTTATTTAGGATAACCGGCGAACAACCGTCCCCACGGCGATTGGGTTTCCCATTTGCGGACAACCGGTACCCCTTTGAAGCGGTACCAGACGGCGTCATGATAAAATTCCGAGGCAAAGATGAACAGGTTGACGATAAACGTCTGAAAAAAGAGCTTCTGCAGATGCTTGAGGGGCGTATCAAACCAGAAGATCCTGCCCACCCCGGTAGCCAGGTTGACCCCCACCTTAAAGTTCCAGTTTTCCCTGGCCGCGTCCGCGTCTCCCACAATCTCGATCTCCGCCGGGTCTCCTATACCAAGCCCATGCTGGTGGGCGAGGTAGATGCATGGCAGATCCTTCCACTGGAATCCCATCAGGCGGGCGGCTACCGAGTCAATGGCCACCTGGTCGGCCGATGCCAGGATAATGCCCCGGTCGTGGGGGATTACCGTGCGCGGCCCCGGTCCCGAGCCGACGGTGGTCCCGTCCATGGTGGCAAACATGCCGGCGTGAATTTCCCTGCCGATGGCCAGAAGATCGACCAGGGTTTCGTGGATCCAGGTGTGCGTGTAATGGCGATGATAGTTGAGCAGGCCCCCGAAGGCATTCTTGAGCGCCCCGGTGTAAGTGGTGTAGGAGTGGGTTTTTACCGTGGGCATGTGCACAATATTTTTGCCCTGGAAGTAATCGGGGATGCGTATCCCGTCCGGGAAAATCTTGTGAAGCGCCAGCGTCTTGAACTTCGGCTTGTAGGCTATCCAGCGCATGTCCGATTCCTTAAAGTTGAAAAACACCGGGATCTTGTAGCGCTCATAGATGGGCTTGAACTTTAAATCCTCCTCCCCCTTTTCCGGTATGGTGACCACGGTGTGGTTGTGGACGGCTACCAGGTCGTTGAAACCGGCCGACTTGAGGCTCTCAATGGTTCCCTCAAGCTGCCAGGGGGTGGTATTCACCCCGGGGAAGACATTATGCCAGGTGATGTTGTCCTTCAAGATGGTTTTTGCCGACGGATCGAGGGCGCTTTTCAATCCCGCGAGCTCGCAGAGCCTTTCGTAGTCGGAGACCACGCTCTCCGGTTTGGTTCTCAGAATGGCCACTTTTGCTTTTGCCATGCGGACTCCTTGCTGTTGGTCATCGCATTGTGCTTGTACGCGGAACCAGTATATAGGGTTAATGAATCGGTGTCAAGATGCCCGCTTCCGGCATGGAATGACGGAGCGTACAATCGTCATGCATGAAGCGCGGGCACCATTGCATGGTTCCCTCTCGGGTCCGCGGCCGCATCACAAAAAAACCCGGTACCGATGCGGGTACCGGGCTACGCATTCATTATGCCTGATGCGCGGAAGCTATTTGGATGGAAGAATAGCGTCTTTGCAGGCCTTGGCCACGCGGAACTTCACCACGGTTTTGGCCTTGATCATGATCTCTTCGCCGGTCGCCGGATTTCTGCCTTTGCGGGCCTTCCGCTTTACCAGCACCAGTTTGCCCATGCCGGGCATGGTGAAAACGCCCTTCTTCTTTGTTTCCTGATAGGCGACGGTTATCAGCGTGTCAAGAAATCCATTGATATCGCTTTTTTTGACGTCCAGCTTTTCGGCAAGCTCGGTTACCAGCTGTGCCTTGGTCATGGGTTTTGTCTTGGCTGCCATAAGGTAATCCCTCCGTCATGATTTGTTGGTTTGATGTATGAACGTGCACCGGATTTGCGGCACATTATAATTATGGCAGGGAAATATAGCAATAAAAATCTTGCCGGGAGTACATTTTTCAGGCGCCGGCGGGTCCCCTTAAGCCACTGTCCTCCTCAAACCGGGGGGTACCCTCGAAGTCGAAGGCACCGGGTCGTATCGTAAGCCGCCAAACAAATTGTTGTGGTTTACCCTGCCCTCCCGCTTCAGTTTCCAGTGAGCTTTGTCTGGTCGGGCAGGGCATCCCTTGCGTCAGATATTTAGTTGACTTGCGCATGGAAAAGTGATTGTCTACCATCAGTAAGACGGTTTGCCAGATCAGGAGGGGCACGCATGGGATTCACCTGCGGCATTGTGGGATTGCCGAATGTTGGCAAATCGACGATTTTTAACGCGCTCGCCTCGGCGCGCGTGCCCGCCTCAAGCTATCCGTTCTGCACCATCGACTGCAACAAGGGAACCGTCGCCGTTCCGGACAGGCGGCTGCAGACCATCGCGGCGATGATCAAACCGCCCGCGGTTACCCCGACCACCATAGAATTTGTTGACATTGCCGGTCTGGTGAAAGGCGCCAGCCGGGGAGAAGGTCTGGGGAACCAGTTTTTGGGGCACATCCGCGCGGTGGACGCCATTGCCCACGTGGTCCGCTGTTTTAAGAAGCAGGATGTTTCTCACCTCTACGGTGATCTGGATCCGGGGCGGGACATGGAGATTGTCGCCACCGAACTGCTGCTGGCCGATTTGCAGACGGTGGAGAAGCGAACGGAAAAGGCGGCAAAGCTCCTGCGGGTTGGCGACAAGAAAGCGGAGGAGGAAATGGCCGTCTACCGCAAGGCGCAGTCAGGCCTGGAGCAGGGAATGGCGGTGAGAACCATGGAGTGGGAACAGAAAGAGCGGGGTATGTTGAAAGAGCTCTCGCTCCTGACCGCCAAGCCGCTTCTGTACGTGGCCAATGTGGATGAGGAGGATTTCCGGGCCAAGAGTTGCTCGGCCGTGGTTGAAGAGAGGGCACGCCGGGAAAAAGCGGGGTATGTTGTCATCTGCGGTGATCTGGAGTCCGAGATCGCACGGCTTGAAAGCGAGGAGGAACGGAAGGAATTCATGGTGGACCTGGGGCTCGCCGAATCGGGACTGGAGCAGCTGGTCAGGACCGGCTACCGCATGCTGGACCTGGTTACTTTTTATACCACGGTGGGCACCGAGCTGCGGGCATGGACGGTGGCGCGGGGGACCATGGCGCCCCAGGCCGCGGGGAAAATCCACTCCGACATGGAGCACGGCTTCATTAAGGCCGGGGTGGTCTCGTATGACGACTTGATCAAGGCCGGTTCTCTCCCGGCGGTGCGGGAGGAAGGGCTTGTGCGCCTGGAAGGAAAAGAGTACATCGTACGTGACGGCGACATTCTCCACTTCAAGTTCAGCCCGTAGCCGGCGGTTCAAAGGCTCAGACCCAGAAAAGGCTGTAGGGGCGTATTGCAATACGCCCCTACCCATCTTATAGTTGCACTGGGTAGCCGCAAGCTTCAGCTTGCGTTTTCTCTGTGCATTATCTTCCTTGCTTCACGCAGAAGTAAACGCCCTCCTTCATGGGAACGCAGGCTCAAGCCTGCGACTACTTGTTAACCGGAGCACCGGGAAAACCGGCCAAATGCTACCAACCGGATCCTAAAAAACCGCCTCAGCGTTCGCGATACTCCCCGAAGACGTCCCGCAGCGCATCGGCAATCTCACCCAGGGTTGCATAGGCCCGCACCGCGTCCACTACCGGCGGGAATAGGTTGTCGGTTCCCGCCGCGGTTTTTTTGAGGGTGGCCAGCGTCTTGCTCACCCGGGCATTGTCCCGCGCTTCCTTCAGTTGCTTGAGCTTGCTTTTCTGCAGGTTTTCAACCTCGGTGGTGACCTTGAGCAGCTTGCAGACGAAGATATCATCGGTGGTGAACCGGTTCATCCCGACAATGATCCGCTTTTTGTTTTCCACTTCCTTCTGATAGGTGTAGGCGCTGTTGGCGATCTCCTTCTGCACGTATCCCTCTTCGATCGCCCTGATCATCCCGCCCATGGCGTCAATCCTTTCAAGGTAGCGCATCGATTCCCGCTCGATATCATTGGTGAGGGACTCGACCAGGTAGGAGCCGCCGAGGGGATCGATGCTGTCGGCCACCCCGGTTTCATAGGCCGCGATCTGCTGTGTCCTCAGGGCGAGGCTGACCGCCTCTTCGGTGGGCAGGCAGAACGCCTCATCGAAGGAGTTGGTGTGCAGGGACTGGGTGCCGCCCAGCACGGCGGCCAGCGCCTGGTAGGCCACCCGCACCACATTATTGTACGGCTGCTGGGCGGTGAGGGTGCAGCCTGCGGTCTGGGTGTGAAAGCGGAGCATGCAGGAGGCGGGCTTTTGGGCGTGAAACCGCTCCTTCATGATGCCTGCCCAGAGCCGCCGCGCCGCGCGGAACTTGGCGATCTCCTCGAAAAAATTGTTGTGGCAGTTGAAAAAGAAGGAGAGCCGCTGGGCGAATTCGTCAACATCCAAGCCGGCTTGGACGGCCGCGTCCACATAGGCAATCCCGTCGGCCAGGGTAAAGGCCACTTCCTGAACCGCCGAGGAGCCGGCCTCCCGGATGTGGTATCCGCTGATGCTGATGGTGTTCCACCGGGGCAGATGATCCTTGCAGAAGGCGAAGATATCGGTGACGATGCGCATGGAGGGCTGCGGCGGGTAGATGTAAGTCCCCCGGGCGATGTACTCCTTCAAAATGTCGTTCTGGATGGTGCCCCGGAGATCTCCCGGGGAAACCCCCTGCTTTTCGGCAACCACCAGGTACATGGCGAGCAGCGCGGCCGCGGTGGAATTGATGGTCATGGAGGTGCTCACCTTGTTTAAGGGTATGCCGTCAAAGAGAATTTCCATGTCGCCCAAGGAATCGATGGCGACGCCGCACTTGCCCACCTCCCCCATGCTCAGGGCATGGTCCGAGTCGTATCCGATCTGGGTGGGCAGGTCGAAGGCGACGCTCAGTCCGGTTTGCCCCTGGTCGAGGAGATATTGGTAGCGCTTGTTGGTGTCCTCGGCGGAGCCGAAACCGGAATACTGCCGCATGGTCCAGTATCTGCCCCGGTACATGGTGGGTTGAACGCCCCGGGTGAAGGGATATTCGCCCGGGAATCCCAGCCGGGCGGCATAGTCCAGCCCTTCGAGATCGGCGGGCGTATGCAGCCGCTTCATGGTGATCCCCGAGGTGGTGCGGAACTGCTCCTCACGTTCGGGAAATTTCTGCAGTGACTTCCTGACGGTGGTGTTTTCCCAGCGTTCGGTCTCTTCTTTTAAGCCTGCCATGATTCATCCTCCCGGCATGATGGGGCGGCATGGAAAATCCTCAAAGGTTCCCCTTCAAGGATCGGTACAAATGCGAACCGCGCCACCCTCTTTTACCAGAAGGCGCCGAGGCTGTCACGTATCTTTTTCAAGAGCGCGCTGTTGTCGGAGTGGCCGGTCATCTGAGCGGTCACCAGGCCGCGTATGGGCTTGCCCAGCAGGTAGAAGTCGCCGATGAGATCCAGGATCTTGTGGCGGGCAAACTCCTCCGGGAAGCGCAGCTCGGTGTTCACCACCTTTTCATCATCGATGAGAATACAGTTGAGCAGCTTGCCCCCGCTGGCCAGGCCCCGCTTCTGCAGCTCCCCGATGTCCTTGAGAAAGCCGAAGGTGCGCGCCGGCGCAATCAGGGACTTGAACGACTGGTCATCCTTCAAGGTGAAGGAAAATTCCTGTTTGCCCACCGGGCTTGGATAGTTGAGGAAATAGTTGACGGTGAAGGTGGGGTGCGGTTCTATGGAAATATACTTGGAGTCAGGCGAGGGATCGCCGACCACATATTTTTCAGCGATGATGATTTCCTCCAGCGGGGCGTCCTGCTCCTCGATGCCCGCCTCCTCAATGAGCTGGCAGAATTCAAGCGCCGAGCCGTCCATGATGGGGATTTCGCCGCTGATTTTGACCTGCAGGTTGCTGATGTGATAGGCGTGGAGCACAGCCATGAAGTGTTCAATGGTCCGGGCGAACGCCTGCCCGCTCTTCAAAGAAGTGGCGTAACCGGTGGATTCCACGAAGTCAATGTGGGCCGGTACGGTATCGCTGGTGGTGATGTTGCCGAAAATGATCCCGCTGTTGGGTGGAAGGGGGGAAAGTATCAGCCCGGACTTCATCCCCGAGTGAAGACCCTCGCCGCTTAAGACCACGCTTTTCTTGAGGGTTCGCTGACGGGGGATGCGGGCGGTTTTTTTTGCCGGCTGCAGCTTGATGCCGAAGCTGTCAATATAACGTCTCAGGGTGTCCTGGCGCATGCCGAGGCTGCGCGCGGTGGCGGGAATATCAACATTGTGCTTTTTGAGGTGGAAGATGAAAAACTCTTTTTTCCAGGCATTTTCCGCCTCTTTCAGGGTGGTGTATCGGTCGAAGGCGCGGGTTTTTGATGAGGTGAGCTCACCCTTCATTGAAAGGGGCAGGCTGTCCAGGGTGATTTTGGTGGTGGGTATGGAGGTTACCAGGCGCTCGGTAAAATTTTTGAGCTCTTTGCTGTTTCCCGGCCAGTGGTAGTTTAGCAGCGCTTCCAGGGCTTCCGCATCCAGCTCTTTTACCTTCCGGCCGTGCTTTTGCGAGAAGCCCTCCATGAAAAAGGCGAAGAGCTTTAGGATGTCATCCCTTCTCTCCCGCAGGGGAGGAATTTCGATGCTGTCCTCCGCCAGCAACTCATGGA
>Ga0255340_1006506_pt1 | contig 10110 bp, 10 predicted proteins | sample wastewater_treat_7_FD_192417 | JGI IMG/M metagenome (GOLD analysis project Ga0255340, IMG submission 192417) | Wastewater microbial communities from Lulu Island WWTP, Vancouver, Canada - plant10 | ecosystem: Engineered > WWTP > Wastewater > Unclassified | place: Canada: Vancouver, British...
GTTTTTCTGCCATCCGTTCGAAGATGAGCGGGGCCCGCCCGTAATCTTTGCGTATGGCTTCAACCCAGCTCTGTGCAGTCTCTTCAGCTCCGTTCTTAAGAACTTCCCTGATAATATTCTCAAATCCATTTTTTGGTTTGCCCATGTTATTAGCCTGTCTAAAGGTCTGTTCTGAAGATAAGTCAAACTTACCGGCCGCCCCTCCTATCAGGATAACACTTTCATTTCTGCAGGCGGATCTCTTATACTATGATCAGAAAGAAGAGTTATCTCCTCATGATCCTTGTTCTGGCAGGATGTCTGTTCCTTGCAGGGTGCACGGACACTCCCGATGAACAAAAGCCTGTACCGCCACCACCCACCCCTGGGCCCACAACCGCACAGCCAACCCCTGTACAGGAAGAGACCATAATACCTGAAGTAGAATATTCCATATTTGACGAACCGGTTACAGAACCTCCGGCCGAACTGGATGTATCAGTATCAGCCAGGAAAGATCCGGTATACAATATCGTTACCGTGGTCTTTGATGGTGGAAAAGGGCAGCAGCTTCTCCAGTCCATTGACGTCAGGGTAACTACAGCGGATGGAACCGTAACCAGCCAGCAGCTTCCACCAGGCCGTGGAGCAGAGATAGAGTTCCAGGGTTCAAAGGCTGCTGATCGTGTCCAGGTGGCTGTCTATTACAAGAATGGTGCCTCATATCTTATCCTTGACCAGAAAGTGGGACAGACAAGGGCGGGCGTTATTACTGCAACTCCCACAGTTGCAAGTGCGCCTGAAACCTCCGGAGACTTAATGTTTGACGGTCCTGTAACACAGCCTCCAAAAAATCTCGCAGTCATGGTTGATGTTGACAAGGATCCGGTGTACAGGGTAATCACGGCAACGTTCCGGGGAGGTAATGGCCAGTCCCTTGTTAAATCAGTTCTGGTGCATGCCATGCTCTCTGATGGAACAGGGGTAACAAAGGAACTTGCAAACAATATCGGAAGTATTGCCGAGATCCAGGGAACTGCTGGTAATGACAAGGTGCAGGTAGTAGTCCTTTACAAGAATGGTGAACAGTACAAAATAAGTGAGAAAGTGTTCGGCCCAAGGGGCTGAAATTATCTTTTTTTCCTGCAAATAATCATAATTGCAAGTGCGCCAGCTATTGTGCCGGTGAAACCCGGGCTTTGTGTCGGTTCGGGTGTAGGTGTCTCCTCCGGAGTTATATTCACAGGTTCAGGTGTGCTTACTACAACCGGAGCCAGGGTCCCAAATATTGGCACAGTCTCTCCGACCATGACATAGGTCTCTCCATTCCAGTCCTGATAGCCGTGCAATGTAAGGGTTACCTTAACCGGCCCTGGAGGGAGATCTGGAATGGTAACCGGTGTGACACCCACGATGGCGCCATTAATCAGAACATTTGCTGAAGAGGGTTCTGAAGAGACCTGAAGGGAGCCTGTTGTAACCGGGGTCAGTGTTACCCTTATCTTTGTATTCATGTTCGGTTCGACATATATCCGCTCGAACCAGTCCTTGTAGCCGGGCAATTTTATCTCTATACTGCGGTACCCTGCCCCGATATCCCGCAGAACATGGATACCTGACTGTTCGACGATGCCATAGGATACTTCATCAACAAAGACCTCTCCGCCAGGCGGGCTTATGGCAAGAGACAATGTTCCTGTCTTTGGCGGAGGAAGTGCCGTCAGGGTCCCCCTGATAATATTATTTTTACCTGGTTTTGGTGCCTGGACGATGGTTTCATTATATGTTGTGTACCCGGGGGCCTGTATCATCAGCTTGTGATTAACGGGACGGTTACTCAGTTCTGCCTGGATAAGTAGTGAACCCTTTTCTATGTTCCCGGCAAATTCGCCATTGAAATAGACAGAAGCATTCTCAACATTTGACCTGATTTCATAGTACCCGGTCATGTTTGAAGGATCATCAGCAACTGCTGCACAGGATAACATGAAAAATCCCGCCAGCAGGAACAAAAGCAAAGAACGAATCATTTCATATTTCATTTTCATAAGATCTCTTAATTTTTTTATTTCATGGTGACTTTGAACACTCATCTTCGGCCCTTCTGACAGCATAAAGCTGCGAATATGCAGCCAGATACGATAATAATCAGGGTCATCATAAATGACGGGCCGCTGGACGCAGTGGGAACAGGACCTCCAGAAGTCGGAAGCAGTGTTCCGGACAGGACAGTGGTCTTACCACCTGTGACATCAGCCTGTGATGTCCAGTCCTGGTACCCTGAAAGCCTTAGCAGCACTGTGTATGTTCCTGCAGGAACCTCGATCACAGCCGGAGTAATACCCTTATACTGGTCGTCCAGGAAGATCTGGACATTTGTAGGTGCAGAGGATATGTCAAGGGATCCTTTCGCCTGAGTTGCAAGATCAATCCTGACCTCTGTAGCAAGACCGCCCGGAACATTTACCTGCACCTCCTGGCTTTCATAACCTGGAAATGATGCCATGACGTCATGCTGTCCAACAGGGACATTATCAATGACCAGAACACCAGAATCAGCAACCTGGCCTGCAACCCGGCCATCAAGCATAATCTCCATCCCGACAGGACTGCCATCAATATGCAGGGTGCCTGTTGCCTGGTCAGGAGCACTGACTACCTCCGGCGCAACAATAGCTGCAACAGGGAAGATAAGGCAGATAGTTACAAGACAGGATAAAAATCCTGTCACCATGGTAAATGCCGGAGATCTCATTGTTTTACAGGCTCCTCTGGCTCATCTGCTATCTCCGGTTCAGGCTGTGATCCTGATGATACAAGGACTGCTTCAACCGACTCACTTCTTCCGCCTGAAATGGATACAGTGCCAGTCCAGTCCTGGTATCCTGAAAGCCTGATAATAATCGTGTGTTCACCAGTTGGGACATCTTTCATAACCAGCGGAGTAAGCCCGGTTAAGCGGTTGTCAAGAAAGATATCTCCCCCTTCCGGCGTTGAGTCAATAGCAAGCTCACCAAGTGGAGAGGGAGACATCTTCACACTATATGTTGTCGCGGCATTTTCATCAACATAAAGCTCATCTGTGATAGTCTGATCTCCGGATCTCTGCGCGTTAACAACATACAATCCCCTTGGCACAGTATATGCAACCAGGATCCCTGAATCAGGCGTTACACCCATGCTTTTACCGTTTAAAAGAAATTCCGTTCCATCAGGTTCGCTTGTAAACATGACCATCCCGTTCCGTTCATACGAGGTATTGCCAAGGTCGATCCTGTAGGCTATTGTTTTTCCGGCTTCAGGCGGGAAATAAGGACCGGCATGAGGCAGGTACCCGCTGTATTCCATCCGGACATTCTTCCAGGATGGTTTTACCATGGTATCAACCGGGATGGTCAGACTCCCGTTCAGGACATGTCCCATGTATAAAGTATCAAAATATACACGTGCACCTTCAAGGTCCGATCTAACCTCAATGTACCCGATTCCTGGTGATGAAAACCGTTTTTCATCACCGACAACCTGACAAGAGAAGGCCATGGAAAGGATCACCAGACTTGTCAGTAGAATATTCCAGTTCACTTCACATCTACCCCTTATATATGTGAGCATAGGCTATGAACGCTCATAACTCTTTGGAAGGTTTTATCATGTCGGAAAAAATGAGGACACATTTCATTTTTCCAAATGAGAAGGCCGGATGACGACTAAAAAAATTAAACAAGCATTCCCGTTTCAGAAAACGGTTTTACTTTTAAAAGAATGTAATCCCGCATGCGCGAGGGGTGGAGATCACAGACATCTGCTATCCTGATGCCTTCTTCTACTTCTATCTCTTTGATCTCCCTGGCAAAGGGATCATATGGCAATTTTACCCTTATTCCGTCCATCTGCACCACGACAGGAACTGGTGATGTAACCTCATGGATGTCAGGAACATTCTCCAGTATTATGTCCATTAGACGGGCTGGTGTGACTGACAAAGGATCTTTTGCGATCATGGCCCTCTTCTGGTCAACAACCCTTGAGACCTCTGCCACTATCTCATCAAGCATCGCAATCTCATGTGGTTCTTTTGTCCTGTGCATGAACCTTCCCATGCCTCCGACATATCCGGCTGCGGGCGGATCAATTATCTTTTTCAGTGCTTCTTTTGACGGACCGCCGCAGATGATGATCGGCACCTTGATTCCCCGCCTGAATGTAGGCATCTTCTCCCTGATACAGGTCTCAAAATTCCCAAACAGGTAAATTGCCAGGTCATGTTCGTTGATAATATCCCGTTCTTCATCAGATAACAGGCCTATCCGCTTACCAAATCCGCGCGCAAGTCCGATCATATTGGTCTTTGCACCGGCAGTCCGGAGATATTCTGCAATATCACATGATGCATGAGGGAGATGATGAATTTCAACAGACATCGAGACCACCGCAATCTCGGTCCCTACAAGCGGCGCAGGAATAACCTCTCCTGCAAGAGGGCGGGAGACCTTTTTAAGAGTATCAATATCATCTCTTGGAACCAGGGCCTGAAGAACTACTTCCTGGGCAATCATGTGTTTTTGAATGATGTACCCGCCAACATCCTCGATGAGATCAAGTATCTCGTCATGACGAAATACACCCCCTTTGTAAGTAACAGGAACAAGGATCATGGTGCTGCCTCCATGATCTCAAACTGCCCGGCGACAAGTGAAGTTACATCTTCAGGCAGGGTGTTTTCACTTGCAATAAACCAGAACCTGCCATTATTAAAATTCTGCTTTTTAACCTTGTAACCCTCAGGACAGATGACCTGCAGGGAATAGATAAGATCCTTATAAAGGCCTTCAGAAGGATCTGCCACCGCGAGATCTTCTATGCCAGACTCTGAGGCATCTCCTGTCGTTTTAATCTCAATGGTAAAGCGGTCAGGCTGGCTTACGTGATCCTTGCCATATTTTTTCCAGAGAAATTGCAGGAGATCTGCAAGGTACGTCTCATCTGCGATGGAGAGGGTGATCTTATGCTCATCAAAGGTAACACCTGCAAGATCTGATACAGTAATCGTTCTTGGAACAGTCCTCGTTGTTCCCACCGCGATAAAGATGGGAATTGCAGGGTCGATAAAAATCCGGAGTCTTTCAAGAACCTTGAGCAGGTTATGATCGGTGATGACAGTTGAAGCAATACGGCGGTAGAGCTCTCCGCCGGCCGGTTCGGTTGACTCCACCTCAAAATACTCCAGCGTTGACATGCTTATCCACTCTTCTCCACAAATCCGGAAGATAATAATGCAGCACCGACTGAGCCGATGTACTGGGAGTGAGGGGGGACAATAACCTCTGTCTGAAGCAGGTTCCCCATCGCACGTACAAGTCCCTGGATAAGCGAAGTTCCACCTACCATGATGACCGGCTCTTTGATATCGATCTCCTGGAGCTGTTGTTCAAAGACCTGCTCGGCAACAGAATGGCAGGCAGCAGCTGCCACATTCTCCTTTGAATGACCTTCAGCAAGTGCATTTACAAGGCTCTGGGTCCCAAAGACGATGCAGTAGCTGTTCATTGGAACATCATCTCCCATCCCTTTCATTGCAAGAGGGCCAAGCTCGGTAATATCCACTCCAAGGCGTTTTGCAGTCATCTCAAGAAAGCGTCCTGATGCCCCTGCACATATTCCTCCCATGGTAAAGGTGCCAGGAATACCGTCAAGAACAGATATGGCCTTGTTATCCATCCCCCCGATGTCGATTACCGTTGAAGGGCCATGCTGGTGGTCTGCAAGGAACACAGCGCCTTTGCTGTTTACAGTAAGCTCTTCCTGTATCAGATCGGCATTTATACGCTCACCGATAAGGAACCGGCCATAACCGGTTGTACCAACAGCATCAAGATCGTCCCGTTTAACTCCTGCCTCTTCTAATGCAAGGGCAATAACATCATCAGCGCTGGATAACACCTCGGTAGTCGGCCGCCATCCTGTCCCGATGATCTCATTGTCCTGCATGATGACCGCCTTGGTCGTGGAAGAACCTGAGTCAACCCCCATCGTAAGTCCGGTCTGACGTTCACGGGCAAGGAGCGCACGTCGCCGCGCAATGGTGGTCAGGGCCTCCATTCTTGTAAGAAGTGTTCCTGATGTTGTCCGCTCGGTAAAAGAGTAACTTACCACCGGAAGCTTAGAGTGCTCATGGATGTACCGCCTGAGTTCATTCCTTACAATTGCCGCCTCTGCACACCTGAAACAGGATGCAATAAATACAGCATCTGCATCGGCTGTTCCTTCAACCAGGGCAACCGCCCGGGCTATAGCAAGTTTCAGGTCACCTGACCTGACATCAAGCCCAAAGTCCCTGAAGTTTCTCTTTATGTCAGCAAGCGAGAGATCAGGGAAGAAAACTTCTGCACCGACTGCCTCAGCTGCCTCGTATATCTCTTTTTGAACCCCTGAATACTCAGGCCCGCAGGACAACTGTGCAATACGGACGGTCTCCCCGGTCATGAAAGACCACCAGGCCGGGTAAGGAACTCTTTCACTTTACGGACGAAAATTATCCCTTCTTCCTCGTTGCCGGGATAATCAAGTTCAAGTGTTGGGACCCCTTTCTGCCTGATAAGGAATTCCACCAGCTCATCAGTCCTTGCACAACCCATGCACCCAAAGGCAAATTCCGGGTTCCTGACAATTATTGCAGCCTCAGCCCTGTCAATTAACGGGCCAAACAGGGACATTCTCCCTCTTACACCGGATGGCACCTCAACAGCAGCCCACCTGAGCCCTTTCTTTGCATCATCAGGAGTCATCTGCAGGGGTGGTGAATCAAGACCGGCAGTCTGGATCCGTTCCCTGACTGAAAGAGCAGTCCCAAGAGGTTTATGCCCGAATCTTGCAACAAGGTCGGAGAGTATCAGGCTTGTTGCCGGGTAGATAAACACCTCTGCCATATCAGGCCTCCTGTTCGATAAGTTCCATCAGTCGTTTCACCGATAATCCTTCCTTATCTTTTTGTTCTGATTCAGGGGCAGGAATTTCTGCTGGTGAATCAATCTTCTCAAGTCCGATAGAAATTCTTCTGATAAAACCCATCTCAAACTCATGTCCAAAATACCCTGGCCTTGCCCCTCCAAGATTTGCACGGCACCTCCTTGGGTCGCCAGGAGGAAATCCGCGATCCTTTACATAAATGTGGGCCGGATCAACTTCTCTCACATGCGAGATGACCCGGTCCACCTCTTCCTCTTTCCCGGTTATCTGAAGGCCAAAACATGTCTCTTTTATCATAACTCCGCCTGATACCTCATATGCCCTTGCAGCAATATCTGCAGGTGTGGTCTTGTATGATTCAATGAAGACATATTTTGTGACGGTTCCTGCATAAAGCGGAGGAATAGGTCCTATCATCGTCTGACCTCCCTGAAAAACACCATCTCTCCCTCTTCAAGGTTTGCAATTTTCTCCATGTCAATCACTGTACCGATGATATTTGTCCCGGAAAAAGGTTCAGAAGTCGGGCCAAACTCAGATGAAGGGACCGATCTGACTCCGACAATGCCAACGCCCTTGCAGGAGTCATTTGTCATCGCAAGAACTCCTGCATCAACCGATGAAACCGGTATGTTTTCAGGTAGAACACTGGTGGCCTTTGGGATTTTTGCCTTGAAAAGGGTGACCTCATCGAAAGAAAACAGGATCGGGAGCCGGCCTATTGCATGGTATTTCAACCCTGAATATTCCCTGAAAATTTTGCAGGTACGTGGCGCATTCACATCATCAAGAGTTATTGAAATGACCTGCTTGTCAGGGATGGTTCTGACCTCTATCGCCCTCTGCGACAGTGCCTCAAGGGTTGTAGCAGGCTTCTGGCTGATCACAATCCGGTCAGGACTGTCAACATCAGGAGTGAACTTAAGATTAAAAGCTTCAGCCTCTGTCCTGGCGCTTTCAAGGGGCATTCCCACAAGGTCAACCTGTGATGGTTCTACGATGACTTGCAGACAGTCCCCTTCCGCTGCAATTTTACAAAGTTCTATTCCATGAACCACGTGGCCTACCACGGTGTGAGCCAGGCTTCTTGGAAGATCCTGTGTATAAAAATAAAGTGAACCACGGTTTTTACCAGAGGTTCTCATCAGCACCGTCCCTTCTTTCCTGCCCGAACACTCTTCACAAGGAACATCTGTCCCGGCAAGGATATCACACCTGATATGATTGCTCATCTTTTTATCGACGACAAATTCCTGGTCTTTAAGTGCCAGAAGCATACGGTCAACACTCACGGCCGTTGCCGGATCATACCTGTCAGGCATCTTCCCTTCTGCATGGATTCTGATATGTGTGACTACGTGCATCCCCTCTTCCAGCACAACCGAACCATCGGTGGTTGTCCTGGCATCAGAAGACTCTGCAAAGGAAATAACAGGCTCAATGGAGATCAGGCTGTCCATGTCACCTAACCTGTCCATCACGCCCATCCCCGATATAACCCTTGCAACTACACCATTCTCTGCCGGGCCACCATGATCTGCAGAATGGGTTTTTTTACAGAATATCAGAAAAGAGCGGGATGGATCATATCCGCCACATCCAAGGGCCAGGTCTCCGCGATCGTATCTGAAAGGCTTTCGTGAAGGAACAAAAGAGGAAGGGAAAGGGCCAAAACTGGCAACCTGCAGATCATGCCACCCTGACCTGATACCTGTAAGACCGGTCAGGATCTCCCCGGCACCTGTGCCAGGCACCGTTTCAACAACCACTTCGCCAGCCGTTGTTTTAATTAAAAATTCCTTTGTTTCAGCCCGGCTGATAGTAACCGGTCTGATAATTCCTACACTATGGTTTTTGTTACGATCCGGTAGCAGATCATCAATTGTGAACCCATCCGGAACTGTTGTCGTCGTTCCGTCAATATGGATTGTGGGCATTGCCACTCCTTTTACTCTTCAGCCATTCTTTCACGTTCCTGTTCAGTAACCTCTTCAAGCACCTCTTCAGTAGGTCCGATCTTTACAATCTTTCCAAACCTCATAAGGGCACAACGGTCGCAGATATCCCTGACAAACTCCATGTCATGTGAGACCACGATGAAGGTCTCCTCCATCTCTTCCCTTGCATGCAGGATGGAATGCTTTACATCAACCTTGGTAATCGGATCCATCGTTCCGGTAGGTTCGTCCAGCACAATAATATGAGGTTCTCGGATAAGAACCTGGGCAAGGGCAACTCTGTGGCGCTCACCCTCACTAAGAGTTGGCGGAAGACGTTCAAGGACATCACGGGCCTTTTCCTGGGTGAATCCGGCCATCTTCAAGGTAATTATTGCCTTACGCATTGCAAGTTCTTTTGGAAATTCAAGCCCGATGGCATCGGTAAGGTTATCAAGGATGGTCCGGTGTGGGAAGAGATCATATTCCTGGTGAAGAAGTCCGATATATTGTTTTGCCCTGCCCCGAAGATCAAACCCAGGCTTTGTCATGTCAACCCAGTCTTCTCCGACAAGAACGTTCAGCTCTCCATCAGTTGGTTCGATAACTCCTGCAATCATCTTAGAGAGAGTGGTCTTTCCTGCACCGGATGTTCCGATAATTCCAAAGATCTCCTTGCGAAATACCTCAAACTGGATCGAATCCACGGCCTTGATAAGTCCGCGGTCCACCGAAATATAGCGTTTGCTAAGGTCTCTGGCCATCAGTATCTTCTGCCCACGCTCAATTTCGCAGAACTCTTCAAGATCTGAATAGCCTTCCATGAAGACAGTAATAACCTCTTCCGGAGTTCCGATCTGTTTTATCGAACCATCTTCAAGCAGAATAGCCCTTGTTACCACGTCTTCAAGGATCTGGGTAAAGTGGGACGTAACAACCATCGCCATCTCGGTGTTTTTGGCAGCTTTTTCAAGCATATTATGCACCAGACTTGCCGTCCTGGGATCCAGCGTTCCGGTGGGTTCGTCTGCAAAAAGACAAAATGGCTCTTTTGCAAGCTGACGGGCCAGTACTACCCGCTGCTTTTCTCCTCCGGAAAGGTCCCTGGCAATATGCATCATCCGGTGTGAAAGATGGACCTCGTCAACGAGATCTGCTGCACGGCTGATTACCTTTTCAGGTGGATACCCGACATCTTCCAAAGCGCGTATAACATTATCAATCACCC
>Ga0255340_1006519_pt1 | contig 10096 bp, 5 predicted proteins | sample wastewater_treat_7_FD_192417 | JGI IMG/M metagenome (GOLD analysis project Ga0255340, IMG submission 192417) | Wastewater microbial communities from Lulu Island WWTP, Vancouver, Canada - plant10 | ecosystem: Engineered > WWTP > Wastewater > Unclassified | place: Canada: Vancouver, British...
GCATACCAAGTTAATAAATAATAATAAAAGATATTTAATTGTTGGATCGGGTGGATGTACTTTATTAACACTTTTATCTAAAATAAAAAATGATGTTGATGTAATTGATGTGATTGATTTTAATAAATCACAATTATATCTTATACAATTAAAAATAGCAATCATATGTTATTTTAAAAATAATATTGATGGTATTTTAGATTTTTGGGAAGGAATTCTATCTTCTGATAGAATAGATTATATTTTTAACAAATTAGAATTAACAAATGAATGTAAAAATTATTGGGTTGAAAATAATTTATTATATAATGGAATTAATCAAAATGGTACATTTGAACTATTATTCAAAGAACTTGTGAATTCAAATTTTAATTACGAATATGCTTTCGATAGAAATAGATTAAAAGAAAAATTTGGTGAAGATTCAGTTATTAATTCATTAAATAATGAATTTTATGATCATTTCAAAAAAGTTATTAATAAATATAACAAAGATGAAACAAATTATTTTTATCATCAAATATTATATAACAAATATGATAGAAACCATTTACCACAATATTTTAATAATATATTTAACATAATTAAAAATATCCAGAAAATTAATTATATAAATGACAATATTGTTGAATATATATCAAAAACTGATATAAAATATGATCTAATACATACATCTAATATAACAGATTGGATGGATTCAAGTAAGTATAAAAATTTTTTAATTGATATTGATAACAATCTCAAAAATAATGGTATTGTAATAATGAGAAGATTAAATGGAGATCATCAATTATTAGATGATAATTTTAAAATATTTACTAATATCGATATACCTGAAGATAAATCATATTTTTATAATGAAATAGTTGCTGGACAAAAATTATATTCTTCATCTGATAAATTCTATAATAATTCATATAATGAAGAATATAATTCATTCATTATATTATACCCTGATAATATTCCTTGTTTAATATCAGGACATAATTCATCATTTTTTATATAAGAAACTATCAATTCAAATAATTCAGTTGCATGTGTCACATCTAATGTTTCATGTAAACTATAATGATTAATCTGATCAGCAGGTAAAAAATTTAATAAATAATTATGAATATTTTTAGATACTGTTATATATGTATATTCTATCATACCTAACACAGCAACTGAATATACCCAATTTTTAGTCATAATAATATCCTTCAAATCATTATTAAATTTGTTTACATAATTAAAAGATGATAAATTATCATTATATAATAATATATTTTTATCATAATTTAAAGATTTTAATAATAATTTGAAAGTGTTAGTATGTGATTTATTTAAATCACCATCGCCATGTTCATCATATAAATTTTTAATTATTGTTAATCTTTCTTTGTCTGTTGGTAAATAAAAGATAAGCAATCCTAATAATTTTGACCAATTATCAATTGCACTTATAAAACATTCTTGAGTAACTAAAAATTTATCAATATCAGGAATTTTTGATAATTTTATAAAAAAATTATTATTATCAATATTATTAACAACATCAGCATAGTCTAACAATAAATTCATTTATAATTAATATATATGCTTTTATATATTAAATTATCATAAATTTTATGATCAACTTTGATAGATAATAACATTGATATTGAAAATTATGATGAAAATTGTTATATCTTTGAAAAGATATATGTTAGCTGGATTAAGTAATAACAGTGTATTTTCATGTAAATGGTTATATTCTAATAATTATAATAAATTTTTAAGAAATCTATAAAATAGTGAATTTTCTGATCTTGTTAAAATATTTACAGATCCTGAAAATATATTAGGATTTGATTTTACTGATTATAACAAATATTTTAGAGAATGCGTTAAGCATTTACAATAATATATTAATAAATAATATGATATCTAATATTATTTATTTAATTTCTGGTTTCTTAATTTTAGGCATCATTATTGTTTTTGGTGATGATGGAGGAGTTAATATATTTTTAGATTTTAATGATATATCACGATTATTATTAACTTTTAATCTTAATGTTGAGCTTAATTTATTTGTATTTATTGTATTTGTTGTGTTTGTTGTGTTTGTTGTATTTGTTGTTTTTGTTGTGTTTGTTGTGTTTGTTGTGTTTGTTGTATTTGTTGCGTTTGTTGTATTTGTTGTGTTTGTTGTGTTTGTTGTATTTGTCGTGTTTGTTGTATTTGTCTTATTTTCATGGTCATCTTCATCTTTTTTATTAACAATAATCAATTTAATTGGTTTTGGTTTCGGAGGTTCATATAACAGTTTTATTCTTGAACAAGCATCTTTTTTATAATGTTGTATATCTCCTCCATACTCAATTAATTTCAACAAAATTTTAACTGGTTGATTTATATCAATTATTTTATGTCTATTAGTTGGTTTAAATGATAATGCTTGTAAATGAGGAATTATATCTTTAAATCCAACTTCAAATAATTGATTAATTGGGTTCATTAATACTTTTTCAATATAATACATGTAATCTATTTCATAAGGAGTATCAGTTTTCAAACTTTCTTTATATTGATCAACTAATCGCATTTTATCTCCTAATAATTTAGCATTTGGATCTTTAACAACTAAAAAATCTAATCGATCACCAGGATTAACAATTTTTCCTGCTTTCTTTAAATTATCAGAAAAAACTTTAAGGAAATAACTATCAGATTTATAATTTGCCCCTAATTCTCTAATACTAGTTAAATCTTCAATAGAAACTTTATTATCTAATAAATCTTGAATTGCATCAATAAGTACACACAATGCTTTGATCATTGTTTCTCTATTCATTACTATATTTAATATATTAGTATAACTTTTAGCTAATACTTTAGCATTATCTCTACGAGCCAATACTATACCTCTAATTAACATTGATAATTTACTTCCAATAATATTCCCTAATCTATCCATAATATCATCAGTTTTGAATGAACCATCTTTAGCTATCAAATAAGCAGCATATTTCTTTTTTCTTAAACAAAGCAATCTCATAGCTTTTTCAAATTCCATAGCTAATGGAGGTGGAAATAATCCCGGTCTACCATTAGGATGAATAACACCATCAACATCTTTACCTCCTGGAGGTATGCCACTAATTTCTTCAGCTAAACGATTTCCCCAATAATTACAATCTTTAGAATCTTTAATAAAAGGAAGATGCATCATTACTGAATTATGTATAACCATTCTACCAGGTCCAGCTGCGAAATGATGATTTTCTGTTTCTATATCAAATACATCTTCTTCCATTACTCCTAAAAATTTTATCTTTTTAACAGCATTTGCTGTTTGCATTTGATTTCCTTTAGTTAAGTTGAGTCTATAAATTTCATCTTTATCATCTCTATCAATTATAGATACTTTATATCCTAAAGCTGCACTAATATAATATAATCCAGCTGCTCCTATTTGTCCTTTAATATCAAATCTTTTAGAATTACCTTCAGTTTTTGAACCATCACCATCATACCATCCTTGAAGAAATGCTTCTTTGATATCATTAGTAGCCATTAAAATATTATAAGGAACTTTCTTATATCTAATACCTAAATTTGTAGCTTTATTAGTTGTTTTATATTCGCTCCGTTTGGTATAAAATAGATCTTCATATTTTTCTTGTAGATATACAATATCACCTCTTGCATTTAATTTATCAACTTTAGAGCTTACCATACAAGGATCTATAATAAAATCGTGTGATGGTTCAGTTTCTCTCATAGCAGCTTGTGCTCTTAATAAAAATTCTTGATTTTGATTACTAATAGACCATGTACGTTTATTTCCATATGTGCAATCATAATTCCCACAAGTCCCTTCTGCCATAAAAAATCCCCAAACCCATGCTTTTTCTGTAGTCATATTTTCTTCATGATATTGTTCTTTTGGTAAATCTGCATGTAATAATTTTACTTCAAGAGTTTTCTTGAGTTTATTTTTAACTTTATTTTGTGCTACACGTATATTTTTTGCTTTTGTAATAAAAGGTTGTTTTTCAAAATCATCCAACTTAGTATTCATATCATCAAACAATTCTTTAACTTGTTCAGGAGTTATTTCTTCTCCTAATTCATTGAGTAATGAATGATCTTCACTAACATCAACTATACCAGTATGAGTAATAACTCTATAAAACTTTTTTGTTGTTCGTTTTCTCATTAAGTATTTAATTTTACTCCATCCATGTTCAGTCCAAATTTCTACATTTTCACCACTTAAATCATAATATTCATGATTACCAGTTGGGATTTCATTCAATTTAACAAGGTCTTTTATTTGTACATATGAAATTGCTTGATTACTAAATCGAAGAAGAATCGGGGTATGTCCCCTGCAACAATCGGTGTCTCCTGCAACTTGCTTACCATTATATTTATTTTCAATATAAACTCTAACTTCTCCAATAAGCTTACGACCCATAGCTGTTATAGACATTGCTCCTTCTAACAAAGGCATTTTTCCTCCATCTCTAATTCCTAAAAATCCAAAGAAAGAATTAGCTGAAACTTTAATAGCTAATTGTCTTTTATCAAGAATAATCATTAATGTTTTTTTCTTACCTATAAGTTCACATCTTTCTTCACGAGTATTTTCTAACACACATAAAATTTGCTCTAAATCTTGTTTATTAGGTCCAATTTTAGCAATCTTAATTTCTAATTCTTCTAATTTTACATCATCATCTGTTTTCTTAATATTAAATTCTGCTCTTTCTTTATCATCTTTATCATGAACCGATTTAATAAAATCTATGTCCATTAATTGAGAAAATAATAAAACTCTTTTAGCTGCAGTAATTACTTCTGGCGCAACTGGAACTTCTGAATTTGATAATTTTTTAGTTTTAATAGCAGCATCTTCTCTACTTATTACTTCTATAGTTCCATTTAAAAATTCACTTAAAACGATACGAATAGCTTCAGTCTTTTCTAAAGGTTTAACCTCTCTTTTTGTTTGAGCTTCTAACCTTCTGACTGCTTTTCTTTCTGCAATAAGTTTACCTTCTAATCTTGGAAGTAAACCTTCTTTTTTCTTATAAAATTTAAAACGATAATGTTTCGTAACTGTTTTAACTTCTTTTTTCTTCTTTTTACCTATTTCTTTAAAAACTTCAATATCTTTATCTTCTTGATTCTCTCCCTCACATCCCTCAAAAAAATCTACAATTTCTTCATCTCCAGTTAAAGTTTTAGTTTCTATCAATGGTTCTTCTTGATCAAATTCTATAATATTACAATCTTCATCAGGAACGACATCCATTAACTCAGTAGGTACTAATGTAGTATAACATATATTATATGCTCTAATAATACTGGGATATAAAGATGAAAAATCTAAACATATAATATTATCATATAATCCAGGAATAGGTTCATATACATAACCACCAGAAAATTTATAACTAGGTGCAGTTCTAGTATCTAAAACAAATCCTTCTCTATGTGCTAAATCATACATTTGTGATAAACATCTAATTTGCTGTCCTCTTGTAAATATCTCTACAATTGTTACACCTACAATATTAGACATCTCTACTAAACTTACCCAAACATTTAATTTTTCCATTAATTCTATGACTAATTCAGAATCTTGTATACAATATTCCATAACTTCTGTCATATCAGCTCTTGCTTTTTCATATTTTTTGGTCAATTCTAAAACTTTTAATGCAAATTCATCATTATTATTTAAAGAAGGATCTCCTTCTAATTGTTTTGATAATTTCTTTAATCCTTTTCTTGAAGAAGTTAAATTTTCATATATAATAAACATTTCAACATAATTGAATTTATCAAATTTTGTTTTACCAATAAACTTTTTACAAACAAAATCTAATGTATATTTTTCTAGTTTGTAATCTCTTTTAATGATAGGTAATAAATCAACAGAGATTCTACCTTCCATCATAAGAATATTACATGTTACATAACCATATGCACCTGATTTCCAATTTTTAGATTCCATAGTAGTTTTACCTGATATTAATCTACTCATATTCGGCCAAGTGTTCATTTTTCTTTTTAATCTATGATCAAGATAAGGATAATCAAAAGATAAAATATTATAACCAGTTATAATTTCTGGATTAGTTTTATTTGTGATTTCTGCAAATGCATTTACTAATTCATATTCATCATTTACTTTAAAAATTTCGCAATTTTCTAATTTTTCAGGAGGAATATGATTACAATCACCAATAATTATACCATGCCGTTTTATAGATTTAGCATCTCCCTGTCTTTTATATATCCCAGATATCATGTAAGCTACATGTCTTGCATCATATTTATCAGGCATTGCTCTATGATTATTAGAATAACATTCAATATCAAAAGCTAATATACCAGGATTTGTAGACCAAGTTTTACAAACTTCATTAGGTACTACTTCCATTGTTTGCCATTTTACAATATATTCATTTTCTTCAGTTGATATTTTATCTTCTATCGGGACTTTTGTTCCTTCACATGTAAACCATTGTGAATAACGAATATCTCTATTAGTTAATAGTTTTCTTACTATATTTACTGAAGTAGATTCTAATACATTACACATGATATATCCCCATTCTTGTGTTTTAATTGGATTTTTTAACATATTATCACAATGTCTTAATGCATTTAAACTTGAAAATTCTACATATAACATAGGAAATTTACGATCACCTCTGTAATAATAAATCTTTGGTTTCATTTCGAATCTGCTTTCTACTGGAGCATGTTCCTTTAATCTCCATTCTAGGACATTTTCAACAAAACGAGCTGTATTTGTTTCATTCCAAATATATAATAGTCCATCTACATATAGAGGTAATTCTATATAACAATATACATTAAAATCTGTAAATCTTAAAAGATGTGGATTTGAATCTTTATCTAAACCCCAGCAATGGATATTGACATTATCGTCATCTCCATATTCATCTTTTACTACCCAATCGTATGCGTGAATTGTTATACTCATTGTATTTGATACAAATATATTACAACTTTAACTTTTGTTATTCATTTTTAATTTTTTAATTCTTCGAATTCTTTAAAATGTAAATAATATATTGTACTAAATATATTATTTAAAATTATGACATTTTGGTCATTTTACATATCATATATCCCCATTCTGATGTTTTTATAGGATGATTTAATATATTAATACAATGTAATAAATCATCAAAATTAAAAAACTCTACATATATTAAAGGAAATTTTTTATCACATGAATCATCAAAATAATTCATAATATTTTTACGCATTTCAAATTTACTTGTAATAGGTGCATGAGATCCTAATAATGGATCCAACACAGTTTCCATAAACCGATTTGAATTATATTCGTCCCAATTATATAACATTCCATTGACAAATAATGGAAGTTCTATATAAAAATAAATGTTTTCAATTGTACAATCATTATTGTGATCATATGAATTATTTTCCATATTTATTTTAAACTCAATATTTAATAATTTAATTAATAATTAAATTTATTATTAATCACTATTATTAAATAATTTATTTTAATCTAATCTATTATGGTTTCAATTTTCAGAAGTGGATTATGATCAATAAATTTTATTTTATTACCATTATCTATTATTGTTATTTGATTATTATCTATTATTTTCAACATAGAATTATCTTTAATATTAATATTAATTGTTGATTTTATGTAAGGAAATTTATTTGATTTATCATTCTTTTTTTCTATGTTGTTTAAAAATTTCCGAGCAAATTCCTTTCCAAATATACAATAATTATCTTTTGTATCAATATCATTAAAATGATAAATAGTCATTGATTTATTACTATGATCTTTATGTGATAATTTAATTCTTTTCGGATAATCATTATCATCCTCATCATATAAATGCAATTTTGTTTTGTTTATCAAACATATTATTTTTTTTGTAAGTAATTGAAATTGTCCTATAAAATCATATATATTTTCATCTTGTTTTATTTCAATCCTATTTGAAAATATTAATTTATCCATATCTATCAACTATTTTTTATTAATAAAAAATTTTACTAATAAAATAAAATATCTACATAATTTTACTAATAAATGGATATAAAAGATATCCCAATTGAAAAATTACGGAAATTTTTAGACAAAAATAATATTAAATATGATCAAAATGATATATATGACAAAGCTTTTCTTTTAATGAAAAAGAATCCTGATTATTACCCAATTGCTATAATAGAATGGGTAAAAGCATATAATTTAATTAAATCTAATATTGATATTAATATTAAATCATATTCTGTAGATGATTTAAAAAATTTAGATGAAAATGAATTAATAGAATTATCAAAATTATTGACATTAAAATCTCCGAATAGAGATCATATAATCAATATATTAAGATACATAGGAAAATATCCAGGAAAAGTAAAAGGTAAAATTTATTTTGACGATATTGATTATAATTTAATCAATAAATTATATGGAGTTAAATTAGCCAATTTTTTGAAGAAATATGATTTTAAAATCATTCTTGTAAATGAAATGATCAAAAGAAAAGTTAGACGACGAATTAAAACTTTAAATGAGGGAAAACAAATAGATATTATGGATTATTTTATATATCCAAATATTAATTCAATTTTTAAAGGTCCATCTGGAAGTTTTGATTTTGAGGATAAGACATATGGAACAATACTTATGAATAATGGTACATTATCTGGGTCATCTTCGTTTAATGTACCATTTGGAGAAGAATATTATTATGAAAAATATGGTAAAGAATTATTAACAAATGATGATATTTATGATTATGAAAATATGAAAAATATTAAATATGTACCAGAATTAGAAGAATTATTAATTCAATTAAACAAATATTATTAAATATTCTATATATTAATTATTAAACATTAATAATTAATTTGTTCTTAATTTCATTTTTAAGTTAAATTTAACCAACTATGATTAATCTTAAAGGTTTTTTATAATTACATGTCATATTAATTTGTTTAAAATTTAGTTCTTCAATTAAACCGTCACATGATCCTTTAAAATTTTGAAAAGTTCCATAGATTTTATCTAATTGATCAATAATTCCTACCTTAATTAAATGATCTCGAGAATTCATATATGATTTAATGTTAATTTCTGAGCTTAAATAATTTATATTATTGTTATTGTTGATGTTATTGTTGATGTTATTGTTATTGTTATTGTTATTGTTATTGTTATTGTTATTGTTATTGTTATTGTTATTGTTATTGTTATTGTTGATGTTATTGTTGATGTTATTGTTGATGTTATTGTTGATGTTATTGTTATTGTTATTGTTATTGTTATTGTTATTGTTGATGTTATTGTTGATGTTATTGTTATTGTTGTTATTATCATTAATGATGTCAATAGTAATTAATTTATCACTAGATTTATATGAAAAAATTTCACGGCATCTTTTATGATTTAAACAAGTAATATCATATTTTGGCGATAGAGGAATTTTATCAATAGATCCATATGGTAACAAAAGTTTATATGAATTAATAGCAGCATATCTTGGCATATTAGTATGATTATTAAAATCACATCCACACATAATACATAAATCTAGAAATGTTTGATAATTTACATTTAACGAATCAAGGCATTTATCAAGTCTAACACAATCTAACATTGTAATAGATCTACCTACTTCATCTTTATGATATCCTTTTGTGAATCCAGTTATAACTAATGGTGCACCATAAGCTAACGAATCAGTATCGTTTGAAAATACTGCTGCAACTTTACCTTCTATACATAATGAAGCACATAATTGTTCTGCATCTCCTTCTGCAACCGACCAAGGTATTCCAAGACAATCCAAAAAAGATTTAAAAGCTTCAATTATTTTTTTATTTACAGGATTATAACTGCTCAATTTCTTTCTAAGATCACTTACTAGATCTGCTTGATTAGCTAAAATATCTGAACTTATTTTTTCATATAAAGAATCAATTTCGTCTTTTTTCTCTTTTTGGGTTTGAGATCTTTCTTTTCTAACATCATCTTTTTCTATAGGTTTATTTTTACCATCAAATATAAATCTTGGTGTTATACTTT
>Ga0255340_1006536_pt1 | contig 10076 bp, 8 predicted proteins | sample wastewater_treat_7_FD_192417 | JGI IMG/M metagenome (GOLD analysis project Ga0255340, IMG submission 192417) | Wastewater microbial communities from Lulu Island WWTP, Vancouver, Canada - plant10 | ecosystem: Engineered > WWTP > Wastewater > Unclassified | place: Canada: Vancouver, British...
TATATATCAAAAGAGATATCATTTACAGCCTTTATCTCTTTATTACCAACCTTAAATGTTTTACTTAGGTTTTTTACTTGTATAGCTAGTTTTCGTTTCATTATAGATAAGTATAACATAAATAGTACAGACCTGGTCTGTAGATTTACCCTTATTAGAAGAAGAAAAAGTTTAGGTTTTAATCATATTTTAATCTTACTATCGGTTCCTCTTTACTTCTCAGATTTCTCTCTAATAGCAGCCTGTGCAGCAGCAAGTCTTGCAATAGGTACTCTGTATGGTGAACAACTTACTAAGTCCATTCCAATCATATGACAGAACTCTACTGACTTAGGATCTCCTCCATGCTCTCCACAAATACCAATCTCAATATCCTTACTCACACCCTTAGCCTTCTTTAATGCATTCTTCATCAACTCACCAACCCCTTCCCTATCAATTGTCTGGAAAGGATCATCTGTTAATACACCTTGCTCAATATATTTTGTAATGAACTTACCTGCATCATCTCTAGAATATCCAAAAGTTGTTTGTGTTAAATCATTTGTACCAAATGAGAAGAATTCAACATACTCAGCCAACTGATCAGTAACAATACATGCCCTTGGTAACTCCAACATTGCACCAACCTTGTAATGAACCTTAGCTTTAGCTTTCTTCAAACACTCCTCAGCCTCCTCTACAATCACAGACCTAAGATACTCCAACTCCTTCACACTACTCACAAAAGGTACTTCAATCTCTGGTAATGCCTTTATACCCTTCTTTCCTACTGCAATAGCTGCATTGATAATTGCTCTAGTCTGCATCTGAGATATCTCTGGATATACCATACCTAATCTACAACCTCTAAAACCAAGCATAGGGTTGAGTTCTGCCAAAGCAGTTCTTCTCTGTACCAAATCTTCATAGTCAACACCCATCTCTACTGAAATCTCCCTTAATTCATGTTCATCATGTGGTAAGAACTCATGTAAAGGAGGATCAAGCAATCTAACAGTAACTGGTAATCCATCCATCTCTTTAAATATCCTCTCAAAATCACCTTGTTGCATCTTCTCAATCTTTGCCAAAGCTTTAACTCTCTCCTCTTTTGTATCAGAAAGAATCATCTGTCTAACTGCAGCAATTCTCTCTTCCTTAAAGAACATATGTTCTGTTCTAACTAATCCAATACCCTCTGCACCAAACTCTCTTGCAACCCTAGCATCTTGAGGTGTATCTGCATTTGTTCTAATTCTTAACTTCCTAAACTTATCTGCCCAACCCATTAACTTTGCAAAATCACCAGAAATCTCTGGCTCAACAGTCTTCACCTTATCTGCATATACAATACCATTACTTCCATCCAAGGTAATCCAATCTCCTTCTTTCAAAATATCTCCATTTGGTAACTTCACAATCTTTACCTCTTCATTAATATCAATCTCACTACACCCTGCAATACAACACTTACCCATACCTCTTGCAACAACAGCTGCATGACTTGTCATTCCACCTCTTCCTGTAAGAATACCCTCAGCAACATTCATACCTTCAATATCTTCAGGTGAGGTTTCTAATCTAACTAAGATAACTTTCTTTCCATCAGCATTCCATTTAGTTGCATCCTCTGCACTAAATACAATCTGACCACTTGCAGCACCTGGTGATGCTGGAAGACCCTTTGCAATCTCTTTCTTCTCTGCCTTAGCATCAATCATTGGATGAAGAAGTTGATCTAATGATAGTGGATCAACTCTTAAAACAGCCTCCTCCTCTGTTATCATTTTCTCCTTAACCATATCAACAGCAATCTTTACTGCTGAAGCTGCTGTTCTCTTCCCAGCTCTAGCTTGAAGAATGTATAGCTTACCATTCTCAATTGTAAACTCAATATCCATCATATCTCTGTAATGATTCTCCAATTCATCAAAAATACCTGTAAGCTCTTTGTATATCTCTGGAAGATCCTTCTTCATCTCATCCATATGCAAAGGTGTTCTAATACCTGCAACAACATCCTCTCCCTGTGCTTTCATTAAGTATTCACCATAGTATTCTTTCTCACCTGTAGATGGATTTCTAGTAAATGCAACACCAGTACCAGAATCATCTCCTTGATTACCAAATACCATTGCTTGAACATTTACAGCAGTACCAACAATATCTGCTGAAACCTTATTAATTCTTCTGTATGAAATTGCTCTTGGATTATTCCACGATCTAAACACTGCATCTACACCACCCTTTAATTGCTTAAATGGGTCTGTTGGGAATTCTTCCTTCAATTCCTTCTTGTACAAAGCTTTGTACTTCTTCACAACCTCTTTTAAGTCTGTAACATCTAAATCAACATCATCTGTCACTCCCTTTTTCTCCTTCACACTATTTAGTTCCTTCTCAAACTTTGCATGCTCTATACCCATTACAACATTTCCATACATCTGGATGAATCGTCTGTATGAATCCCAAGCAAATCTCTCATCTCCACTCTTCTCAATTAATCCTTGAAGTGTTTCTTCATTAAGACCTAGATTCAAAACTGTATCCATCATACCTGGCATAGAGATTGCTGCACCAGATCTAACAGAAACTAACAATGGATTCTTTTTATCACCAAATCCTTTGCCTGTAATCTTCTCTAATTCCTTCAAATTCTTCTTTACATCATCAAACAAACCTTTTGGATATGTTTGATTGTTTTGATAGAAATACTCACAAGCATCTATTGAGATAATGAAACCTGGAGGAACAGGAATACCCATTTTAGTCATCTCTGCTAAACCTGCACCTTTACCACCTAATACAAATTTAGGATTTTTAACCTTAGGAACCTCTGTCTTTTCTTTAGAAAAGAAATATATGTACTGTTTGGACATATGAAAAGAATTTTTACAATTTAATTAGCAAACACCAAGAGATAGTATATCATAAAAAGGTGTCTCTCCTCACTCCCATAGTAAGATTAAAAAACCGTTAAAACGGTGATTAAACCCTTTTCCAACAAGGAGAAACTAACAGACCAGGTCTCTAGTTGTCTTAAAACTCACCTTTGCAACCCTCTCTAATTCTTCTGCTCCATATTTTTTTACAAACTCCTTCCCCTTCTCTATCACATGAGTTGCCCCTTTAGGAAAATCAAAGTTATACTCCTTCCTCATCTTCTCCATCTCTTCTAAAAATATTCCTCTAGCTAAAACAGAAGCACAAGCCACTGCAATATCTGATTCCCCTTTGTGATACTGTTCAAAATTAGCCTCTTTGCCTAACTCTCCTAATTCATCTTTCACCCTACTCTCTTTATTTGAAAACTGATCAATCACTACACTATCACACTTAATCCCTTTCTCTTCCAAATTCTTCAAACCCTCCTCAATTACTTTGGAGTGTTGTCTTGCAAGAAGCACACCTACATTCTTTGTCTCTTTTATCAATTTGTTGTATTCCTCAGGAGAAACAATTGAAGGATAGTAGTAAGGATAATCCTTCATCTGCTCATACATCTTCATTATCTTCCCATCAGAAAATTTCTTAGAATCCCCTACTCCAACATCTAAAAATTTCTTAGCAGATTCTTCATTAACAAAACAAGCAACTACTACAAGTGGACCAAAATAGTCACCTTTTCCCACTTCATCTACACCAATATGAGGTTTAATAACAACTTCTTTTACCATAATTCCTTGCTTCACCTTAGAAACTATCTCATCAAAATCTTCTTTACCTTGAAAAACTAACTTCCTACTTGTATAGAGGATTGCAACAGAACCATTATCATTTTCCATTCTAAATACCACATATTCATTATCCATAGGTTCCTTTGTCCAACCAGCATCTCTAAAGGTTTTTTCTAAACCTAAACATTCATCCAAACTTAATTGTACTGAAACTGTATTTTGACCCATTATATTTTCTCTACACTCTGTCCATCTGGACCATCTATTACTTTGTAACCAAGTTCAGCTATCTGATCTCTAATACTATCTGCTTTAGCATACTCTTTGTTCTCTCTAGCCTCCAACCTTTCTTTCAGTAATCTATCTAATGTTGCACTATCACCTTCTGAATATCCTTCATCCTTTTTAATATCATCCAATCCCAAACCTAACACCCTATCAAAATCTAAAATTGTAGCTAACTTGTCTCCATCTGTATTCTCAGATTTTAGCATTTCATTTGCCAAAGCTAGTACTCCAGATATATTTAGATTGTTCTCTAATTCCTTTTTAAAAGCTTCTACATATTTAGGAAGAAGCTTTCCTTTCTTCTCACCCAATTCAAGAACCTTTTTCTCTAAAGCCAGCCTTGAGTTTCTAGCACCATCTAATGCTTCAAGAGAAAAATTCATCTTTACTCTGTAACCAACAGACATAAAAAGATATCTAACATCCATTGGGTCATATCCTAATTCTAAAACCTCAGGCAATGTGTCAGCTCCTTTACTCTTTGAAAGCTTTTCATTATCTTTGTTTACCAACCATTCATTATGTACCCAATATTTCACAACAGGGTGTCCAAAGGCACCAATATTTTGTGCTCTTTCATTTGTATGATGTACTGGGATATGATCAATACCTCCTGTATGGATGTCAAAGGTCTCACCTAAGATTGCTGTGCCCATTGCAGAACACTCAATGTGCCAACCTGGGAATCCATCACCCCATGGAGATGACCAATTCATCAAATGATCTTCATACTTTCCAACTTTCTTCATCCAAAGAACAAAATCTGCAGGATTTCTTTTGTCAGGATCTACCCCTACCTCTTCCCTTACACCAACATTCTTCTCTTCTAACTTCTGACCTGTGAAGATAGTATAGTCAGGAACTTTTGTTACATCAAAATATATTGCTTGATCTGTTTCGTATGTATATCCTCGTTCCTCCATCCTCTTAATTATCTCAATCATCTCCTCAATATATTCTGTTGCTCTTGTCCAACCATATTCTGAAACATTCTCATGATTAAGGTCTTCGGGAATCTCTTTACCATTTGGAGCAAGGATATGCAGTGCTCTGTAATCATCAAGAACTGTATTAATATATTTATTTGCAATATCAATTGGTTCAACACCTTCCTTCTCTGCCTGTCTATCCAACTTATCCTCTCCAAAGTCATCACCAAAATCATCTTGTGATGTCATATGTCCAACATCAGTGATATTCATCACCCTTTTAACCTTGTATCCTAAATACAACAATGCTCTGTGAAGAATATCCCAGTTTACATATGCTCGAATATTCCCCAAATGCATACGATAATAGACAGTAGGTCCACAGTTATACATTGAAATCACACCATCCTGGTTCGGCTCTATCTCAACTATCTTTTTGTCTAATGTAGAGTAAAGTTTCATTAAAAATCCCTCCTTCCTTCCAATGCTTTCTTTAAAGTTAATCTATCCGCATATTCAAGATCAGCACCTGTAGGTAACCCCATTGCTAACCTTGTTATCTTTAGTTTACCTTCTTTTAGTTGAGTTTTAAACAGGTCATATATATAGCTAGCTGTAGCCTCTCCTTCCAAGCTAGGGTTTGTAGCAATGATAATCTCCAAACTATCTACTTCTTCTAACAATTCAACTACCCTTGCCTTCAATTCTTTGAATCTTAACTCCTCTGATGTAATACCATCTGCTGGTGAAATTACACCTCCAAGTACAAAATATATTCCGTCATACACACCTGAATTCTCAAAAGCTACAACATCCAATGGCTCTTCAACTACACATATCCTGTCCTTTTTTCTTAATGGACTAGAGCAGATATTACACTCCTCATGGTCTGTAACATTGAAACACTTCTTACAGTTCACAACACTCTCATCCATCTCTACAAGAGCATTGGCCAACTTAGTTGCATCTTTGTTAGGTGACCTTAAATAGTGGTATGCCATTCTAGATGCAGACTTAGGTCCAACACCGGGTAATCTACCAAACTCCTCTATTACTTTTTCAACACTTTTGGGTAATACTGTCATATTCTATTTTCCAAACATACTTTTTATTTGATCTATATCCATGTCTTGAACCATCTCCTTCTGTAATTTCTTCTGATAGTCTTTGAATGCTTCCTTAAAGCCTTTTTTAATCTGATCCATCATATCTGGGTCTAGGTAATCCTCATCAATATATACATCTTCAAATTCCTGTGCTCCATTCATATATATTCTAACCATTCCATTTTTTGATTCACCTTTTATCTTCTTTTCTCTTAATTGGTTTTGTAGCTTTTTAGCTTCATTCTGCATCTTTATTAACTCCATTGGATTTGGTAACCCCATATGTTTAAAAACAAAAAATTTATATATCCATGGGTATTATACATGAAAACCGAACGGAAGGGACAGGTCTCTTAATCAGTAATGACATACTCCCCACCATTAATTAAACTAATAATTTAGATATCTAAATGCTTAAAGAAGCTTAGCATTATATTGTTTGTAAGACTGACAGGTTCTTAATTTGTTAAGTAAGAAAGAATCACTTGGGTTAACTTCTAAGCCCTTTATACACAGTTTTTCAGCTTTCTCAAACTGACCATGTTTTACGAAGATTTCAACAAGATAGCGGTATAGTTCAGGTCTGTCTGGATCAAGCTCGATTGCTTTTGTATACATCTCTATTGCCTCTTCTCTTCTTCCAAGACTCCTTAAAAACCAACCCAAAGAGATGCGAAGTGTTGAGTCTTGAGGACTAATTTCTATTCCTTTTCTTAATATGTCCACTGCATCTTCCCTTCTTCCAAGACCGTATAAAGCATGACTGAGAGTGTTATATAAATCAGGATTCTTTGGACTTAGTTCTATACCCGCCCTCAATATCTTTTCTGCTTCACCAAAGTTGCCAAGTTTATTGAAAGCTCTCCCGAGGTTATTGTATATTTCTCCTGCATCTTCCTTTCTTCCAAGACTTACAAACTCTTCTGCTAAATTCTTGTATTCATTGTGTAGTTCGGGATTATTTGGCTCAAGCCTAAGACTTTCTTTATATGCCTCACTTGCTTCTTCGAGTTTGCCAAGTTTGTATAAAGTCCTACCTAGATGATAATGCAGCCTAGAATCATTGGGCTCCAACTCTATACCTCTTCTTAGAGTCTCTTCTACATCACTAAATCTATTAAGTTTGTACAAAACAATACCCAGAGTACCATACAGATCTCCGCTGTGTGGATTAATTTCAATGCCTCTTTTACACATTTCTATGGCTTCTTCATATCTTCCAAGGTCACTTAAGATACCTCCTAGAGTGTTGTATATAAAGGGAGAGTTTGGATGAAGTTCTAGTGCTCTTTCTAACAATTCTACTGCTGCTTCCTGTTCTTCTGTGTGATTGCCAAGATTGTGCATAAGGGCGGTCATCATTACATCTGTAGAACTAGATATGTTGTAGCTCTGTTGTTTTGGTTTATACAGAACATTAATAGAACCCTGCTCTTTAACAAGTGTTAAAATATCTGGATTACCCTCAAAAATATCTCCTGTTACTCCTAAACCATTCCTTAAGTCATCTTTCTTTTCAGGAGTAAAGTCTTGCCAATATAACTTACCATCACTTGTTAACAAAAATGTCATTGCATGACGAGGAGGAGTGACAAACAAATATTTAATACCAACCTCATCTAAAAGACTAGTGCCTAACAGCGTACTTCCCAGACAATTTAGATAATCGTCCTTGATTACTTCTGATGGGGTATGGGCACCTTCTCGATATTTATAATACCAAATCTCCTCTCTGATCTTCTCAGCTATTTCATACTCCTTATTTGATATCTCCTCTATATTTCCTGTATTCCTTACTTGCTCTAATTCCTCTTTTAACCTAGGAATCTCCAAATAGTCATAGAGTCTCTGATGCTCTACTACCAAATTCCTATCTGTAACATCACCTACGGTCTCTAACATCTGTTGTGTGGACTGTGGTATTCTCATCCTCTTTTTTAATAGCTCTCCACCTCGTCTGAATACTGCACTGTCTAACTCTCTCGCTGGTTTGTTTAATTCCCTTTCAATTCCTGCTCTTGCTTTCTCTTGTATCTTAGCTACTGGACCCAAACTTCTCTCCCAAGGTTTGTCTCCTTCTCCTTTAGATCCTGTCTTAGATAAGGCTTTAAAGTAACCCTCGAAATGTCTAGACCTCTCACTATCTATATCCTCCTGAGATGGATTAGGACCTAACCTACTCATTACCTTGTAAAATCTCTCCTTACCTATCAACCATCTATCTAACTCCCTCTTATCTGATTCACTTAATACCGTTGGGGTAATAGGTTCGTCTTGTTGTCTTGTTCTACTCTGAAGAGATAGACCATAGTTGAAGAACTTCTTAGATAACTCTTCCGCGATATCCCTACCATCCTTAACTGAACCTAGATTCTCCTCTATATACACCCCTGCCTTCTTAAAGGTATCTGCTAATGCCTCTATCTTTTTGACTCCTTGGGTTGATAACTCCGAATTATCCTTATACGTATCACTATCTACTACACTTACTACATCTATCATCTCAAAGAGGTTTAAATCTTTAGGAAGATACAACACCTTTTTACCTGTATCTACATCTGCTTCATTCTCTAATATCGCTTCCCTCTTTTCCCATTCCTCCCTGTCTTCAAACACTGGTTGGATGGAGTCATTAGCTTCAAACCATACTATCAAAGTTTCTTGAGCAAAAGGATTTAAGTATGGTTGATTCTCAATCGTATTATCAACAAATTCTGTATTAAATGTTGTTTCTGTATTAGCCATATGAATTAGTATATATTAATACCGGCTCCTAGCCAATACTACCTTAGTAAAGTTTTTGGGATTTTAAAAAGTTATGAACGAAGGCCAGGCCTAGGCCAGACCTGTTAGTGGAATTTTTTATCCGAAGGTTTGTCAAACTTGTTCTTCTCTTTGTCGTACGTCCTTTTCTCTGAATACTCTATCTTCTCTTTCATAACATCTACCAACTTCTCTGTATTATGAAAATCTTCAGCTATATTAGCAACCTTACATGCAAAGACAATCACATCTGTAACCTCTGCAAGAACACCATCCCAATCCTTCTCTAATATTGCCTTAGATACCTCACCTACCTCTTCAGTAAGTTTAAGCATTGCAATCTTTACAGCTTTCTCCTCATCCTGTGCAATACCTTTTCTTTTTGTAAAATCTCTCTCCCATGTTTGTATATCTTTAATATTCATATGTTTTTAAGTAAAATTTATATACTTCATTATATCAAAAAACCACATTCCATACAGGAAAATGGTATAATATAGTATGGATATATTACAAACTTTACTAGAACAGAAAGCTTCAAAACTAAGTGGAAATCTCTATGAATATACCGCTGTAAACTTCTCATACAACACAAACAAGATAGAGGGAAGTACACTAAGTGAAGATGATACTAGAAACATATTTCACAACAACACACTACTAGCAAGTGGACAGATGAATATTGATGATATTATAGAGATGAAAAACCAACTCTCTATGTTTGACTACATGTTAGATATTGCAAAAGAACCGCTAACTGAGGAGATTATTAAAGAATTCCATAGAATACTTAAAACCAACACTTCAGATGAAAAGAAAGATTGGTTTAATGTAGGAGAATACAAAAAACTAGCAAATACTGTAGGTGGTAAAGATACAACTAATCCAAAGGATGTAGCAGATGAGATGAAAGAACTACTACAGAAATACAATGAGAAGAAAGATGTAAAGATAGAGGATATAATCCAATTCCATTTTGAATTTGAAAGAATACACCCATTTCAAGATGGTAATGGTAGAGTTGGTAGAATGGTTATGTTCAAAGAATGTCTAAAACATTCCATCACACCCTTTATTATCCAAAATGATATTAAACAATACTATTACAGAGGTTTAAGTGAATTTGAAAGTGAAAAAGGATATCTGATAGATACATGTTTAAGTGCACAAGATAGATATAAGGAGATGGTTGAGAAATTTCTAGGAAAATAGATACTTATATCCCCTCAAATATTGCTTCTATAGCTTTCATCTTACTACTATCCTCCTTAGGTTTGTATTCTTTCTTTGGTTTCTCAGAAGGTTTAGGTGTTGGTAAATTCCTTAAAACT
>Ga0255340_1006540_pt1 | contig 10073 bp, 7 predicted proteins | sample wastewater_treat_7_FD_192417 | JGI IMG/M metagenome (GOLD analysis project Ga0255340, IMG submission 192417) | Wastewater microbial communities from Lulu Island WWTP, Vancouver, Canada - plant10 | ecosystem: Engineered > WWTP > Wastewater > Unclassified | place: Canada: Vancouver, British...
CTATGCGTTCTTCATCTGTTAGCTTACTTCCTCTTGACATAAAATAACCCCCTTACAGCTTTCACACGCTTTTGTTTTTTCGTGTGTCTACTTTAAGGGGATTATATCATTGTAACACTCAGGGGCAAAACTTCTATATAGGTATCTGTCTTAAAGCCGCCTGTTTTTCCTTAATGCACATTGTCAAAAGAGAACACGCGGTTTGTGTGCAATTTGACATATTAGTTATACAAATATTGCCATGAAAAGTTCCTTATGTTATAATGTTCTAAACAATGTACGCTTTTGGCTGCATAAGGTCAAGAAGACGAAAACTATAGGAGAAAAACGTATGTCTGAAGAAAAAAGAGCTTTAAGCTCAGGAACTGTAAAATGGGGCGTTATGGGTACAGCAGGTATCGCGTCATGGGGAACTATCCCCGGTATGCAGAAAGCAAAGGGCTGTGAGCTTTATGCGATAGCCGGAAGAAGTCTCGAAAAGGCACAAGCATATAAGGAGCGTTTCGGATTTGAAAAGGCGTATCAGGGCTATGACGCCCTGCTGAACGATCCTGAGGTTGAAGCTGTATATATACCGCTTCCCAATGACCTCCACTGCGAATGGGTAATAAAGGCTTTAAACGCGCATAAGCACGTATTATGTGAGAAGCCTGCTGCTATGAACGAAGGCGAGCTGCGCCGTATGTTTGCTGCTGCAAGGGAAAACGGAGTGATACTTATGGAGGCTTTTGCATATCTCCACAGTCCGTATATCAGCAGGCTGAAGGAGATAATTTCCTCCGGCGAGATAGGAAAGGTAGATTACATCGACACGGCTTTCCTCACGCAGGATTATTCTGATGATATAAGACTTCACAAGGAACAGGGCGGCGGCGGGATATACGATGTAGGCTGCTACTGTACATCAATGATACTTACCCTTATCGATTCACCCGTTAAGTATGTCAAAGCTGATGCCGAGCTTGACAGTACGGGAGTGGATCACATGGCTTCTGTCCTTATTGGCTTTGAGGACGGTACAAGGGCTTCATTCAATGCAGGCATGATACTCGGCACCGATTCCTCAGACAGATATGATAGACTTTTCATACATGGTTCCTGCGGGTATATCCGTTCCGATGCGGAGTATAACGGTGAAGGCGAGATCACCTTTGAGGTCACTGTCAAGGGCGAAGACGGCGAAAGAGTGACACGGACAGAAAAGGTCATTGCCGTCTCTAATTACAGTATGGAGATGGAGCAGATGAACCGTTGCATTATCGGGAATGAAGTCCCCCATATCACAGAGGAGTTTTCCGTCAGAAATATGCGCGTCCTCGACAGTATACTTGACGCCGTCGGATATAATGACTCAAAAAAGGAGTTCATTCTTCCTAACGGAGCCGTGATCCCCGCAGTAGGCTACGGTTCATATCTTTCAACGGAAAAAGGCGGAGTTCAGACCATCATAGATGCTCTTGACTGCGGATACCGTTACATAGATACAGCGTCATTTTACGGCAATGAGGAACAGATAGGCGAAGCAATAGAAAGATCGGGTATCAGACGGGAGGAGATATTCCTTTGCAGCAAGGTCTGGTTTACAGATCTCGGCAGGGAAAAAACACTTAGATCGTTTGAAGAGTCCTGCCGCAAGCTGAAAACCGAATACCTTGATATGTATCTTATACACTGGCCTAAGAGCGATGCCGATGATGAGGAATGGTTTGAAAAGGTCAGACAGTCATGGGAGGCAATGGAAGAATTATATGAACAGGGAAGGGTAAAAGTCATAGGTCTGTCCAATTTCCTCCCCCACCATATAAGACCGCTTCTGGAGACAGCCCGTATCCGTCCTATGGTGGATCAGCTTGAGCTGCACGCGGGCTATATGCAGGAGTATGCACTTTCCTACCTCAGAAAAGAGGGGATACTTCCCCAGGCATGGAGCCCTCTTGGCAGGGCAAAACTGCTGAATGACGAAGCTGTATCGGGAATAGCTGCTAAATACGGCTGCACCAACGCCGCATTGCTGCTCAGATACCTCAATCAGCGGGGGATCCCCGTTATCCCGAAATCTGCGTCAAAGGAAAGAATGAAAGAAAACCTCGATACTTTCGGCTTCAGGATCTCTGAGGATGATATGTCGTACTTGTCCTGTTTGCCCGAAAAGGGCTGGTCCGGAGAGCATCCCGATAAAGTATAGGCAGGACCCCCGTAATGATCAGTTATGAGCCTGATATTATGGTTTGTGGATAACGTTTCGCAGGAGGAGGAAAAAATGGAAGAATTCTATATAAATAATGACGGCATACGTCTTCATGCCAAGCTTGACCGTGCCGCCGAAAAAGGTCCGCTTTGTATACTGATACACGGTTTCACGGGACATATGGAGGAGGATCATATCATTACTGCTCAGAAAGCTATGAATGAAGCAGGTATTTCGGTCCTTCGCGCCGAGATGTACGGCCACGGGAAAAGCGGCGGCGAATTCAAAGACCACACTCTCTACAAATGGGTGACCAATGCCCTTGCAGTAGTTGCTTACGCAAAAGGACTGGATATTGTAACGGATCTTTATCTGTGCGGTCATTCTCAGGGTGGGCTTCTTACTATGCTCATAGGAGGTATGTGCGCTGATGACTTCAGGGCTATACTTCCGCTATCCCCTGCATGGATGATACCCGATAATGCAAGGGAAGGAATAGTGCTCGGAAACAGCTTTGATCCTGAGCATATACCCGAAAAGCTTGTCAGCGACCGCTGGGAGCTGTCGGGAGATTATATCCGTACAGCTCAGACTATCCATGTTGAAGATGCTATTTCAAGGTTCAGAGGCAAGGTGCTTATAGTTCACGGCGATGAAGATCCGACGGTCCCTTACTCCTATGCTGAGAAAGCTGCGGAGCTTTACAGTAATGCTGAACTTGTTCCGATACACGGCGCGGATCACTGCTTTGTCGGACATCTTGATGAACTTGCTGATTCGATAAAAGGTTTTTTCAGGTCAGGCATGATTTAAATCCCGGTTTTCATTTATAGTAATCCTGAGCCTTATTATCCTGAATTTAAGAGGATATGTATCTTTCGATCCTTTCGGAAGGAAGTCGAAATTTGAAGAGTGCGGAAGATAACGATAAAGTTCAGGATCAGCCTTAACTTCATTAGTTTGTCTTCTTGTAATAATAATATTTGCAGTAAAATCAGCTTCCTCATTAAGGGGAATGTTGAATTTATGAGCAATTCCATCGCTTGTCCTGATGTGCATCACATATTTCAAGCCATTATTTTCAAGCATACTTATGAGAGCAGAATGCTCTAAAGAAGGGTATATCGGAAGACTTCTTGTACGATTAAAGGAAATATCGTTTTCGATATAATTTATGATATGAGGACAGAGTATTTAGTGAATAAAAGTAAAAAGCCGATATTTACAGTTTTCTTGTAAATATCGGCTTTCTTCCTGTTCGGCTCGGTTATTCGGTAGTTCCGCTAAGAGTAGCACCCATTCCCGTGCCGCTTTTTAATCAACCGCAGGTATTATTTATTCAATGCTGCCTGATCCGAGTAAGTATTCCTGTATTGTCAGAGCGTCGTTATTTGTAATGCCGTTGCCGTCAACGTCTGCAAGAAGGTGACCCCTGGGGGTGATATGGTTTTCATCACTGCCGTCTAATCCGTATTTAGAAGGATTAGCAAGGGACTGCATTATCAGTAAAACATCTGAGGTACTTACTTTTCCGTCAACATTTGTGTCGCCCTTGATGCCGTCTGTGCTCTCGGGTGCGGAATACACCTGATTATCGCTGCTGTCGTCCTCGGTAACGCCTCTTGATGCTTTAGTAAAGCCAACATCATTTTTCTTTATGAACTCTTCCATTTTTTCATATGATATTCTGCTATACGTTAATTCGGGGTGTTCATCGCTGTAATCATTTATTGCATCATATAAAGCGTCTTCATCGCTGTACTGCTTCACGAGCTCATTGAAGATATACATTCTCATGCAGTCGCTTTCAAGATAATCACAGCTTATGCCGTTATTATTGAAGTCAAAGTTGTTTTTGTAATTATCGATCGCTTCCTGAGAAAGATTGATGTCTGCCCTTACCTCCGGATGGCGTCTGATAAACGGAGCAAAAGAGTCCATCTCATCTATACCTACATAGTACAGACCGATAGTATCAAGTATGATGTAATCGGAAATGCTTATCGTTCCGTCAAGGTCTATATCAGGTCCGGGGATAACGCCTGTCTTCACATTTTTATAGTATACGGGGAATGCTGCGTTAAAGGCATCTTCATATAAGGTCTCGGTCTCTTCATCGTTTTCGGTCGGGTACACGTTTTCTTCAGAGCCGGGACCGTACATTAATGCAAAGCTCTCAAATAAGCCAAGCTGATCGAATAATATTTCATCATAGGGATCCACTGTATAGAGGAAGTTGTCATCATATTCATAGTGAGCAAAGTTCTGCTTTTCATAATATACCGGATCAAAATACTTTGTATCCACTTCGTTTTTCAGCAGGTAATCCTCTGCAAGGAATCTGATGGTATTACGATCTGACTCATAGTAATATCTTGCTATATCAAAGAAATCATCAGCCTTGTTCCATTCCTCCTCGGTGATGGGAGCATCGGAAGATCCATTTAATTCAGCAGGATAGCTTCCGGTCTGATGAGAGCTAAAAGCATAATATAGCGGATCGGCGCTTTCTGATCCATCGTTTTCATATGTATTTGCGTAATATGCCAGAAGAACTATATCATCGAAATCGTAAACGCCGTCTGAATCTATATCCGTATCAGCATATCCCCTGTTCAGAATATCCAGCAGTAAAGCATTGGTCTGATACAGCTCGGGCATTGCCAGATCCTTGCATTCGGAGATAAATTGATAAATTTCCGGGAATTCGGTATTATTGAAAAAGAATAGAGAATCAGATTCGTACCTTCCTGTCTCTTCATTATAGTAAAAAGCATCGTGGATATCCTCTTCTGAGAAAGGTCTGAAAGATCCGTCACCGTTTTTTACATAGCAGCCGGTTGTTGCAAATTTTTCATCATCCCATATCTGGATATTTCCGATATCCTGCTTTACGATATCCAGCGGCACACGATCTGTATATGTATCGGGGCAGTTGTCTATATAGTAATTCGGATCGAAGTATTCAGGCTTTATGCTGCAATATGTAAAGTAATATTCCGCAAGATCATGCCAGTTAAGGTAGAACGGATCCTGATAAAAATCAAATCCGCCTATATTGACTATTTCGCCATTGTCATCCTTCTTTTTTCTGGTGAGACCCTCATATTTTTCTCTTATGTGATCCGGCACATTCTCTATAGGAGTCCAGTCGCAGCGGAACATGGCGTATATATCGAATATATCAAATTTTCCGTCGCTGTTAAGGTCCAGATCGGGATCGTATCCATCTATGAAATTTTTTACACTTGAAGCAGTCGGAGATACTTCGACCTTATATGCCTGAGTCTGTGCCTGTGCAGGAATTGCATTTGTTGTACCGGATGCGGCGATAAGTGCAGCTAATGCTGCGGCATGTTTTTTCATAATAATGCTCCCTTCGTATTCATAGTCATATGCGGAAACAGCTGTAGTTATTGTGCTTTCAGCTGCTTTTCCTGTTTCTTTGCCCGTGGAGGCTGTCTGCGTAACAGCAAGGGCAGAAAAAGCTGATGTTTGGTTCTGGCTGTTCTGAGGTATCGTGCTTGTTTTAGAATAAGAAACGGAAGCCTGAGCTGAAGTCATCGGGACCTGAGTGGTCAAAGGTACAGTTCCCACAGAAGAAGTCTGTATCGTCTCGTCAGATATTGCAGGCGTTGTAGTTGCAGTTACGGTCTCGGTGGTATTTTGTACGATAACAGGAGTATTTGTAGAAAGATCAGTTTTTCTGAGAGAACCGGACGCATGAAATAGTCCTAAAGCTCCGACAGCTATAAATACTGCGGCAGCAGAGGCTGCAATACCATAGCAGTGGTGTATCACAGGTTTTTCTGTACAGGCGGCTTCTTCGATGAGAGCATCGTTGATCTTATTGATGCTGTTGTATAATTTCAGATCACTCATCTATGTAACCTTCTTTCTTTAAAAATGCTTTTAGTTTTTTTCTTACTCTGAAAAGATACGTAGCGACGGTCCTGGGATCCATGTCATAGATCGCAGCTATATCCTCCAGGGTATCTGAGTACCAGTAACGTCTGACGAATACCTTTCGGTACTTTTCGGGCTGAGACATAAGGAATTCGCTTATCGCCACGCCCAGCTGATCTTCAGATACTGTTTCTTCGAGACATTTTCCGTCAGGTATACATTCCGAAAGCTCATCAAGAGATACAGAAAAATTCTGATTTCTTTTTGCAGCAGTATTGTATTTCCAGCGGTTCAGAGCGCAGTTTTTCACCAGCCTGCAAAGATAGGTCTTCAGATTATCGGGCTTATTGGGAGGGATAGAGGTCCATACCTCCATGTAGGCAGAATTCACGCATTCTTCCTGGTCTTCTTTCTGAGAAAGAATATTTCCCGCAATATAAAAACACAGTTTTTCATAACTCTGTTTCAGCTCTTCAACAGCTTTTTCGTTTCTTTCAAAAAGCAATTTGATAATTGATGCATCATTCAAAAGGTCAGCCTCCTTTCCCGAGGTCCTCTGTATATAAAGACAACATTCGTAACATAATATTTCATTTTTTTCCAAAAACAAATATGAAATGAAAAAGAAAAAGGAAGTATCGTCTGTAATGGGGCGGTATTGCGCACATAAGTTCATCGGCGGTCTTTCCCGCAAAGTAACTGTGCCGCCCCTTTTGGGGATAATTATAGCATACAAGCAAATGGCTGTCAAACAATAGTCGACCGTATTTTGCCTTTTACAAACAAAAACGGCGTATATATCCGTAATGTCATTAAATACATTTGCATAGTAAAACGCCCACTGACTATCGCTGCTCTTTTGGCTTCATAATTCTTTTACTATGTAGTTTTTCATCACGATCATTGCTATTTCCGAGTATTTATGCTATAATGAATGCAAAGCATTCATTATAAACTATCAAAAAGCCCTTGCAGATACGCAGATCATAGATCTGCTCCCTGCAATCGGGCAATTATAGCATAACGCTTCGCTTTTATGCTATAATGAATGCAAAGCATTCATTATAAACTATCAAAAAGCCCTTGCGGATACGCAGATCATAGATCAGCTCCCTGCAATCGGGCAATTATAGCATAACGCTTCGCTTTTATGCTATAATGAATGCAAAGCATTCATTATAAACTATCAAAAAGCCCTTGCAGATACGCAGATCATAGATCTGCTCCCTGTAATCGGGCAATTATAGCATAACGCTTCGCTTTTATGCTACAATTAATGTGTCTTCAATGACCGCTGTCAGACGGCTATTGCCCGTAAGGGCAAAACAGACATTAATTAAGGAAAATATGATCTTATATATAAATGCCGATATATTCAATAATTGAGATACAGTTTCAGTACGGAGTGATGATATGGATATAAAATACCTGAGACTTCTTGCAAAGGAGTATCCGACTATAGAGAGTGCCGCAAGTGAGATAATCAATCTTTCGGCTATACGCAGTCTCCCAAAGGGCACCGAATATTTTTTCAGTGATATTCACGGAGAATATGAAGCTTTTCTGCATATGCTGAGAAGTGCTTCGGGCATGATAAAAATAAAGATAGATCTTGTTCTCGGTAAAACCGTTTCCGCTGCTGACCGTGAAAAGCTTGCGGAGCTCATATACTATCCCGAAAAGGAGATAGCCCGTCTTACAAACAGCGGTGAGCTTTCCGATGAGTGGAAGCGGCTTACTATATACCGTCTGATACTTGTGTGCGAGACAGTTTCCGCAAAGTATACACGTTCGCGTATCAGGAAGAGGGTCCCCGAGGATATGGTGTATATACTTGACGAGCTTCTTAACGTTACCGATGATGTAAACAAGGACTACTATTATGACGAGATAATCAGCGCAATAATCAGTACGGGCATTGCGGAGACCTTTATCATCTCACTGTGCAAGCTGATACAGTCTGTAAGCATTGACAGGCTCCATATCATAGGTGATATCTATGACAGAGGGCCCCGCGCGGACGTGATAATAGACGAGCTCATGAAAATACACGATGTTGATATACAGTGGGGCAACCACGATATATCGTGGATGGGTGCTGTCGCAGGGAACAATGCTCTCATTGCAAATGTTATCCGCATTGCTATGAGATACAATAATTTCGATGTCCTTGAAGACGGCTACGGACTCAATCTCCGTGCACTTGCGGTCTTTGCTGCGGAGACTTATGAAAACGACGATTGCAGGCTCTATATGCCAAACGCCCTTGATACCAATATCTATGATCCCGTTGACCTCAGGCTCGCGGCTAAAATGCACAAAGCTATCACTGTTATACAGATGAAGCTGGAGGGCCAGCTTATATCCAAGCACCCTGAGTGGGAAATGTCGGAACGTGACCTTTTTGGCAGGACTGATTTCAGGAAAGGTACTGTGACTATAGACGGCAGGGAGCATGAGCTTCTTGACAAGAGCTTTCCCACAGTTGATCCTGAGTCGCCGCTGACTTTATCCGAGGCTGAAGCGGAGCTTATGAAGGTGCTCAAAGCCACATTCCGACACAGTGAAAAGCTGCAAAGGCATATTCGCTTTATATATGCAAAGGGAGCTATGTATAAGACCTGCAACAATAATCTCCTTTTCCACGGCTGTATACCTATGGACGGCAACGGTGAACTTCAAAGTGTGAAGATATGCGGTCAAAAGTACTCGGGAAAGGCGCTTCTTGACAAGCTTGGAGAGTTGGTAAATCAGGCATATTTCAGCAGCGGAGAAGAAAAAGAGTACGCAAACGATTTTATGTGGTATCTATGGTGCGGACCTAAGTCGCCGCTATACGGCAAGGACAAAATGGCGTTCTTCGAGCGCGGGCTCCTTGCGGATAGATCGCTCCATACCGAAAATTACAACGCTTACTATTCATTCTCGGAAAAAGCTGAGGTCTGTATGTCGCTCCTTGATATGTTCGGGCTTGACTCTGAAAAGGGACATATCATAAACGGTCATGTTCCCGTTAAGATCAAGAACGGAGAGAGCCCTGTAAAGGCTGACGGAAAGCTTTTCGTCATAGACGGCGGCATCTCAAAGGCATATCAGTCTACTACAGGTATCGCAGGATATACGCTGATATATGATTCCCACAGTCTCAATCTTGCCGAGCACAAGCCGTTTAAGGCAGGAGAGAGCGGCAATACTCCGACTATCAGGCTGGTGGAAAAGCTTGAGCACCGTGCGAACATCTCCGATACCGACAAAGGAGAGGAGATAATAGACAAGATCAATGATCTGCGTCAGCTTCTTGAAGCTTACAAGGCAGGCGCGATCAAGTGAATAAAACCACGGTTTCCGGTAATTTCATATAAGCAAAAGGGGACTCTGAAAGAGGCTGGGTACAGCGGCGATGATCTTCTTGTAATGCTCGCTGCTCTCACCCAAGCATTCCTCCATGAGCATTTTCAGGAACGGGCTGGTGTCAGAATGCAGGCGATCGCTTTTTTCGCATTGAAGCTGACCTGTGTCTTATCCATGCACCTTGCCGAGAACAAGCCGTAAACAACGGTCTGAGCCTCCGCCGCCAGCTTGACTGTAAGCGAAGCAGAGTCCCTTAATTACGTCAGACGCCTTTAAAGAGAAGGCGTCCCCTGACGGGCGGCGGAACGCCGCCCCTACATTATGCTAACGGCTAAGGGCTCAAATCATAATTTAGCGCAAGCGCTAATAGTGATTAGTGCATAGTGGTTAGTGATTAGTTAATGTGTTCGCTTCGCTCACAGTATTTAAATATTGTCGCCGCAGGCGACTCCACAACTTTCAACTCTAAACTCTCAACTCTAAACTTAAATCATAATTTTGCTCCGCAAAATTATGATTTATATCAGCTGCAAAAGCACTCCCGTGTCGAGGAGCAACTGCCCTTTCGTTGATACACGGACGTCTTAGCGCCGCCGCTCGCTCAGCGGCAAATTATGATTTATAAGAG
>Ga0255340_1006541_pt1 | contig 10071 bp, 10 predicted proteins | sample wastewater_treat_7_FD_192417 | JGI IMG/M metagenome (GOLD analysis project Ga0255340, IMG submission 192417) | Wastewater microbial communities from Lulu Island WWTP, Vancouver, Canada - plant10 | ecosystem: Engineered > WWTP > Wastewater > Unclassified | place: Canada: Vancouver, British...
AACTTTTTTCGTTTAGTTTCTAAAATTGTTTCCATAATGACCAAAATTTACATGACAAAAATAGTCAAATTATTTGAGGCGGAAAAGGAAATTATGAAAAATGAAAAAATATGTTATAAATACGATTTTGTTGAATTAATTGCAAATTAATTTAGATACAATTTACCTATCAAAAGATAAGTAGGGAAATCATAAGCTATAATTTTTTTACTTTATTTAACCTTAAACTCCATAAAAGCTGTATAATATATTGCAAATTCAGCTTTTCTAAATAAAGTTTTTTTCTCAACAAAATACAATAAGGGAAGTAAAAAAGAAAAAGAACTTGGAAGTTTATTCCATATTGCACGTGCATACGAAGGTTGTCGATAAATCAATTTACTTTTTGTTAATTTATATCCAGCCTTTTCAAAAATAATTTCATATTCTTTAATACTTCGTCTATAATATACCTCATTTTGCATTTTTTTATCTTCATTTGCAGGTACTTGTTCAAATATACATATTCTTGCATTATCGTTTAGTTTATTTTTTAATTGTATAAAAGTTTGAACAATACTTTCGTCTTCAATATGAGCCAATACCCAATTAGTAAAAACAATATCTAATGATTTTTCAGGAATTTCATCTAAAGAATCAATATAACTGATTTTTTTGTCAATATTTTTAACTCTAGCTACTTCCATCATTTTAGTAGAAGCATCTGTTCCATATATTTTCTTAACTTTTGGTTGAAAATATTGTGTTAATCTTCCTACTCCACAGCCAAAATCTAATACTACACTATTTTTATTTATTTTTGTATAGTTCTTTACAAATTTTTTTGAAAAATAATCATGTATAGTATTACTATGAGTTGCATTCTCGTTATCGCTAGCATCTAAAACAGAAGCGTAATTAGTATTATGTTGCACAGCTAATTTATCAAAGTGGTCTACAGATTTTTTGTTATTTATAGCTTTCATTTTATTTTTGTTAAAATTAATAATTTATTAAATAAAAAATATTTGAATTTGTTTAAAATAGTTTTTTGTTTAAAACAATTTTTTCTTTCTATGCCAAACCTAGATTTAAAACGGCTAATACCTTCTTCAAATTTTGGATTATTGTAAACCACATCACTTTTAGCAATCTGTCCAAGAGAATATTGTTTTACACCGATTGTTTTTAAGTACTCAAAAATATTCCATTGTAAGAATTGTCCTGCACCTAATGAATTGTGAATGTTACCTCCAAATGTATAGTCCGCAGTATTTCCACATATGCACACTAAGGCTACTGATAAAGTTTTATCATATTCATCATTAACCGCAAATATCTTAGCTTTCCCCTCATTTATTAAATGCTTAGATAAGTTTTTAATAAATTCATGAGAAGGACCAGATTTAACTTGGTTTTTATATGTTTCGTCTAACATTTGTATTAAAATTTTAATTTCAACATTTTTAATAAATATTAAATTAGACTTAATAGATTTATTTAGCATGTTTTTATGCTTAGGATGCATATTTGCTTTTAATTCGTCCATTGATTTTGTTAAATCTATATATGCAACATCAAATTCAATTTTATTTTTTTGATTGAAAGGATTCAATATAAGGTTTTCTTGCCCATAGAAACCTCCAGAAGTGAAACTAACTGCTTTTGATTTTTTAATAAAATTCTTTACTTCTCTTGTTATTATTGCATGCAAAATATCATTTTCATTTATATTAGGTTTTAAGACGTATTCCCCAAATTGTGATAATCTTTTAGAAATAAGTGGCAATATAAATGGAATTTTACGGCTTTCCCACTGATAAAGTTTAACGCCTGCTAATAATTCTTCATTATTGTAAAAATGGAAATAAATAGATTTTTGGTTGTAATGAGCTTGTACTTTATCATAAAAAGTAGAGCAAAGTAGATTTCCATTGCTTTCACATAAAGCATTCCATTCGTCTATATTGATTGGCTTATTATAACTAATATTACAAACTATATTTTCTTCCATATCTATCTATTCATTAAAAAGTCAATAATTCCAAGTCCTGGTAGAAATTCTCCATATAATTGAGGATATGTAGGAAGTTGATATTTTATATAATCAATACATATTCCATTTTTTTTAAATAAATCTTCATCATTATATTTTTTTCCACCTTTTCCTGATAAATAACAGTTTCCGTTAACTGCTTTTATTAGAGCAATTAGTCTTTGGTTTTTATCTTCATATTCTTTTGATAATTCCGAAGCAATATGAATAGGTGTGTCTATTTCTAAATAATTAGCAATCTTTTTAATGATTGCCGTATTAAACTTAGCTAAATTAACTTCGTCTATATTTATCCACTTTTGAATTAGAGCAAAAGTCTCTTCAAAACAACTTGCTTTTTTGTAATAGTTTGTCAATTTATTTAGAAAATCTTTTCTCCAATCAATATTTGAATTAATTTCTATTAAATTAATCTGTTTTGAATCAGATTTTACCAAAGGTAAAGTTAACCAAGTTAAACCGCTTTGACTTTTTACACTCGTCCTATGTGTAATGGCTTTTGCTGAACCTAAAACAATATCTACATTATCTAAAATAATAAAATCATCAGATTGTTTTATTTTTTCAAAATATCCTAACCAAGGGAATAGGTTGGGTTGGTGGACTCCTACTATATGTTTTTTCTTTTCACTCATTTTGTTTAATGATATTGTTGTAAAAATCAATTAATTTTTGTTCTTCATTTTCCCAATTCAAATGCTCTGCACACGCAATTGTGTTTTGTTGAAACATAGTATAATTATCTAAAATTTGATAAAATCCATTCAAATAAGCATTTTTTACATCAGGATTTACGCATATTCCGCATTTATTTTCTTCAACAATTAATTTGTATTCGGGTTGTGTTGTTGCTAATATTGGAATACCAGCTTGTATATACTCAAATAATTTATTATCTAATGCATACCAATATGATAAATCTTTTTTATTCCAAGTTGGTACCAAGCCTATATCTGCCGAACTTAAATAAGCAGGAATGTCTTTAGGTGGAATTTTATCATGAAAAAATACATTTTTCATTTCCTCTCTTATAACTAAATCCTGAATAGGTTTTGAATTTATATTTAATCCACAAATAAAAACTAAAGCAATATCTTTTTTATTAGAAAACTCATCTAATACTTGTTCTAAATTTAGTGTTTTTGCATAAATATTAGCTCCAATAAACACTAAAATTTTGCTTGTGTCTGGTATATTAAATTTGTCGCGAAGAATATTGTGCTTTTGGTTTGTTTTTTCAACTTTTTCCGGAATATTTCTTAGTGATAATGCTGGGTTAGATAACTTAAAATACTTTCGTAAATAATCTGCTAATGAAACATTTACTGTTATTAAATAGTCAATCCACTTTGAATTTCGTTTTTCTCTTCTTATTTGCAATTTGCGGACAATGTAAGACTTTAGAAAAATAGAAAAACTGTTATAATTTGAAACATTCAGGGGCCAACTCGAAAACAATTCGTGAGAGTCGTAAATAAGAATTCTTTTTTTATTATTTTTCTTTAATCTTGTTCCAATTTCCAACATTGTTTGGTCATTAGCATGAATTAACTGAAAGTCAAAATTTAATTCTTCAATTTGCAAAACAAAATTAGGAATAGCTTTTTTGTTTTTAATATCAAAAATCGACAAATCAAATAAGCGAATAACTCTAACACCATTAATAAATTCTTCTCTAAGTGTTTCATTATTTATGCAGCAGATTAAAGTAACTTTAAAACCACTTTTAGCCAATGAGGTTGCTTCTCGATAAACTCTTCTATCGTTGGTGTAGGCATTGTCTAATAAAAAAAGAATATGTTTTTTTTCTAACATTTTAACGATAAATTAATCTAACAACTTCAAAAGCTTCTGCATACTCATTTCTAGATTGTACTCCTCTAGTTTTTGCTTGAGCAAAAATAAACTCTTTTGACATATAATCTCTAAAATTTTGCGACTTATATTCTTGTAAAGCTTTGTATTTCATAGTTACATTTTCTTTAGATAAGCTGATAAAGCATGTTGTGTCAAAAGACAAATTATTCCAAAGTAATTCATAACCAAAAATACTAATGTCCTTAAAAGCTCTCAATCCTTCATTAGCAACGGTTGTGTGATCTTGGTGAACATCATGTAAAGAAGGCATTAAAACTAAATCTGGTTGAATTTGTTTTTTTAGTTTTACCATATTTTCTAATATCTCTTGGCGAACATAACTTAATTTGCGAACTTGATAATGAAAAATATGTAAATTTTCAGGTTTTATGCCTAAAACACGAGTAGCATTTTTTACTTCTATTGTTAATATATCTTTTTGAAAACCTTCGGGGACAGATTCTTCGGCTGTACTAAATGCTATATAGTGCACTTCAGCTCCTTCTTCAATAAAACGATGAATAGTCCCACCAGCACCTAATTCACCATCGTCTGTATGTGGGGCTAAAACTAATATTTTTTTATAAATCTTCATTTTTGATAAAATCAATATATTTAACTTTATTTGCAGTAAAAGTATAGTTTTTTTCTATATTTTCTTTAGCTTTTTTTCCAATATTTTTTAAATCAAACTTATTATTTAATATTTGGCTTAAAATTAAAAACAATTCTTCATTATCTGAATATAAAAACGAATTTTCGTAATTTGTTACAATTTCTTTGTTTATTGTTAAATTAAAAGCAACCCCAACTATGCCCAATCCCATATATTGCAATAGTTTAAATCCGCCTTTGCCTTTACTTGTTTCATTGTTTTTTAAAGGCATTAAACCCACATCTATATCCATCAAATCTTCTATTTCTGTTTTTAAACTCCATTTTCTAAAATCAATTTCAAAATTTGTTTTAGCTTCAAATTTTTTTCCACCAATCACTAAAAGTTTAAATTTATAATCTTTTGACAAGTTGTTTAAAACTGGAATTATATCTTGTAGTAAATGATAGTTGTGGTCTCCACCTATCCAACCAAAAGTAAAAATATGTTCTTTATCGAAATTATATGTTTTTGCAGGATATTTGTCATAATCAACACAAGTAGGAATAACAATAACATCAGACTTTTTTATGTTAATATTTTCTTTCAGTATTTTTTCTTTTAGATATTCAGATGCAACAACAAAGCGTTTATATAACCTCAAACTATTATTAAACTTATTTTCATCTTCACACATAAGTTTCCCATAAAAGTTTGTTATTACTTTTGGTTGTTTCTTTGCAGCGGCAATATCATCATCAAAATCAAGGATAACATTATTGTGTATTTTTAATAGGAATTTATCCATAAAAAGATTGCCGTAGTCATTGTATAAAAGAAGTTCTCGTCTAACAATAACGGTTTTGAATTTTCGTGCATACATGCACTGTTGAAAACGTTTACGAATACTTTTTATGAAAAATAAAGTTACATCATCGTTTTTAAATTGTTGTTCAAAATCATTTTTATCTTCAAACAGAGTTACCACTTCAGCATTTAGATTTTCGTTATTGAAAATATCAACCCATTTTTTTGCACGATATTGATAACCAGCATTTTCTATTGGGAAATTTTCGAGAAAAAGTATCCCATCTTTTGCAGATTTTTTGCTAATAAATATTGGTAATATAAATGTTAAAAACCTATAAAAATAAGTAACAAAAAATAAATATATATTGCGCATGAACTTTATCATCTATTTATTAAACATTTTTTTTAATTTAAACTTTATAGCTTCTATATAGTATCGCGTTTTTATTTCAAGTTTTGAATATTTATGAGGAGGATTAAATGGATAATTTAACATTTCTGGCCATGTTTTATTTATTATTCTTTGGTAAACCTCAAAATTATTCTTACGTATTCGATATTCGTAGGGAATACTTAAAAACAAATCCCAAACTTCTCTATTACTTAAAGGAACAAATACATCACATATAAAATCTGATTCTAATTGGCTTTGTGCTTGCCACTGCCCACATGAGTTTCCTGCTTCCCATTGTAAGAAATCCAATGTTTTATATCCATATCGAATACATAAATCCTGCATGTTTTTTAAATAATCTTTCATAATTGATTTTACTTCATCTCCCGAATAATTTAAGTAGTAAAAATTTGGAAGTTTGCTAACAAAATCAATATTAACATCTTTTGGGTGTTCTCCTGTTTGAAACTGTTCGCATTTTAACACCTCCGAAGCAGCTCCTCTTATTATGGTATAATTATCAGGATAGTTGTCTATCATAGAACAGTGATTTTTACACCACATGTTATGAGCCATTGGTGTATTTTCAAAATAAAATTTACGGTACTTACGATATTTTTTTCTTGAATATTTTATAGGATGCCTTTTCAAACCGAAGTCAGATAATAATTTTTTTGGTAAATAATAATCCGCATGTTTTTCAGAATAATAACTTATCCAAAAGTACATTTGGTCTGCATATTCTTTAGCTATTGATAAAATAACTCTGCTATCATACCCCGCTGTAAGACTAAAGGATACATTTTCTCGACTTGTAATAGAAAAGATGCTGTTCTTTAAAATTTCTATTATTTTATCTATTTTTTTATCAATATCTTCATTAGATTTTACTTCATGTAAATCTTTACATGGGAAAAATCTGTATGTTTTTTTATTTTTAATATCAAGATAATGATTAGCGATTACAGAGTCAACATTTTGAAAAAACGTATATCCAGGGCACCAACCAAAAGTTGGAGACCACTTATAGAAATCAGAGTGTTCAAACAAATATTTTTCTTGTTTTTCTTTTAAATCAAATACATATTTTAACAAGTAAATATTTGAAGTTAGGTTTACTTCTTCATTTTGAAAACTGTAAAATATAGGTCTAAAACCTCCAGCATCGCTAACTCCATAAACATTTTCTCCAAATCTGCAAAATAAAGCAAATCTTCCAGATAAACTATACAGATAATCAAGCACCATAGGAAAGTCTTTACATTCTTTCATAATATCTTCTAGAATATCTTGATTTTTTTTCATAGGAGCATGTGTATCTATCCAATATCCCAAAAGAAGAAATTCATTATTCTTTGTAGATGTTTTAAGCATTTGTAACGATTGTTCAGCATATACATTCATGCCATTGAACATGCTTTTTTGCCAACTACTTAGTTCTTTTATAGTTTTGCTTGTTATTAAATATTGACGTCTAAATTTTATAAGATTCATGTTGCTTTTATTCTAAATAATCTCTATTCATTTATTATTTTTTTTGCTTATATAATTTTAAATAAGTTCATTATTATTGTAATGTTTAAACAAACTTAAGAAAATTTAGCTTTGTTAGTATTAATTCTTTTTGCCATATATTTTGGAATTATTAAAGATGCAATTGCACCAATTAAAATTTTTAAATTAAAACCCCGTTTGGGAGTATATTTTATTTGTTTTAAAGCTAATTGTTTTGCTGCAGAAATATCATTGTCTTGAAAAGCATATATTCTTAAAATATTAATTAGCGAATATATGGCTTTATTTATAAATCGTTTTTGTTTTAGGTTAAGTTTATAATTCTTTAAGATATGATAATAGCCATTTAATTGTTTTCTCCAAAAATTGAAACTTTCTTTACTTGACATATTTTTTTGTTTCAATGAAAAAACACCGCCTAAATGTACTCTGTATGCTGCCATTTTCGCTTCAAAACGCTTAATTTTGCCATTATATGCATTATGTAAATGTAAAAAATAATCTCCTGTTACAACATTAGGCAAAATAAAGTTTTCAATGTTTTTTGCTCTAAAAACCACAGAAGGGGTGTGAATGTGATTACCTCTGAATAGGAAATCATCAAAATCAAAATCAGTTTGATTATCAATATATTTTATTTCATGGTTGTTTTTATTTTCTAAGGGTTTATTATCTTTATTAACAATTTCAACATCATGGAAGCAAGCTGAATATTCCTCGTTTTTCTCCAAAAAATCAACCTGCTTTTGCAATTTTAATGGGTCTGTCCAATAATCATCTCCTTCGCACATAGCAATGTATTTGCCTTTGGCTCGAGGAAACTGATATGTTTTTGTTATTCCAATTCCTTTTGAGTATTTATTTTCTGTTTGATAAATTGGTTTAATAATATCAGGGTATTTTGCTTCGTATTCCCGAATTATATCTGCCGTTCTATCAGTAGAAGCATCATCGTGAATAAGCACTTCGAAAGGGAAATCTGTTTTTTGCATTATAAAACCATCTAAACACTTACTGATGTAAGGTTCATGATTATAAGCCAAGCAACTGATTGAAACTTTTGTAGTTTTGTTCATTTTATTATGTGTTCAAGTTTAAATATGCTATGTTCTTTAATTATACTAAATTCATGTTTCAAATAAAAATTTATTGCTCTTTCATTTCCTGCTTTTACCTCTAGTAATATTTTATTTAATTCATTATGTTTAGCATAATCTATTGCTTGTCTAAGTAATGTCGTCGCTATTCCTCTACGAGCATATTGTTCTGATACACTTAAGTTTGTTATAAAAGCATTTCCTTCATCTTTATTTATATATATTGCCAGTAAAGCAACTAAAGTATTATCCGAAAACACCTCGAATCTATTTGCTAATTTATAAAGTTTATCTGCATAAAGTTCTATATCAACATAAGATTCAAGTTTTGGAACAAAGCTTTTATTTACATCATGCAAATGCGCTTTTATTTGATTTACATCTGATTCATTAAAGCTAAAACTTAAGTCATTCATAATAAATGCTAAACTCTTATTACTTTAAAAGTGATACTCAAAATTGTTTAACATCTCATAAATTGTCTCTTTATCATTAAACATTGCTACATCAATAATAGAGAGCCAAGGTACGAATATGTTTTTGAACTGTTGATATATTATATCTTTTGATTTTATAAAATTTAATTTTATGTTATGCTCTTTGAATCGCTCTACGGAATACAACTCTAAGCCACCTATAGGATTTATATATTGGTCTGCATTCAAACTTTTACAAATGGCTATAACCTTATCTTGTCCCTTATACTTTTCTATATCTATTGATAAACTAGAAGACTTTATTATCTTAGTGTTTATATTTAAAAAGTCTTTCCATGTTAATAAAGAATTGTAAATATAATCAAATAAATTTTTATGATGACAAAGCAATATTTTTTCAATCATAGGCATTATTTCATTAAACATTGGTGCTTTTCTGTATGCTTCAGTTATCTTATTCGTTATTTTTCTAATCTCTTTTAAATGAAATTGTTCTGATAAAAATCGCTCATTAACATTTAAATAATCTGAATCTTTTTTTAAAGAAAGAGAAATATACTCATCTTTGCCATCAATCAAAATTCTATTTCTATTTATCCATCCTTTTTTTGTGTATTCAATATTGTCATAAACTACAAAAACATCAACTATTTTCATTAATTGCCAATATCCTATGTATGGACAAAAATATGGTTGCATTATGGCTATTGTCATATCGTAAACTATTGTTTATACATTACTTTACTTAAAATATCAAAATTTTTTCGGGCTTTAGTTTTTACCAATGGAATTTGTTTATCTAGCATTTTTCTATACTCTTCAAGATTACTAAATGCTCGTTCTATCTTTTCATTTAAATTGTTTTGTATTGCTGGATCAGCTAGAAAGTTTTCAACACCTGCTTCTATACAAAAGCCCTTCAACTTATGTGCTTTAGGTTCATGACCATAGTCTATCACTACAGTAGGAACACTTTGTGAAAGTCCTGCTACTGCTCCGTGTATTCTTCCAGACACAACCATATCAAACTTTCCAATAACAGCTTTAGTCTCCCATGCATTACAAACTCTATCAATTAGGTGAATGTTTTTAGCTATGCCCCTATGTTTCAGCACATTATATAATTGTTGTGCAGTTTCATAATCCCGTCCATGTATTAGTTTAAATTCACGTGGTGGTATAGGAAAACCATTAGAGTGTGACATCAAGAACACGCTAGCACCAAGTTTCTCTGTTATGAACTCAACAGCTTCTGCAAATATTGTAAATTCATCATCTCTTCTATTTTTTTTATCGAAAGGTGCCTCTAAAAAGTTCCAACCGCATAGTAT
>Ga0255340_1006548_pt1 | contig 10064 bp, 7 predicted proteins | sample wastewater_treat_7_FD_192417 | JGI IMG/M metagenome (GOLD analysis project Ga0255340, IMG submission 192417) | Wastewater microbial communities from Lulu Island WWTP, Vancouver, Canada - plant10 | ecosystem: Engineered > WWTP > Wastewater > Unclassified | place: Canada: Vancouver, British...
TTGGTATTATCCCGGCAACCAAAGTAATTCTATCTCTGATCGGGATAGAGTGTGGAAAGCCAAGAAAACCATTTAAGGCTTTAGAGGAAGAAGAGATAGCCAGGTTAAGCTCTTTAATGAAGTCCTGGGATATAGATTTCCGCTTATAATCTCTGCAGGTTTGAAGGAGTTGTGTATTATATGAGTGTGAGATATTCAACTTTATTTGATTACAATATAGGATACCTGTACAATGTTAAGAAGGTAATAGGAAAGATCGAAAAAGACCCGCAAGTTCTTATGGCAGAAGGCTACTTTTTAAAGCCTTCAATACGCTGGGAACAACGTATCGACAATGGATACCCAAACGTATTCTACGATGAGGCATATAAAGAATACCGCTGTTACTATACATGCTTTATCAAAGATCAAGCCAGCACTGAGTTCCGTCTTGACCAACGGATAAATCTGGAGTATCCTCTTCATCGATATCCACCCAGGACAGCAGGAATATTGCTGACCACTTCAAAGGATGGAATCCACTGGATCCGTCCATCGCTGGGTATCTGTGAATACGAGGGAAGCAGGGATAACAATATTCTCCTTACCAATGTCCATGGGGCATCCGTATTCAGGGATGAACATGAAACTGACCCCGCCAGACGGTATAAGATGGCAATGCGGCATGATGCTCATAAGAAAGTGGCTGTTAGCTTTTCTACGGATGGTATTCACTGGTGTGACCCGATCGACCTGCCCAATTACAACGCCCCTGGTGATACCCATAATTTCGCCTTCTGGGATGATGCTATCGACCGGTATGTACTGATTACTCGCCTGTGGGCACAGGGTGTAATTCGAGTAGTTGCCAGATCTGAAAGTGAGGATTTTATCAACTGGAGCCCTCCTGTAGAGATCTATCGGGGTGATGGATTTGATGATCAACTCTACTCTATGCCGGTTTTTAAGTTAAGGGATGTCTACTACGGATTGGGGTCGGTCTATCATGGTGGAGACCGTGCCAGCAAAGACTTTGATTGCGTGGACTGTGAGTTACTATACAGTCTGGATGGTTTGAACTGGGAGCGAGCTGTAAGAGGGGAACCATTTATCCCCAGAGGTATGGGTAGATATGGAGAGGGTGTTCCTGACTGTGGCTGCATCTATGCAAGTATACCTGTAGAACAGAATGGAAGATATATCTTCTATTATTTCGGCAGCAATGGTCAGCACACAAACTTCAGAGAAAGTTCCCTTATGCACGCATCCATCAATCCCGATAAACTTGCAGGTTACGCAGCGAAATCCCCAGAGGGTGGCTACCTCGGTACGTGCCAGGTGAAGATTACTGGTGATAGACTGGTCGTTGCAGCGGACATCTCAGACAGCGGATCACTCAGAGCTGCGGTGTGCAGACCAGGTTCACTGCACAGTCCAATCAAACCCATCGATGGTTATCAATTTGAGAATAGCATCGTCGAAGAACATACTGACGGAGAATACCATATCAGTTTTAAAACAGGTAAACTCAGTCAGCTTCCGGAAGAGCCGTTGATAGTTGTATTCCATCTGGACAAAACAGTGCTCTATGGTTATGACGGGGACATAGAGCCTATTCGCAGAAAGAAGTAGGGGCATATTGTATATGCCCCTTGTAAAAGGACAGGTAAGAATTTCTGATCCTCAGATGTTATAATATTTTTTATAAACTTAAACTTTGAGGTGTCAGGATGCTTATAGCTATTACCATGGGTGATGCAAATGGGGTTGGACCGGAAATACTTCTTAAAAGTTTTGCTAATGGTAGTATAAAAGAGAGTTTTATTGTTATAGGCGATTACAGTGTCCTCTCTTTTGCCAGTGAGTTTCTCAATTACAATATCCCTGTAAGAAAAGTGGAATCCACTGAAGATGTTAAAGATGGCTATCTGAATGTGCTTGATATGGAGATACTGGACAGAGATGATATAGATATCGGAAAAGTCTCCAAGAAGGCAGGATATGCCTCCATTATGTATGTGGAAAAAGCTACCAGACTGGCTCTTGAAGAAAAACTAAATGCGATAGTCACACTCCCTATAAATAAAGAGGCTGTCAGATTAACCTTTCCGGATTTTACCGGGCATACCGAGTTTATAGCAAATCTCTGCGGTGATAGAGATTACTCAATGATGCTTGCCTCAGAAAAACTTATAGTTACTCATCTAACCACCCATATCCCCTTAAGGTCTGCCATAGATATGGTAAAAGAAGAAAACGTCTATAAGTTAATACTACTTACCTACAGAACGGTTGAGAGGTTTATCAGGAATCCAAAGATTGCTGTTGCTGGATTAAACCCCCATGCGGGTGAGCATTCCTCTTTTGGTAGAGAGGATGAGGAGGAGATAAAACCTGCAGTTGATAGAGCCAGAAGGGATGGTATAGATGTGGAAGGACCTGTGCCTCCAGACACGGTATTCTGGAAAGCATATAACGGTTCATATAATGCCGTGGTCTGTATGTACCATGATCAGGGACACATACCTGTAAAACTACTAGATTTTGAAGGTGGTGTGAATATAACTATAGGTTTAAAGATAGTGAGAACATCTGTTGACCATGGTACAGCCTATGATATAGCGTATAAAGGCGTAGCAAGCACCAGAAGTCTTGAGAATGCCTTCAGATTTGCTGTAAGGCTGGCAACAAAAAATAATTGAGGAGGTTTCGTATGGAAGAAAGATGGCTGAAGAAGAAAGTAGAAGAGTTACTCGAGAAGATGACACTGGAAGAAAAGATTGCACAGCTCGGGTCTATACCATCCGGTAAATTGGTTGAAAACGGAAGGTTTTCCAGAGAAAAGGCGCAGGAGTTACTTAAAAATGGTATAGGGCAGATAACCAGAGTGGCAGGATATGCAGAGAGAGAACCAGAAGAATCGGTAGAAATAATAAATGAGATACAGAAATTTCTGAAGGAAGAAACAAGACTTGGTATACCTGCAATAATTCATGAAGAATGTCTCTCTGGAGTTATGACAAAAGGAGCAACTACATTTCCACAGGCTATAGGTATGGCAAGCACATTTGAACCTTCATATATAGAGAAGATGACATCCATAATAAGAAAAGAGATGAGGGCATTTGGTGTTCACCAAGGTCTGTCTCCTGTCCTAGATATACCAAGAGACCCGAGATGGGGAAGGACAGAGGAAACATTTGGTGAAGACCCATATCTGGTCTCTAAAATGGCTGAAAGCTATATAAATGGACTCCAGGGCGATGACTGGAAGGATGGGATAATAGCTACCGCCAAACATTTTACAGCGTACGGTATATCTGAAGGTGGAAGGAATCTTGGACCGGCAAGAGTATCTGAGAGAGAGCTAAGAGAGGTCTTTTTATTCCCGTTTGAGGTTGCGGTAAGATCAGCAAACGTGGGTTCTATAATGAATGCGTACCATGAGATAGATGGTATCCCCTGCGCATCCTCCAGGTTTCTCTTAACCAAAATACTCAGAGAGGAGTGGGACTTTAAAGGATTCGTAGTCTCAGACTATCATGCTATAGATATGCTTCACACATTCCATAAGGTTGCAAATAGTTTAAAAACAGCAGCTATAAAAGCCCTGGAGGCTGGAATTGAGATAGAACTACCAGAGATAAAATGTTATGGAGAACCTCTTTTTGAAGCGGTCAGAGAAGGTCTCATATCAATGTCTGTAATAGATACAGCGGTAGCAAGGGTCTTGAGGGCTAAAATCCTCCTGGGTCTGATGGATGATAATATATATGCAGATCCAGTTAAGATAAACTCTATACTTGATAGCCCTGAACACAGGATGTTCGCCAGAGAATTAGCCAGAAAATCTATGGTGCTACTGAAAAACGATAGTGTACTCCCTCTGAAAAAGGATATAAAGAGTATCGCAATTATAGGTCCAAGTGCCGATGTCACAAAGAATTTACATGGAGATTATAGCTATACGGCTCATATAGCTGGAGTAAAGGATGGGGTAAAAACAGTTACTGTTTTAGAAGGGATAAAGAATAAAGTATCTCCTGAAACCACAGTATACCATGCTACGGGTTGTGACCTGGCAGGCGAATCAAGGGAGGGGTTCAAAGAGGCTGTGGATATTGCAAATAAATCTGAAGTGATAATAGCGGTGATGGGGGAAAATAGTGGGCTCTTCAAGAGAGGTTTATCTGGAGAGGGTAACGATAGAACAGACATCAATCTCCCCGGAGTCCAGGAAGAACTATTAAAAGCCCTGAAAGAAACGGGTAAACCGATAGTTCTGGTGCTGTTAAATGGAAGACCATTATCCATAAAGTGGGAGAAAGAAAATGTAGATGCCATTATAGAGGCGTGGTATCCTGGAGAAGAGGGTGGAAATGCAATAGCGGATGTAATCTTTGGAGATTACAATCCAGCTGGAAGACTACCCATATCTTTCCCTACTGAGATTGGTCAGATGCCTGTCTATTATAATAGAAAGCCATCTGCATTTAACGAATACCTCACTACAAATACAGAGCCCCTATTCCCATTTGGACACGGGTTAAGTTATACCACTTTCGAATATTCTGACCTTATTATAACTCCGGAAAAGATATCCTCTGGAGGTTATGTAGATATAAGTTTTAAATTAAAGAATACAGGTAGCATTGCCGGTGAAGAGGTTGTGCAACTGTATATCCATGATGAATGGGCAAGTGTTGAAAGACCAATAAAAGAACTCAAGGGATTTATAAGAGTATATCTTGAAGCAGGCGAAGAGAAGGAGGTTACTTTCAGACTCTTTACCGATCAGCTGGCATTTTATGATGAAGATATGAGATTTATAGTGGAAGCAGGAATATTTGAAGTTATGGTTGGAGCATCCTCTGAGGATATAAGGCTTACAGGTAAATTTGAGGTTACAGAGACTAGGGTTATAACAAAGTACAGAAAATTTGCAAGTGAAGTAACCATAAGATAAAGTAAAGCAGGGGTGTTGTCTGGATCTTTTATCTGAGATTAGCAGGACACCCCTTGCATAATCTTCAGGGATAGAGTATAATGCTTTTAAAAGCGTGGGGCTGTGGCGCAGAGGGAGCGCGCTTCCTTGGCATGGAAGAGGTCACGGGTTCAAGTCCCGTCAGCTCCACCATATTTTTATTCATAAATCTATTGACAAGCCATATCCCATATTCTAATATCTTTAACTAATATAATTTGTCATAAAGTTTATTAGACTTTATACTTTATATCCCTAGACCTGACTAAGTCTAGGTATCTTATACCTGAATGGAGGTGTATTTTTAATGAATGAAATTAAGTTAGTTGATACTACATTAAGAGATGGAGAGCAGACGGCAGGTGTCGTATTCTCCAAACCTGAAAAGATTCAAATAGCCAGACTATTAGATGAGATAGGTGTACACCAGATAGAGGCAGGCATCCCTGTTATGGGAGGAGATGAAACGGAAGCCATAACAGCCATAACTAAACTGGGTCTGAAAGCGAGTATTATGGGATGGAATAGAGCGGTAATAAGTGATATACAAGCTTCTCTGAGGTGCGGAGTTGATGCGGTTGCCATATCGATATCCACCTCAGATATACATATACAGTATAAGCTTCAAAAGACTAGAGAGTGGGTACTGGACAGTATGGCTAAGGCAACTGAATTTGCCAAGAGAGAAGGGGTATATGTCTCTGTGAATGCTGAAGATGCTTCCAGAACAGATATGGACTTTCTTGTGCAGTTTGCCACCGTGGCAAAACAGGCAGGGGCAGACAGACTTCGTTATTGCGATACGGTGGGTATCATGGATCCATTCAAGATGTATGATACTATCAAAACCCTAATAGAAAGAGTGGACCTCCCTGTAGAGATGCATACCCACAATGATTTTGGTATGGCGACTGCAAACACCATGGCTGGGATAAAAGCTGGTGCAACATACGCTGGAGTAACAGTTAATGGATTAGGAGAAAGAGCTGGAAATGCTGCGTTGGAAGAAGTTGTTATGGCTCTTAAGTATCTATGGAATATAGATCTGGGTATCAAGACAGAGAGATTTAAGGAGATATGCGAATATGTTGCCAGGGCATCTGCCAGACCGCTATCTCCCAATAAAGCGATAGTTGGGGCTAATGTATTCGCCCATGAGGCTGGAATCCATACAGATGGAGTTCTGAAATATACCAGGACATATGAGGTTTTCAACCCTGAAGATGTTGGGCTGGAGAGACAGATAGTTATAGGTAAACATTCTGGAACACACTCGATTATAAAGAAGTTTGCCGAATATGGGATAGAAATCTCTCCAGAGATTGCCAATGAACTGTTACCCAGAGTCAGGGCTCTTGCGGTAGAATTAAAGAGAACCTTATTTGATAAGGAACTTATGATGCTTTATCAAGATTATCTAAAGGAAAAGAGAAATGTCTCATAAGACACTTACAGAAAAGATTTTTGAGTCACATATCAATAGAGAACCCAGGATAGGAGAGGTAGTTGTAGTCGATGTAGACTTTGCAATGGGACAGGATGGAACATCGCCACTCGCCATACAGAAGTTTTATGATATGGGCGGGAAGAAGGTATTGAGGCCGGATAGAATCGCTTTAGTTATAGACCACGGAGCTCCAAGTCCTACTGAGGGTTTTGCAAACCTGCATAAACTGATGAGAGATTTCTCTTACGAACAGGGTATAAGGCTTTTTGATATCGGTAGCGGTGTCTGTCATCAACTTATCCCTGAAAGTGGATTTGCCGGACCTTATGATATTGTTGTTGGTGCAGACTCTCATACCTGTACTTATGGAGCGGTTGGTGCGTTCTCCACAGGTATAGGCTCAAGCGAACTTGCAGCAGTTATGATCTCCGGTAAACTGTGGTTTAAGATACCACCAGCTATAAGGGTGATACTGTCGGGTAAGATTCCTTCCGGTGTATATTCTAAAGACATAGTTTTATATCTTGCCAAAACACTTACTGCAGACGGGGCTACATATAAGGCTTTAGAATTTGATGGGGATGTGATAAATCAACTCAGTATGGATGCCAGATTTACAGTATCAAATATGGCAGTAGAGGTAGGTGCCAAGGCAGGTATATTTCCGGTAGATGAGAAAACAAAAGTATGGCTGAGAGAACATGGGAGAGATAACATGTGTGACCTCTCTATAGATCCACTGGCAAACTATGAATCGACTGTAGAGATAGATGTCAGTAAGCTTGAGCCACAGATAGCCCTGCCTCACAGGGTTGATAATGTTATGAGTATTAGTGAAATAGGGGATATTCCTATTCAGGAGGGATATATCGGTACCTGTACAAATGGCAGGCTGGAGGACATGGAGATAGCCACCAGCATACTCGACGGGAAGAAGATACATCCCAGAGTCAGGCTTATAGTTGCCTGTGCATCAAAGAGTATATACCTTGAGGCGATGAAAAAGGGCTTGATAGAGAAATTAGTTGAAGCCGGAGCGACCGTTATACCTCCGGGATGTGGACCATGTGTGGGGACCCATGCAGGTGTACCATCTGATGGTGAGAATGTGATCTCTACGGCAAACAGAAACTTTAAGGGTCGTATGGGTAACAATAAGGCATTTATATATCTCTCTTCTCCAGCTACTGTTGCTGCTTCCTGCCTTACCGGTAAAATAACTGATCCAAGGAGGTTCTTATGATACTTCACGGATTTGCGCATAAACTTGGAGATGATATCAATACTGACTATATAATCTCTGGAAAGTATAAATTCAATACATTAGATATGAAAGAACTGGCCAGGCATATATTCGAGGATATAGAACCAAACTTTATAGATAAGATAAAGCCTGGAGATATTATCGTTGCAGGGAGAAATTTTGGATGCGGTTCCAGCAGAGAACAGGCTCCACTGGTTATTAAGAATGCAGGATTAAGTGCAGTGGTGGCGAGTTCCTTTGCCAGGATATTTTATAGAAATGCTATAAATAACGGTTTACCTCTGGTTGAGTGTGATACTTCCAGGATACAGGATGGTGATGAGCTGGAGATAGACCTTGAGAATGGGGTGGTCAGAGATTTAACAGGTGGTTTTGAGATGGGTATAAATCCACTTCCACCATTTATGATGAAACTACTCCAGGACGGTGGACTTGTAGAACACTTTAAAAAATATGGAGGGTTCTCAATTGGCTAAATACAGAATATCATTAATAAAGGGGGATGGAACCGGACCTGAGATTATAGAAGCCACCATGCTGGTCCTGAATAATACAGGGCTGGATATCGAATGGGAGGAATGCGTAGCGGGAGAAGAAGCCCTGGAGAAATTTGGGACACCAATACCAGCAGCAACCATAGAGAGCATCAAGAGGAATAAAGTAGCATTAAAAGGTCCCATCACCACACCTGTAGGAACAGGTTTTAGAAGTGTAAACGTTGCCCTGAGGCAGGAGCTTGGACTCTTTGCAAATGTAAGACCGGTGAGATCTTTCGAGGGTGCTCCAAGCCGATTCAACAATATAGATCTGGTGGTTGTAAGGGAGAATACAGAAGATCTGTATGCTGGGGTTGAACACTACGTGGACGAGGATAAAACCTGTGCCGAAAGTATAAGAATCATAACCAGAAAGGCAAGCGAAAGAATAGTCAGATTTGCTTTCAATTATGCCAGAGAAAATGGAAGGAAGAAAGTTACCGCTGTGCACAAGGCAAATATAATGAAGTTTACCGATGGACTCTTTTTAGATATCGCAAGAGAGGTTGCAGGGGATTTCCCAGATATAGAATTTGATGACAGGATCGTTGATAATATGGCTATGCAACTGGTAAAGAATCCAGAGAATTTTGATGTGATTGTTACCACAAATCTCTTTGGCGACATACTATCAGACCTCTGCGCTGGACTTGTAGGCGGATTAGGATTGGCACCAGGAGCTAATATAGGAAGAGATTATGCCCTGTTTGAAGCTGTCCATGGCTCTGCTCCAAAGTATAAGGGACAGTATAAGGTGAATCCAACAGCGGTAATATTGGCATCTGCAATGATGCTTGGCTATCTTGGAGAAAAAGATTGGGAGAAACGTATAGTGGATGCAGTAGCTGAGACCATAAAAGAGGGTAAATATGTAACGTATGACCTGGGAGGCAGTGCATCCACTGTAGAGATGGGAAGGAGAATAGCAGAAAAGCTACTCAAAGTATAGGTGTCTAATCTTTATAGAACTTGGCTTTTTAAAAGGGAGGAATCTTCCTCCCCTTTTAAGATTTATTAGATTATAAAACTTAAAGGAGACATATGTTGTCCCTCTCATAACCCGTTTAATATATCCCAGAAATCAGGGAAGGATATAACTACACACCCCTCATTATTTATCTCTACTGGACCTTTAGATGCAAGCCCTGCTATGGCTAAAGCCATAGCAATCCTATGGTCATTATAACTTTCTACTCTTCCTCCTTCGGGGACAGATGGACCACGGATAATAAAGCCATCGGGCATCTCTTCTATATCCACTTTCAATTTTTTAAATTCAGTTACTATAGCTTTTATTCTGTCGCTCTCTTTTACTCTGAGCTCCTCTGCCCCATTGACAACTGTTTCACCCTCTGCAAATGCACCGAGGACTGCTATAAGTGGAACCTCGTCTATCAGTATCGGAATCTCATCTCTTTTCACCACCGTACCTCTGAGGCTGGAACTCCTCACAAGTATATCCCCTACAGGTTCATTCAACATATCCTTCTTATGATACACCTCTATATCTCCACCCATTCTCTCTATTACACCCAGCAGTCCAATCCTGCCAGGATTAAGCCCAACATCCTTTATCAATATCTCAGATTCGGGGACTATAAGACCCGCCACCATAAAGAAGCTGGCTGAAGAAAAATCACCAGGGATATAAATCTTCTGTCCTTCCAGTTCCTGTCCACCATAAACTGTAACAGTATTTCCATTCTTTTCTATCTTTGCCCCAAAGGCGGGTAATAATCTCTCGGTGTGGTCTCTGGACGGTAGAGGTTCGGTTATACTGGATTTCCCATCTGTAAAGAGTCCTGCTATTATAATAGCAGATTTCACCTGAGCACTTGCAACTGGAAGTTCATA
>Ga0255340_1006551_pt1 | contig 10061 bp, 8 predicted proteins | sample wastewater_treat_7_FD_192417 | JGI IMG/M metagenome (GOLD analysis project Ga0255340, IMG submission 192417) | Wastewater microbial communities from Lulu Island WWTP, Vancouver, Canada - plant10 | ecosystem: Engineered > WWTP > Wastewater > Unclassified | place: Canada: Vancouver, British...
CGAGCTGGAGGCTCTGCTGCATCCGCAACCTTTGGGCAGAAGAGCCAAGCCCGACTCGGTCAAGATGGACATGCCATACATCCAGCGGGAGCTCAGCCGAAAACGAGTCACTCTGCAGCTCCTGTGGACCGAGTACATAGCGCAGAATCCCGGCGGCTACCATCCCGGACTTTCGCGGGACTCATGTGCCTTGCCGCCACGTCGAGCTTGTTCCATGCTAGAGCAATCCGCGCCAATGGGACAACCTACGCGGCTGAGCTCGCACGCTCTGCGTTCCCGGCCTACATGGCGTTTTCGCGCGTCCCGCCGACATGCTGACCTACAAGGTTGCTGCTGTTTCTCGCGCTCAGATAGCCGAGTAGTTCATCTCATGTCGGGACTTCTGCAGTTCGTCTGGCAGGGGTGGACCGCACCAGCAACCCCCTTGGGTCTTGCCAGCCCGCACCATCAGCCGCGGGTTCTGCACACACAGGCGTCTCCGAACGCAGCCGGCGCTGCGGCTCCCATTCTCCAGACAATTGGTAATCAGCGAACGCGCAGTTAAAACCGCCATAAGGGCACAGTGCCTGGTCACGTCTTGCCTGCGCCCGCGGGCCCGGTGATCAGGAGGTTCTGCACATTCTTGATCCAATAGCAGGGAGCCAGGTGAACGATACCGTTTCGATCTAGGTGTGAATGACAACCCAATACTTGACCACCGGGGGTGCGGACATGAAGGGGGCGAAAGCCATGGATCTGTCAAGGGTGATATGGTGCGCTGATACACACACGGAATGTGATCCTACCAGGCTTGTGATCAGTGGCATACCTCCTCTGCCACACGTCGGCATGAAAGAGAAAAGGGACTACTTCGCTACACATCATGATGATCTTCGTCGATTCCTAATGCATGAGCCAAGAGGCCACCAGGACATGTTCGGGGCCGTGATAACCGACAGTGTCCGCGACGACTGTGATTTCGGCCTGATCTTCATCGACACCGATGGGTACCTTGACTTCTGCGGACACGGAGTCATGGCTGCAACGACCGTCATGTTGGAGCTGATGGGACTTACCCCGATAGATTCCCAAGGCATAGTATCGGTCGAGACCCCTGCCGGGGTGATCAAGGCGCGTGCAATCAGAGAAGGAGCACTATCAATTGCCGTAGAAGGCGTTCCATCATTCATGGTAGAGCGGGGTTTCGTGGTGCCTACATCAGTAGGGACTGTCCCAGTCGACATCGCATTCGCAGGCAACTTCTTCGGCTTTGTGGATGCGTCGGACCTGCACATTGACGTATCGTACGGAAACATGCGACAGCTGGTTACACTTGCGATGGAGATCAAGCACCAGCTTAACCATAGAAAATGGACACATCCTGAGTCAGGGGAGTCGTGCAAGGTCGAGCTTGTGGAGATTCTGGATGAACCGGTACACCCGGAGGCCCGCACCAAGACGCTGGTCGTGTTCGGAGACGGTCAGGTTGCTCGCGATCCGTGTGCGTCAGGCACGTGCGCCACTCTTGCTGTTGAAACGGCAAGAGGCAACCTGCAAGTGGGCGAAGAGTACGTATGCGAGGGTATCGTGGGATCCATATACCGCGCCAGCGTTCTAAGAACCTGTCGCGTTGGGTCGTCACAGGCCATTGTGCCGGAGATCCGAGGGAGGACGTTCATAACAGGAATGTCCCAATTCGTGCTCTGCAAGGACGATCCACTTCCGAGCGGATGGCTTCTTCGATAGCGGATGACCCCCGTTGAGCGCTCGGCAGAGCTCTCGGGACTGAGCGCATCAAGAGATGACATTGGAGACCTCGCGAGAAGCCACGCAGCGACAGGCCGCCAAATCCCTCGGCGGCCTGAATTCGGGTACGCCCGGACTCTTCTGCCTGACGTACCTGTAGATAACATCCCCAGGCGACAAGCATGGGGAGGCTCTGCAGTTGAAGAAGCTGATAAATGACCCAAGGAACGTAGTCAGGAAGATGTTCGAAGGTTTCGTGGCAATGCACAAGGGGCGGTTCCGGCTACTGGACGAAGTCAATGTTGTAGTAAAGAGCAAACTCGCTCCGGGGAAGGTTGGTCTGGTAATCGGGGGTGGCTCGGGGCACGAACCGATGTTCTTGGAGTTCATAGGTGAGGGGTTTGCCGATGCTGTATGCCAAGGCAACGTCTTTGCCGCACCGCCGCCAGATGTCATCTTGGCTGCCACCAAGGCTGCCGACAGAGGACATGGGGTTCTGTACGTCTACGGCAACTACGCCGGCGATAACCTCAATTTCGACATGGCCGCTGAGATGGCAGAGATGGACGGCATCAGGACGGCTACAGTTCGCGTCATGGATGATGTTGCTTCCGCCCCTCCTGAGAGAACCACCGATCGGCGCGGAATCGCCGGTGATTTCTACGTGATCAAGGTTGCGGGCGCCGTCTGTGACGCCGGCCTGGATTTGGATGAGGTCAGGCGAGTCACTGAGAAAGCCGGCAACAACACTCGAACAATGGGTGTAGCTTTGTCTCCTGGAACGATTCCGGGAATCGCGAAGCCGGCGTTCGAATTGCCAGACGACGAAATCGAGATTGGGATGGGTCTGCATGGCGAGCCTGGCGTGAGACGCGGCCTGATGGAACCGGCTGATGCCATAGTCGACAACCTAATAGAACTGATTGCGGCTGATCTGCCCTTCAAGTCTGGTGACGAAGTCTGCGTATTGGTGAACGGGTTTGGTTCTACCACGCGGATGGAATTGCTCATCTGCATGCGCAGAGCCCTCGAACGTTTGAGCCAACTCGGTATCAACGTTTATGATGCCCAGGCAGGGGACTACGCGACATGCCAGGAGATGGCTGGGGTGTCGATTTCCCTGCTACGCCTGGATAGCGAACTCAAGGAGTACTATGGCCGCCCAGCGTGGTCGCCGACCTTCAGCGCGAGAAGGTAGTTCCAAGGAGACGCACAACCGCTCCATCGGCACCTTGGCTATCTCGGACACTGTGTACAGCCACGCTCCTACCGGAGGAATAACCACACCTATGATCAGCCCGAGTACCGCCAATACGCCGAGATGCACCAGATTGATGTCGAGGTCCTTTGCGATCTGAATCATGATGGGCGTCAGTATGAGCAGTCCTGAAGTGGCTGGCAGGAAACAACCCGTAAGTAGCATTATCGCGTCGAGCAGCAATATGATGGCAGCCTTGTTCCTTGTAATCGAGTACATGAACTGCACGAATATCTCCGGAAGTCCTTCTACAGTGATGACCCTCGCAGAGAGCTGGCCGGCTGCTAGTATAAGCATAACCACGCCTGTCGACACGAGCGTGTTCCGGACAATCCGAGGCACGTCAGAGAAGTGCGTCTCTCGATAGACTATCGCAAGTACAGTACGGTAAACCACCGCTAGTGCAGTCGCCTCCGTCTTTACTCCCTCATTTCCTGGTGCGGAACGCACAATACACTGATCAGAGCCGTCGCGAAGCCCAGCGCTGCATTCCCTGGAGCCTCATCCCTGCCTTGATCACGATGGCGAGCGCAGCGATAATCAGCACATCTTGATCGAGTCCTAGAGCCCTCTGAACGGAGACGGACATGCCCTCCACAGCGCTATCCAGGCCCCCTTGTCAAGCATAATACCGGTTTATCTCGGCAATGGATCTGGAGGAATCGTGTTCAGCCAGGAGTAGTAGCATAACCAACGGGCATATGAGGACAGAGGTGGTGAGCGTGTGCGGAGGAGAGCGTTAGCAGTCTGCATGATAGTGGGGTTCATGATCACCTGTTCGGTTGTCGCAGTTGCGGCGAAATCTAAGGTATACAGGAGCTCGAATAATCTGGATAGTGACTATGTACAGCTTACAATCACTGATAACGGGATGATCAGGGTTGAGGGTAGGACCGCAGTGGGCAAGGAACGCTTTGCGCTTGTGCTGGCAGGACCAGAGGCATTCGATATACTCTTCACCGGTGCAGTACGACGCGACGGATCATATGGTAGAGAGTACGATGCTTCGAGCATCCGAAGCGGGAAGTTCAATGAACTGCAGATTGCTTTCAGTCAAGGGACTGATATCTACTGGAGCTACTATGCACGTATCCGGCTGGACCATGAAGCTGGCGAGCTTTGGCTCGCCCCGTCGCCAGTTTATGAGCACAACCTTAAGATTTGTTCGTCATACTCGCCACCGGGTCCGTCAGAATACCTAGAAGTGAAGCTACTCGCCATTCACGATTGGGTCGCACAGAACATCTACTATAACTGGGATGGCTACCTGTCAGGAGAGTACGGAAGAACGGATGCATACGGAACCCTCAAGAATAAGACGTCAGTGTGCCACGGGTATGCCGTTCTCACAGAGACACTGCTAAGAAACGCCGGGATTCCTGCGAGAGTGGTGACGGGGCATGCCCTGGGCGCCAGTGCAGACGGCAAATATTGGGATGATGTGGACCATTCAAAGACGAATCACGCATGGAATGAGGCATTCGTAGACGGAAGATGGGTGATGATCGATGTCACATGGGATAGCGGAGACAAATACAAGAACGGCCAGTTCCATCAGGGTGAAATGGACTATTGCTACTTCGACCCCTCGCTTGAGGCTTTCTCGCATACTCACAAGATGATGCCATGATGGCGCGTAGCAGAGGTGGCTGCCATTCATTCTACTCGATTCTAATCGATTAGAATCACGATGCTTTACATCGCTGATTAGAAAGAGCATAATGTGGTTAGCATACACGTGAGGTGAGTCTGCTTGAAGAGCGAGGGCCCGACGATGGAACTCAAGCGGGAGTACACAGATGATCTCAAGAAGACCGTAATCGCTTTTGCTAACACCGAGGGCGGGGACATACTGATCGGCGTTGATGATGACGGTGCGGCGGTAGGCGTTGATGATGTTGACGGGACTGTGCTGAGAGTCACAAACGCAATCAGAGACTCAATCAGGCCCGATGTCACAATGTTCGTGCTTTGCGAAGCAACAGAGCTCGAAGGCAAAACGGTGGTTGCGGTCAAGGTCCAAAGGGGCGCCGCTCGGCCCTACTATCTTGCTGGAAAAGGTATCAGGCCCGAAGGGGTTTATGTGAGGCAGTCGACGGCTACCGTTCCGGCGACAGAGAGCGCGATTCTGAAGATGATTAGGGAGACGGGCGGCGACGATTACGAGACTACTCGTTCGCTCAAGCAGGAGCTGACCTTTGTTAGCGCGGAGAAGGCATTCAGGGAAGAGAACATCCGATTCGGCGAGGAGCAGAAGAGAACCCTCGGCATCGTCGGGGAGGACGGCGCCTTCTCAAACCTTGGCCTACTGCTCTCAGATCAATGCGTACATACCGTAAAGGCCGCCGTTTTTGAGGGCATCGGCAAAACAGTCTTCAGGGACAGAGCGGAGTCCTCGGGTTCGCTGCTTACGCAGGTGAACGATGCCTACGAGTACATCGGTAAGTATAACCGAACAAGAGCTGAGTTCTCGGGACTGAGGCGCATTGACATGCATGACTATCCACCGGATGCCTTACGCGAGGCACTGCTCAATGCCGTTGTTCACCGCGACTACTCATACAGCGCGAGCATCCTCATCAGCATCTTTGATGACCGCATCGAGTTTGTCTCGCTCGGTGGGCTTCCGAAGGGCATAGCGCACAACGATTTGATGTTGGGCGTTTCGGTCTTGCGCAACAGCCGACTTGCCAATGTGTTCTATCGCCTACATCTCATAGAGGCGTTCGGCACAGGAATTCCGAAGATAATGGAGTGCTATCATGGGCAGAAGGCACAGCCAGTTATCGAGATCTCAGACAATGCTTTCAAGATGACGCTGCCCAACACTAATCTCCGCAGGGAGGTTTCCGATGAGCCTAATGGCCTTTCGGATGCTGAGCGCAGAGTGATGGAGTATCTGGTCGGGCGCGACGCCGCTTCGAGACAAGAGATAGAAGCGGTTATCGGGCTTTCGCAGAGTACAACTATTCGTGTTCTCAACGCGCTTGTAGAGAGACAGCTGGTCTCCAAACGCGGCAGGGGCAAGAACACGGTATACGCTGCTGTACATATGTAAAGCCTGCCGAATCACCCGAGGATCATGACCAAGCCCTCCTCAACTGCGGCCGCGGCGGAAGCCAGGTGGTAGTGCGCACATTCCATAGCCTGTGCGCGTGGATGCTGCGCTGCGAGGCCAAGCAGATCGGCTTACATGCTGATTTCGTGATTGTCGATGACGATGACTCCATGGAGATCTTCAGGGCTTGCGCTAGTAAGCTGGGCATTGAATTGCGTCAAGCTATGTATGAGGATGAAGCCGGCAAAGCGCATGACGCCATAATGGATTCCAAGCTCAACATCGCCGATGCTGATCTGGGGGGCGCTGCGGACACAGCGCCCGACAACTTGTTTCGCGGCCTGCCCCCTGCTTGGCGCGGCATAGCCCGTGCCTACCAGGAGGAACTGGCTTCTTGCCATGCATTGGACTTTGCCGACCTTGTCTTAAGCGCCCGGGCGATGCTATGCGCTCGGCGCGAGATCCGCCGCCGCTGGGCGCACCGGTTTTCCATGATCCAGGTAGACGAAATGCAGGACACTCACATGTCGGAGTACCGGGTGCTGCGTGCGCTGGCAGAGAAGTCGCGCAACCTGGCGCTCGTCGGCGATTTCGACCAGACCATATACGAATGGAGGGGCTCTCGGCCCGACAGGATAATCGAGCATTTCAGGCGGGACTTTCCGGGGGCGCGCTCGTTCTCGCTTGCGGTGAACTACCGGACCACCCGGACGCTGGCAGAGGCTGCGAGATGTGTGATATCCCATTACAACACGGGAGCAGGGCACGGGGCCACTTCATTCGACACGTGCAGATGGGCTGAACAGGGCGAACCCATAGTCGTGCATTTCGCGGGCGATGCTGCCAGCGAGGCCAGGTGGATTGCGCTTCAGCTGGACGGCATGAGGCGCGAGGCCCAGCGGCGGAAAGCGCGCCTCAGCCTGGGCCGCATAGGCGTGCTCACCAGAACTAACACGCGCGGCCAGGTCATATCGACCGAGCTGGCGAAGGCCGGGGTACCTCACCTTACCGTTGAGCAGTACGAGTTCTTCCGCAGGCAGGAAGTGAAAGATGCCCTCGCCTACCTGAAGTACTCAGTCAACCCGGCTGACAGCCGCAGTGTGCGGCGGATGCTGCGCAGGCCTGCCAGAAACATCGGCGACCGCACGATAGCACAGATACAGAAGGCCGAGGAGATCGGGCTCGGGCTTGCGGACATGGTCAATCCGGGCACCGTGCGGTGGGGCGAACCGTTCGGGCAGATACTTAGGGAACTGGACAGCGGGTCCGTCGTGGTCTTCGACACCGAAACCACAGGCCTCAATCCTGCCGAAGATGAGATCGTAGAGATTGCCGCCGTGCGCCTGCATAAAGGACAACCCGTTGCGAAGCTGCACCACTACATACGCAACTCGAAGCCCGTGGGCCAGTCAGAGGCGATCCACGGGCTCTCGGACCGATTCCTGGCCGACAACGGAGCTCCCCCGCTCCATGCTCTCGGGAGCTTCCTGACATTCTCCGAGGGCGCCCTGCTCGTGGGGCATAACGTCTGCTTCGATCTGCGCATGGTGCGCGCCAACTGCAGAAGACTGGGGCTTCTCTTCGAAACGCGAGATTACTGCGATACACTGGAGCTAGCAAAGAGATTCGTGGATACGGACGATCGATCACTCGAAGGCATCGCTCGCCGGTTCAAGCTGCCCTTTAAGCCCACCCACCACGCCATGGACGACGTAATCGCCACTGCAGCGCTTCTCATGAAGCTAATGCCCCTCGCCAGACAACATACAGCCGACCGAATGAGGGTAGTGCGTGATGCCGGACGATGGTTTGCGCCGCTGGCCGCCGATCTGGCCCAACTGCGTAGGCTTGCAGAGGAGATCCGCCCCCCGCAACTGCTAGACGAGGTCCTCAATCGATCAGGGTTGAGCAATCACTATGCAGCAGAGCCGGCGCGGATGGACAACCTTCGCGAGTTGGCAACAGTCTTCGCCGACAGGGACGATCCTGCGCTCGACCCCTTGACGTCCTTGGAGAGCATTCTCCACTTCGCCGCTCTCTCTCGCAACGTGGACCGCATCGACCCCAAGGGCGAGCTCGTTCGCGTCCTCACCGTTCACCAATCCAAAGGGCTGGAATTCGACACAGTGTTCGTAGCTGGTCTGTCGCAGCACGAGTTCCCTTCATATCCGTCTATCAAAGAACGGCGGGAGCCAGAAGAGCTCAGGGTATTCTACGTGGCCCTGACCCGGGCGCGGGAAAGACTGTTCCTCACAGGACATGCCCAGAATAACGGCAAATACCGCGAACCCAGCCCATACTTCGGCTACATAGGCGACGGATGGGTGGAAACCGGATCCACGATCGTGAGCAGACGCTATCCGAGATGAGGAGGGTCTTGATTCCCAGATCAAGGCGGAGGCGGTTTTCAGAATCGAACTCATAGCACAGCGCACTATCAGCGGTAACCAGGCCTCTTGCTGGCGCATGGCGCGGATCTGAGCAAGCGACGTGCCTGGTCAGGCGGAGCTTGCCGGAACCGCTGGATTCCTTGATCCGGAACAGCTGTACAGTCTGACTCGGACCAGACGGACGATTTCATCGTAATACCCATGATACGCTTGCTCATCACCCCTTGGCGCCCACTACTACTCGTCAGCTGGTCCTAGGAATATGCTCGGAAATTCTCGCAAATCGGCGGTATGTCGGCGGTGGCAAGCCGTGTGAGGCGGTTTGATGACAAGCGGACTGCCCCAGATTCTGTAACAGTGCATGCCATTCCGTGAGCCAATTATAATATAATAGCATTGCGGTACATGGTTGAAGGCTGACCTCGCTGCGTAAGGGGATCGTTGGTCTGCTTAGGGCTGCCGAGTTTCACGAACTGCGCTCCAAGACCGAACCGGTCCTTTCGCGCCAAGACTACGCAACCGATGCGAAGCCCAAGATCAACTGGGACGATCACGCAGAGCGACGGCGACTTCTGGAACCCTGCGTGATCGACGCGCCCGGTCTTTGCGACCTCTGCATCAGGGAAGTGAAGCCCAAGCAGAGCGCAGCGATCTGTCGAGCAAAGGGCCATAGGTCACTTGCCGAGGCATGGAGCCAGAACTGCAGAGTACATCGGGATCTTCAAGGTACTGTTTGAGGAGATTCTTGTGGCCCTCGACTAGAACGGCAATGCCTTTGCCATACTATCAACAGCGGCCACTGGCTAACAACGCCAAGGTGGTAGTATCGGTCCTTGCTCATAGAAGGCTTGAAGAGGAAGGCCGGTCGAGCCTTCAGCGAAGCGAAACCGTCATATCTGCGGTTTGAAATGTGCGACGATCCTACGTCCATTCATACTGTGCCACTACTCTGGTTCTCAGCGAGCCTGACAAGTCCTCACCGGCGAGCATTTCGAGCAGATCCCAGTGAACCCATTCCCAGGGCTTTTCAGCCAGGCGACCTTGTCTCGGTCACCGCGAAAGACGTGCCTGTCCAGAAGACAATCACTCTGATTAGAGCAAACATGCGCTTGGGACAACAGCGGACTTCACCACGGGAGTCCTGATGAGCAAGGAAGGTGGCATGTTGACTAATGCCATAGCAGATGCTCCGGGATATCTCGATTGGAATGGCGTTAGCGGAATCCCTGAGTTCGGTTTTCACACACGACTGGAGGTACGTGCAATGAAGAGAGCGTCTGTTTTGTTTCTGATAGTTCCGTGCTTCTTCATCTTGGTCAGCAGGTAAGTGACCGACGCGGCTGGCGACGCAGAATCTGCCGCCAAGCAGCGGATTGCCACCCCGATTGGGTTTGAAGATCCCAACCTCGAGGCCGCTGTGCGTAACGCAATCGGGAAGCAGTCAGGTCAGCTCATGGATACCGACGTAATGAGCGTGAATTACCTCGATGCTAGCAACTGCAACATATCGCGGCTGGGGGGCATAGAGCACCGATAGCGTAATCTTAGTGTAGGCTGCTGGGTAGGGAAAAGCGGAGTACAGCAAGAAGAGAGACCACGTAGTCCTGGAAGACGTTCCTGAGTGGGACGT
>Ga0255340_1006552_pt1 | contig 10061 bp, 8 predicted proteins | sample wastewater_treat_7_FD_192417 | JGI IMG/M metagenome (GOLD analysis project Ga0255340, IMG submission 192417) | Wastewater microbial communities from Lulu Island WWTP, Vancouver, Canada - plant10 | ecosystem: Engineered > WWTP > Wastewater > Unclassified | place: Canada: Vancouver, British...
AAACGGTAAGAGAACTGCACAGGCTGCTCTCAAGATCGCTTGTGACCTCGTTGATGAGGGCATGAAGACAGAGCAGGAAGCTGTTGCAATGATCGACCCAAGAAACCTCGATACACTTCTCCACCCACAGTTCGATGCTAAGGCTCTCAAGGCTGCTACTCCTATCGGCAAGGGTCTTGGTGCTTCACCAGGTGCTGCTTGCGGTAAGGTCGTATTCACAGCTGACGACGCTGTTGCATGGGCAGAAAAAGGCGAGAAGGTCGTTCTCGTTCGTCTCGAGACATCACCTGAGGATATCACAGGTATGAAGGCTGCTCAGGGTATCCTGACAGTTCGTGGCGGTATGACATCTCACGCTGCTGTTGTTGCTCGTGGTATGGGTGAGTGCTGCGTTTCAGGCTGCGGCGACATCAAGATGGATGAAGCTAACAAGAAGTTTGAACTCGGCGGAAAGACCTTCAAGGAAGGCGACTACATCTCAATCGACGGTACAACAGGTAACATCTACGACGGTATCATCGATACTGTTGACGCTCAGATCGCAGGTGAGTTCGAGAGAATCATGAACTGGGCTGATAAGTACAGAACTCTCAAGGTTCGTACAAACGCTGATACTCCTGCTGACGCTAAGAAGGCAAGAGAGCTCGGCGCTGAGGGTATCGGTCTCTGCCGTACAGAGCATATGTTCTTCGAGGCAGACAGAATCGCTGCTTTCAGAGAAATGATCTGTGCTGACACAGTTGAGGGCAGAGAAGCTGCACTCGCTAAGATCGAGCCAATGCAGCAGGCTGACTTCGAGGCTCTCTATGAGGCACTCGAGGGTAACCCTGTTACTATCAGATTCCTGGATCCTCCTCTCCACGAATTCGTTCCTACAGAGGAAGCTGACATCAAGCTTCTCGCTGATTCACAGGGCAAGTCCGTTGAGGATATCAAGAACATCATCGCTTCACTCCACGAATTCAACCCAATGATGGGTCACCGTGGATGCCGTCTTGCTGTAACATATCCTGAGATCGCTGCAATGCAGACAAAGGCTGTTATCAAGGCTGCTATCAACGTTAAGAAGAAGCACGCTGACTGGAACGTTAAGCCTGAGATCATGATCCCACTCGTTGGCGATGTTAAGGAGCTCAAGTACGTTAAGAAGGTTGTTGTTGAGACTGCTGACGCTGTTATCAAGGAAGCCGGCGCTAACCTCGAGTACGAAGTTGGTACAATGATCGAGATCCCAAGAGCTGCTCTTACAGCTGACGAGATCGCTGCAAACGCTGACTTCTTCTGCTTCGGTACTAACGACCTTACTCAGATGACATACGGCTTCTCAAGAGACGATGCTGGTAAGTTCCTCGGCGCTTACTATGACAAGAAGATCTTCGAGAACGATCCATTCGCTAAGCTCGATCAGGCAGGTGTCGGCAAGCTCATGGAAATGGCTATCAAGCTCGGTAAGCCTGTAAACCCCAAGCTCCACTGCGGTATCTGCGGCGAGCACGGCGGCGATCCTACATCTGTAGAGTTCTGCCACAAGATCGGTCTTGACTATGTATCTTGCTCACCTTTCCGTGTTCCGATCGCTCGTCTGGCTGCTGCTCAGGCTGCAATCAACGAAAAGAAGTAATTCACGACTATCTCAAAATCGGCGATTTTACGCTGTTTCAGGGCGATGCAGAGATGTACTTCAAAGCAAAGTCCGAGAAGCGTGAATTCCATAATTGGCGTGACATCCGTGTAAACGTGTATGTCTGAGCCGATAGAATAGTTACTAATAAGGCTCTCACAGTTTCGGCTGTGAGAGCTTTTTTCGTATTTCAATGATTTAGAAATTCAGATATCTTAATACATTTTTGAGCGATTTATTTAACATTGAAATTGGCAATTTAACATAAGAAATGTTATAATGATAAAAACGATGTTAAATAAGGTGGTGGGCAGATGATAAGCGATATCCATAAAGAGAAAATATCAATGGTAGGAGTATGATAGTAATTTTTTATTATTTATTGGTAAAACGTAATAAGCCAAAATCCTCATAGGTTATTTCTATGAGGATTTTATAATATGCAAGCATAAAAATGCACCTAAATGAGATTATTTCTCAATTAGATGTTGACATTTTGCGCTTTTTGTGTATAATATATAGTAAGGAGATTATAAGGAGGCTTTACATTATGTTATTACAGTTCAATTTTAAGAATTTCAAATCATTTAGGGATGATACAATATTAGATTTATCGGCAACAAAAATTTCTGAATTTAATAACCATGTTGTTTCTATTGCAAATGAAAAGGTATTGCCTGTTGCAGCTATATTTGGCGCGAATGCAAGCGGAAAGTCTAATGTTCAGGAAGCTTTCAGATATATGTCAACATATGTTATAAACTCACTTGATTATGGCGATGAATCTGATTCAAAAAAGAATTCGAGATTTTTCAAGCCAACCCCATTTTTATTTGATAGTACCAGCAAAAATGCCGAATCATCATTTGAAGTTTATTTTATAGACTCAGAAGAAAATGGTGCAAAGACCTACAATTATGGATTCACAGTCGATAGTAATGGCGTATGTGAGGAATGGCTAAACTATAAGTCTAAGTCATCGAGAGGTGATTTCAAGCGTATTTTCTATCGTAATGGAGAAGATTTCGATTTTGCAGGTATTCCTGCTAAAAGTCGAGAGAACTTGATCATCGCATTAGAAAAGGAAACCCTTGTTGTCTCTCTTGGTGCCAAGCTCAAAATAGCAAAGCTTAAGTTTATAAGGGATTGGTTTGTGCATAATGATTTTGCTGATTTTGGCAGACCGATAGAGAACTTTTTCTTATCTCAGCTTATACCGGAAGGATTTGAAGAAGATGAAAAGGTTAGACAGAAAGTAGTTGATTACTTCTCTTCATTCGATCCTTCAATAATTGGTTTTAATGTTGAAGTTATCAAGTCTGAAATCGATGATTCGGATAAGAAGCTCAGAATTGACGCAGTTCACAAAATGATAGATTCCGATCAGACAACATCTATCCCGCTTCAGCATGAATCAGCCGGAACGCTTAAGATGTTTGCGTTGTATCCCATGTTACAGGATGTGCTGTCAACGGGTGGAGTTTTCTTTATTGACGAGCTTAATGCCAGACTTCATCCCCTTCTTGTAAGAGCATTTGTTATTACGTTCCTTGATCCAGAGATCAATACTAATCACGCTCAGTTGATTTTTACATCTCATGATTCTTGGCAGCTTAACGGCAACATCCTCAGAAGAGATGAGATTTGGTTTACAGAAAAGGATTCAAACGGAATATCATATCTTTTCTCATTAGCTGATTTTGTAGATGAAGACGGCGTTAAGATTCGCAAGGATGAGAATTACGAGAAGAACTATCTGTTGGGCAAGTACGGAGCAATACCGACTCTGAAGCATTTTGATATGTTCAAGGGGGAATAAGGTATGGCTCATGTTGAAAGAAACGGAAAGCGGAAAACTCGTGATCAGCTTGCCAAAAGAAGAGTTCCCGAATTAGGCTACTACTTCATAGTTACTGATACGGAAGAAACTGAACAGAACTATATGTATGGGCTAAGAGATTCTATTCCGAAAGAATTACAAGGCAAGTTGGTGATTAAGGTCATTAAAACCAAATCCAATAATCTCGTTGAAGAAGCAAGAAATCTTGCCTCCATCAATCCGCAGTAAGGCGAGATATGGATAATCTTTGATCGTGATAAGGTCAAGAACTTTGACGATATAATTCGCCAAGCAGAGGATAAAGGCATAAACGTCGGCTGGACTAATCCATGTATCGAGGAGTGGTTCAACGCTTATTTCGGCGCTATGCCTACATATCAGGATTCCGTAGCTTGTTGCAACGGTTTTGCACAGACTTTCAGAAGAGTTACTGGTCAAAAATATGCTAAGTCGGATAAGGATATCTATGAGAAACTTAATCGCTACGGTGACGAAGGACAGGCAGTAAAACTCGCTCAACAGAAGTACAATGAGCACATAGCAATCGGTAAGGACAAGCCATCAGAAATGTGTCCTTGTACTACCGTGCATTGTTTGGTGGGAGAGATAAAATCGAAGATATCAAGGAGATGATATTGCATGAACGAAATTGAAAAACATATGCAGCATGAAATGATAAAAGACATGATGAAACAAGCGATAGACAATAATCCCCTTCTGAACCCAATTCAGAAAGAACAGCAAAAAGCACGTGTAGATGCCTGTGCCGCTCAGGCTGACAGAATTGAGAATATGTTATCGATGATCAAATACTTGGGGTTATGAACAATATTGAGAAAAATAGCTATAAATCTTGAGAGGTGAATAATCATGAATATTATGTATGAAACATCAAAAGCATTTGAAGATGCGGATAATTATCAGGATAGAATAGTAGCCTTTGTAGATGTTATGGGAATTAAAAATAGAATGAAACAGGCTGCAACACCAAAGGATTTGAAAATGTATGCAACGCTTCTTAATGGTCAAGCAAATCAGCCATTTGCAGAAGGCAAACTACATATTACCATGTTTTCAGATTGTATGTACATTATTTGCGAAAAACAATATTTAGATCATTTGGTATGTCAGTTAGCAAATATGGCCTATACTATGTTGATGAATAGACTTCCAACGATTCATATTAATGAAGATGGATCACACTGGAGTGAAATAGACTGGGATTGCTTTAAACTTCGTGGCGGAATAACATACGGAAAGGTATTTGTAGTTGATCAAGCTGCTAAAGATAAAGGAATACTTTTAAACACAAATATCGTTTTAGGTCAGGCACCAATTACAGCATATGAGCTTGAGTCTTCAAAAGCAATTTATCCAAGAATAATTACTGACAATAGTTTTATTGGACTCTTGAATAATTTAGGTAAATCACCCGAAGAATACTTCTTCACAAAAGATGAAAAAGATTCCTTTTTCTATTTGGATTTTCTTGATTATATGTGCCAGGGCAAACGGGAAGGATCTGTGGTTTTTAGCCTTTTGAATGGTTGTATTGAATATATAAAAAAAGAACTTGATCACGCATTGCTTAAAAATAATGCTAAATTAGCTGGACAATTATTATGGTATATTCGTTATCTTGAGTCGCATCTTTGTTAATAAGTTTACCATTAATAATCTATCATCCAGGAATAAACCAGTATTTCTGTTTTGATAGTAGTATCATAGTTCACTGCTAGTACGGAAAGAATACACGCTTTTATATACTCATAGTCGGGCATCTTGTACTCCGGTTTTGCTGCATTTGCAGGAAAGAGAGTATCCGCAAGCTGCTTGTCTGACATTCCATCAGGCAGTGGATAACTCAATCCTTGTGCAGCAGCAATGTTCAGAACCTTGATCACTGTAGTTCTTGAACATCCGCAAGCACCTGCGATCTGTGCTTTGTTAAGCCCGAGACAGCTGAGCCTCAGAATCTCACGATAATTGGTCATTTCAATGACCTCCTTCAATAGTATTCACGCTTTTGCGTGTAACACTATTCTATCGTGAAATTGATGATTTTCGCAATCATTTTGAGTTACTGTTCACTTCATGCGACGAAAGTGTTCATTCTCGCCGACGGCACTGTTCAACTTGTGCGGCCGAAGTGTTCATTTTGGGGCGACATATTCAACTATTGACTGCACTAACGTTACGCTTGATCCAATGACCGCTGCCTTTCTCCAGATCACGGGAGTTTTTGCGGAACTGGAGCGGAATATGATCTCTGAACGCACCAAAAGTGGCTTGAGGAACGCCAAAGCAAAGGGAAAGCGGATAGGCAGACCACATACAACTGTTGACTATCTTCCCGACTTCTTCTACCGGGACTACGAATATCTGATGCACGGATTGTCAAGTAAGACCGATACTGCTAAGTATCTGAATATAAGCAGACCTACACTGAACAAGTATATTCGGCTGTATTCCGTCATTTATGATTATGCAGCCGAGTACAATGAGCGCTTCGGTCAGATCTTCCCCATAGCGAAATTGAAGATGAATTATAAGTATAGTGAGATCCTTGATATGGTTGTAAAGTGTTTAGAACTGGGAAAAGACGTTTATGAAATAGGAGCAATATAAGCAAAATGGCTGGAGGTCTCTCTCCAGCCATTTTGTATTATTCCTTATTGTTTTTGAAAGCATCTTACATTATTCTTTTTCCCCTTTAGTTGTTACTTTTTCAAATATTTTAAAAATTCTTCTTTGGCTTTATCTACTTCACTGATATAAATCGAACATTTTCCGTTTGGTTCTGGAGACATACCAACAAATCCAGAGTATCTCCATTTAGCATATATTACTTTATATACCTTTTTATCACGAATTTCTACATAGTATATTCCATCATTTATATTGATATTATTATCAGCAGCATATTTGTTCAATATATTATCAAAATCGCTGCTCAAGTTATTAGCATACTCTATTTTGGGATTACTTGAAAGAATCATGTCATCGTTTATTCTGTCTATATCAACTGACAATAAAGCAGAACTATATAAATGATACAACTTTGAAGCACTTAGATTCTCTTTGTGATTACGTCCTTCAAACGATTTAAAATACGATATATATACAACAAGTATAATAGGTATAAAAGCTAAACAAATACAAATAACAATTTTTTTCATTTAATCATCTCATTCCTGCCAATTTTTACCAATGTCTTTAGTAATATACTCTTTATTATCAGTATCATAGCTAACTGAAACCCACGTTCCGTTTCTATGATGTGTGTATGGAAAGTAAATCTTATCATATGCCATATAATTAATTAAAGCTGTTTCTGCAATTACAAGTGGCAAATAAATAGCATTTCCTGGATAATTGCTTGTATCAGGTTTATAAATCTGAAATCTAAAATAATCTACTTCATCTTCAGTTGCAATAACTTCAGTATAGGGACATATTTTTGCAATTGCTCTCGCAACACTAATATGAACTGATTCGTATGGTGATTCAAAATCAAATATTTTTGCTCCTTCACACGCATATAAGTATACTTTTGTTTTTACTGATTTATTATTTAATTTATATTCCCCGTTATCTATTTCTTCTGAATCCATACTTTCATTATCAAAATGAAGATATTTTTCACCTCCGTGTAAAAACAGATGAATAGAGCCGACTCTTGTTGGAATTTTATTATTCCAAATATCAATAAAATCATTTATTTTTGATACACAAAAATACTTACAACTATTTTTGGGGTACAATTGTGATGAAAAATTAAATGCAGCATTTTTTAATGAACTTTCTTCCCAACCATCCCTCCACTCTGGCTTTTCATAATAGATGATATAATTTATATTTGATGTATCAATGAAAGGAAGCTCATCTTTATCATCATTCAATCCATCATCATCAGTATCTTCATCGGTAGGATCAGATTTTATCGGAAGATATGGGATATATTTGATCTCTTTTGGATTTGTAAGGAAATTATATGTACCGCCATCGTTGTATCGCTTCATATTGTCTATAGCTTCAGCCAAATTGAACATGGGAAGTATAATTTCTCCGTGTTCGTCTACTTTAATTTTGTCCTGAATTACTTCCTGCCAGTCGGTAAGAGAGTCAGTATCCGAATTAGTTCTGCCGCCTTTTTTCAGTTTTTCTTTTAATGTAATAGTCTTCCAGCTTGTAGGAACAATAATGTTATATTCTGTTTCATCCTGTGTTTCCACTGTTTTTGACAAATGGCTCTCTATATGCTCTTTAATAGTAATGAAATTATCATCTGCAATTTGTAAATACAGACCTTGATTTTTACTGATCAACTGCTGCATATCCAAATCATAATCAAAGTAATTAGTTACTGGAGTTACGTAAGAATAATTCACATTTTTTATCGCATAATTATTGGCATCATATCCAGCACGTCCATATGTTGCTCCATTTATTAAATTGAATGCGAAAACATTATTGTCATTTGAAATAACAAAATTATTTACAAGATAATCGGCTGGTTTCTCTCTGTTACTATAGCCTCTGGAAGTATTAATTTCTAATTCAGATACAACGGTCTCTAAACTTATGTAATTTGAAAAATATGGTTTATTATTTAAAACAAGTATAGGTTCAGCTTTTTCATAATCGTATTTTATAACATATACTTTAACATTATCGTAATTGGCAAAGGCATACCGTGATAGTTGTTTTATTAATTTCTTCTCAGAATCAAACCATGCACAACAATCTGAACCCGCTTCATATTGAAGAAAGAATATCAATGTTAAAGGCTGACTCTGTTTTTCATCCGCCATAATCTGAGTACTTGAAGGATAGCTTACTTGCAGCGGTGATATATCCACATCATTTTCAGGCATATCAACGCCGAGATTATCAAGCCATATCTCCATATCCATGACACAGTATGTGCCAAGCTCATCTACTTCCGCATAAAGCTGAGTACCGTTATCGCTGAATTTTGTTTCTATCGGAAGGAGCATACCTTCTTCTTCATTGAATTTGAATACATTAAGACGCTTTATGCCCTGGAATTCCGGAAGAGCAGAATACTTATCAAGGGTATTTACGGTAAATTCAGGCTTGATATCGTACTTTAAGACAATATCCTCCGGATCACAAGTATCGGACATAGATATATCCAGACTTGCGCCGATCATTGCATTATTCTCGATAACATTGGAATAACCGCTGTTTACAACGCTTATCTCCTTTTCTATATCACCGTTTGTATTCATTTCTATAGACAGTGAATACGGGCTTTCTTCTGTATTTATAGAGGAAAGTATGCCATTATCCGTGTCTATAGCCTGATCCATCTTGTATTCACCATCAGGCACACCGTGTGTTGCTGCCGAATTAGGATCAAGTCCGAGCTTTATCTCTGAACCATCATCGATACCGTCATTATCGCTGTCTGCTACAAGCGGATCCGTGTTGTATACAAATATCTCGTCATAGTCAGAAAGTCCGTCCATATCAGTATCCGGATCTCCTGGATCAGTAGTACGTGTTACTTCGTCGATATTACTGAGTCCATCGCTGTCACTGTCATAGTCAGCATCTGATGTACCTTCTTCAGCTGAATCAAAAATAACAGGATCCGTGCCGACTATAGCAAACTCCTGATAATCGGTAAGACCATCGTTATCTGTGTCGGCATTGTCAATCGCAGTACCAATTTTTAGTTCAAAGAAGTCTGGCAAACCGTCTTCATCACTGTCGAGAGGCTCTATATCATATCCATTATTGCTATTTTTTACAATAATTGGAGATGATTCAAAGCTATCACCAGAACCTATAGTCTCAATTACCTTTATATATTTCTGTGAAAAAGGCTCTGTTATTGCATATTCATAGCTTTCTTCATCGGTAACAGTACCTACAGAAGTGTAGCTTTCTCCATCATCAGATACCTGGATATCAAATGTTCCCTGCGGAACATTTGTGTTCCAATACACCTTAATAGACTCTGTTTCGTGAATATATTCGCCATAAGTTATAAGGTAAAGTTCAGTTTCCGGTTCATTTTCAGTTGAAGTTCCGATAAATTCGCCCACCGCTGCGCTGTAATTCGCATTCAGGCTCGGACAGTCGATAGTTATAGTATCTGCAATAATAACTACACCGTTTATATTAAGGTTCATTGCCGATATATTGACGTTTCCGTTCGGAGCATAAACAAGGCCGCTGAGATTCACATTTTCAGTGTCTATAATAATATCGCCTGTTTCTGAGCAAATAGCTGAATTCTGCGTATTTTCTACAATTCCGCTCAGGTTTACATCATTTAAAGCCTTTAAGCCACTGGAAATATTGATATTACCGATCAGCTCAATATCTCCCTCGGCTTCTATTGGAGTATTGACATTGATGTTGGTATCTTCAAGGAAATAATCCTCAAAATATGTTTCAACTACCGTAGGATCGAAATATGTATTATCAATCTTTGCAAAGCACTGTACCATTGGTTCAGCTGCATTTTCAGTAATTGTACCATTAACATTAAAATTAGCGGAAGTTGAAGTAATAGTACCGTTTGTCGCTATATTTCCATTAATGCATACGTTATTGGCATTAATA
>Ga0255340_1006565_pt1 | contig 10047 bp, 11 predicted proteins | sample wastewater_treat_7_FD_192417 | JGI IMG/M metagenome (GOLD analysis project Ga0255340, IMG submission 192417) | Wastewater microbial communities from Lulu Island WWTP, Vancouver, Canada - plant10 | ecosystem: Engineered > WWTP > Wastewater > Unclassified | place: Canada: Vancouver, British...
AGGAGGAAGACCGGACTTTGTATCACTGAAAGATGATCTTCACATTAATGAGGAGATGCTTTATGAAAAGATGGACGGAGCAAGGCTTCTCATTCTAAACTCACCAAATAACCCCACCGGCGCAGTTGAATCCAGGGAGACCATCCGTTCGATAACCGAGGCCGCCATGGATGCAGGGGTTACTATCCTTTCAGACGAAGTTTATGAGCATATCATCTATGATGCCGTTCATGCAAGCGCCGCAACATTTGGTGAGGATGTAATTACTGTTAATGCAGCAAGCAAAACCTATGCAATGACCGGATGGCGGCTTGGCTTTATTGCAGGCCCTACTGAATACATGGAACAGTGCCTGAAGGTTCACCAGTACTGCCAGACCTGTGCAACCTCAATCAGCCAGTATGCAGGGGTTGCAGCTTATACAGGGGATCAGTCCTGTGTAAAGATGATGAGGGATGAATACAGGGCACGCCGGGACATACTGGTCTTTGGTTTACACGATCTTGGCATAGAGTTTCCGGTGCCTCAGGGCGCTTTTTACGCTTTTGTCCCGCTTGGCCGGGAGAAGATGCAGGAAGTTATGGATGCCGGCGTTATTGTCGTTCCGGGTGATGCGTTCGGACCATCAGGAGCAGAATATGCACGATTCAGTTATGCCACATCACGGGAAAATATTAACGCTGCAATCGAACGGATGAGACCGGTTTTTGAGGTTTAAAAAATGGTATATGATCTTTTAAAAAAGCTCTCTGATGCACATGGACTTTCAGGATTTGAAGGAAATATCAAGACTATTATCAGAAAAGAACTGGAAGGGCATGTAGATGAATTTTCAGAAGACAGGCTTGGAAATCTTATCGCGGTAAAAAAAGGCACTGGTCTTTCGGTCATGATTGCATCCCACATGGATGAGATAGGGCTCATGGTCCAGTATATCGATGAGAAAGGTTTCATCAAATTCGTTGGTATCGGCGGTTGGTTCAACCCGACCCTTCATACCCAGCGCGTAGTTCTCCATGGCACCAAAGGCCCTGTTCCTGGTGTAATAGGATCAAAACCGCCCCATGTCATGACCCCTGAGGATCGAAAGAAAGAGATCAAGATAGAGGACCTTTACATCGATGTGGGGGCGACAACAGCAGAAGAGGTTGCAGGTCTTGGAATTGAGATAGGAACTCCGGTTACTATTGAACAGGAACTGGTTGCCCTGGCAAATAACCGGGTTACCGGAAAAGCACTTGACAACCGTGTAGGAGTCCTTGTCCTGATTGAGACGCTGAAGAGGATGAAGACTTCTATGACGATCAATGGTGTTTTCACCGTTCAGGAGGAGGTTGGCCTTAAAGGTGCCAAGGTCAGTGCTTATGCATTGCACCCGGACATTGCCATTGCTACTGATGTAACGATCCCTGGAGATCATCCGGGAGTAACAAAAAAGGAAGCTTCGGTTGAGATGGGAAAAGGGCCTGTGCTTGTACTGGCAAGTGCATCAGGAAGGGGGCTTTTGTCAGACGCCCGACTTGTTTCATGGCTTAGGTCAGCCGGAGATAAGGCGAAGATTCCCTACCAGCTTGAGGTAGGAGATGGAGGGAATACAGATGCATCAATTATTAATCTTGTTCGCGATGGAATTCCAAGTATCCCATTGTCTGTTCCTTCAAGGTACATTCATTCGCCTGTCGAAGTGGTCGATTTAAAAGATGTTGAGTCAACCATAGACCTTCTGGTCGAGGCATTAAAAAAGAGACCGAAGATCTGAATTTATTGAGATCATACTCTTAACCTGTTTTTAGATCCTGTTTAACCATGTATTTAAAAAAGTGGTGAAGTTATTCTGCCGGTTTATAAACTGACAGATACCGGGTTTTTAATAATCTTACTTTGGCATTGAGGACAGAGCATCGATTTTTTATTGTCCAGATCATCAAGTGTTAATGGATTTGCCATAATACATGATGCATTATCGCAATGTTCAAGATGTAAGAGATGCCCGATTTCATGAGCACCTTCCCTTGACAACCTGTCGATGAGCATCATCTCATCCGGTGGAAGGCCCCAGTATTCATTATTTAACCTGGCTGATGAGATAACGGCGGTCCTTGTTGCGGGACGGGACAGTCCAAAAACATACCTGTTACCAGGCCTGAAGATGTCATCGCCTGTTACCAGCAATATAAAGCTCTTTTCTTCAGTCCGACGGGAGAAGACATCAAGACATGATAATATTGCGCCTGCATTAAACTGGTTCCGGCTCCTGTCAAACCCATTATATAAAACAGGGCTTTCGCAGACTTCTGCCGGAATATCAAGGATTTGAGAAATGATCCGGGCGACCGGGATTTCCAGGCCGGCTGGTGCCCCGCGATCCCAAAAAATAAGGATATTCATCTCCAATAGACTGGGTAATGGGCGGGTATAAACATATTGAGAGGGCTGTTGCAAGGTTCATAGCCGGAAGGTACCGCTCGGTGATAGAAGCTGGCGCCGGAACAAATCTTCATGCAGCCTCTCTTTTGTTCAGGGCAGGGATTCTTATCCGCTGCGTTGATATCATTTACCCGCCTCCACACTCTTTCATACCATATGACTGGGACGATGTTTTAAACCCTCAGACCGGCCTATACCATGGCTGTGACTGTATCTATGCTATAAGGCCGGTTGAGGAGATGGTGCAGCCACTTGTACGGCTTGCAGGAAGTGTTAATGCAGACCTGGTCATCTATCACCTGGGATTTGAAGGAACAGACAGGCCTGCTCCTCTTACAGGATGTGAAGTCCCCCTCCACCTTTATGTTAAAAACTAAATAGTGTCGACTGGGAGGATTTTTTATCCTTCTCCGCAGGGTCCTTTGTTTCCACTTCTTTTACAGGTTCTGCCCTGTCCGCTACGGTGAGGGATTCGATGGAGGCAGCCTCCTGCGCTTCTGGTTTTTTCTCTTTTTTTGATGCCCTGACTTTTTTCGACTTTGCCTCTTCCTCTTTCTGCCTCTTTTTTAACTCCTTCTCTATCTGCTTTTTCTCATCTTCGATAGTTTTTACAATTGATTTTGCAGTTACAGGATCGTTTATAAGGATGTCAAGCGATTCGGCATCAAGAGAATATTTTCTTGCAAATTTTTCCGGAGATTCCCTTGCAAGTAATGAGACCGGGCAGAGGTATAAACTCCGGACTGAAGACGAAGACATGTGCATGGAAGTGCCAAGATCAGTAAGCAGCCTTTCACGCAGGTTTTTCTGTTTTTTTGCCCCTGACATCTGCCTCCATCGCGACGGGGGCATAATTTTTGCATAGCCTGATGGCCGCCCTTTCATCACGTCATGAACCCCGAATAACATCACCGAGGTTGCATAACGCCATAATGTGTAATACTGGTTGCGGAATGTGTATCCAAGGTAGATATCTGCACGTGATAATGCAGCATAGGCTTTCGCCGTCTTTTTTCTGTCTGGTGATACTCCAAGGTTTCCTTCCAGCCACTGCAGGATGGTATCCGGTGTTTCATCAACTGACATGCTCATGTCAAGAAGGGAAGGAACCTGTCTGTACCCAAGAGTTGCAGCAACCAGGTCAAATATGCTGGCGCGACTGTCTTTTGCAGAGATCGATACATCATCCTCACCAACTGTATCTTTTCCAATGGCAGAGGCATACAGCATAGTAACAGCGGATCTTACGTCTCCTCCGGCCTGTTCTGCAATATCATTTATAGCCTGGATTGAACAGGTCCGCTCTTCCAGGGTGCATATCTCCTTAAGTCTTGGAACAAGCGACTTTGCAGGTAAAGCTTTAAACTGAACTTTTGTACAAAGGTTTCTAATCACGCTGTCAACCCCGTAAAGATCATTGGCAATGAGGATGAGAGGCTGCCTTGCCTGCCTGATGACATCGACTATAGCCCTTGCTCCTCCCCTGTCAGCAGTTCCCTGAATATTGTCAGCTTCATCAAGAATGACAAGTTTTCTTAATGCCCCGGTCAGGGACCCGGTGCTTGCGCTTCCCCCTGCAACCCTCTCAATAACCGCTTTTGTCCGTTGATCACTTGCATTAAGCTCCACAACTTCCCAGTTCATATCATTTGCAAGTGCCCATGCACTGGAGGTTTTGCCTATACCCGGTTTACCGTAAAGTATGAGAGGTGGCGAGTCTGTTGTCCACCGGGCAGCCCAGTCACTCATCTGGCGTAATGCTTCCCGGTTACCTATCATCTCTCTCAGATGCCGGGGGCGATATTTTTCAGCCCAGTCCATTCCGATTATATAGGCCGGCAATAGAGATAAACCGCATGAACATAACTAAAAAAAATTACTCTGGCACGTGAATTCTTCCAGGACAGATAAGACATTTTATGACAGATGAAACAGAAAAAAAGAGTGAGATTTTGTTCCATGGGAGAATATACCTGCTCCACAGAACAGATAGCCCATGCTATCAGAACGTATGACGGAGTAAGACGAAAAAAGGAAATAGGCGCAATGGTCAGGGATCTTCACATCGATTCCCAGGCTGTTATCGCCTCATTTGGGGAAGATGCTGCGGTTATAAAGAACGGGTCAGATGCCTTACTGCTGGCTGCGGATGGTATCTGGAGCAAGCTTATGGATGCAGATCCTTACTGGGCCGGGTATTGTGCAGTCCTTGTTAACATCCATGATATTGCAGCGATGGGCGGCAGGCCTCTTGCAATGGTTGATGTCTTTTCACTATCTGATGACAGGATTAAAAACCTGGTTATCCAGGGTATGCATGAGGCATCCAGGCAGTTTGGTGTGCCTATCGTCGGGGGTCATCTGCACCCGGATGCTCCATATAGCGTGATAGATATTGCTATCCTTGGCATTGCTCCAATAGACAGCCTGATATATAGTAATACAGCATCTGCCGGTGATAAGGTTCTCATCGCCATTGATCTCAATGGCCGGGTTCATCCTTCCTGTTTCTTAAACTGGGATAGTGCAACCTTGCGGACTGCAGAAGAGGTCAGGGGCCAGATTGGTGTGATGCAGGAGATTGGAACCAGAAAGCTTGTGACTGCAGGAAAGGATATTTCAAACCCCGGAATCATCGGTTCTCTTGGCATGTTGCTTGAAGTGTCAGGAAAGGGCGCTGATATCTACCTTGACAAGATCCCCCACCCGGACCTTGAAAAACATAAGATAACCTTTGAACACTGGTTAAGAATGTACCCTGGAATGGGTTTTGTTCTGACCGCAAGGGAAGAGTGTGTCGATACTATCACCGGGCTGTTTGATAAGCATGGCATGACTGCATGCACAATCGGGACGGTAAATGACTCAGGCGAACTTCGAATAATTCATAATGACTCTTCTGCAATCGTCTTTGACTTTTCAAAAAACGGAGGGGTAATGCATCTTGGGACATATCCTTAACAGGCCATCAGTTATTGGTATTGGAATAGAAAGCGATCCTGAGCGTGTCATATCAGGAATCTCAAACTACTCCGGTAAGTCCGGAATTGTGATTTACATTCAAGCGGGTGTTAAGGCCAGGGTATCACCGACCTTTGACCTTCGCATCTCTGACCGGCCAGAGAGTGAAATGATCTCTGATCTCTTATCTGGCAGGATTGACGCAGCGGTCAGGGGGACCTTATCTTCAAATCATACCCTTAGAATCCTTAAAGAACAGTCCGGGGTATCAAAGCTTGAGCGGGTAGTCCTGCTTGAGACAGCAGACAGCAGACGGTTTTTTTTAGGTCCTGTTGGTATTGATGAAGGCTGGACCATACCTGAAAAGATCTCTCTTATTGAAAAGGTCAGACCACTATGCAGGAAGTTTGGTTTTTTTGAAAAAGTGACGGTGTTATCCGGAGGCCGGCTTGATGATGCCGGCAGACATCCGGCTGTTGACAGGAGCCTTGCAGATGCTGAGCTGGTTGCAAGGCTTACCGGAGGAGTCCACAGGGGCATACTTATCGAAGAAGCGGTTAATGATTCGGGGTTTATACTGGCTCCTGATGGAATAACCGGCAATCTGATCTTCAGAACATTACTTTTCCTTGGCAATGGTCATTCCCATGGGGCACCAGCCCTGAATATCGGTAAAATCTTCGTAGACACTTCGCGCGTTAACCCTGACTATCTAAACGCGCTAAATCTCGCAGATAATCTTATTGAGTTATCTTTCTTCTGAAAAACCACAATTTGCTGATTAATTTTAATTCTTTTCAATTATCCATCCGATTGCTCAACTCTGAAATCTAACCTCATAAAATATAAAAATCTACTGTTATCTTGTCAGAAAATTGAAAATCTCAAGTTAATCTCGAAATATTTAAATAGATATCAATATACTTTGTTTTGAGGTAGAGGACTATGGCAGACTTACCTATTGCAGCAGTTGTAAGAATTGCAAAGAAAAATGGGGCTGAGCGTGTGGGTAGCGATGCAGCAGCAGCTCTTGTTTTAAAGGCTGAAGACTACATTGCAGAACTGACCCGGGAAGCAAACCGCCTTGCCCAGCATGCAGGTAGAAAGACAATTAAGGAAGAAGACGTCAAGATGGCCGCTGAGAATGCCTAAAAACATTCTCCACCTTTGACTTATTCAGCAAAGTGAATCTTTACCTCAAAAAAATATGTGTGCTCGGATGGGGTTGATTTTTTTCGTTAAAGCACACCTTTTGTACTTGGGATCTCGCCGTCATCATAAATGATCCCGGTTGCCATGTGAAGTGCCAGCCCAAGTGATTTAAAAAGAGCTTCGCACTTATGATGATCTGAAAAACCAGATATCTTTACATGTACGGTGATCTTTGCATTCTGGACAAAGCTCTCAAAAAAGTGCCTTATCAGCCAGGGCTCTATGACCCCTTCAATCGGACCGCTAAAGTCTCCTTCAAAGACCAGGTAGGGACGACCACCAACGTCGATGACCATCTCAGACCTTGATTCATCCATCGGAACAATGATGCTGGCAAATCTCCTGATGCCTCTTCCTTCTCCAAGTGCTTTTGAAAAGGCCTGTCCCATTACGATACCAATGTCCTCAATGGTATGATGGCATCCGGTATGCAGATCTCCTGTTGCTTTTATCTTCAGGTCAAACCTTCCATGTCTTGAAAAAGCTTCAAGCATATGATCAAAAAAGGGGATTCCTGTATCTATACTGCCTTTGCCTGAACCATCAAGAGAGAGTTGAATCTCTATATCTGTCTCTTTTGTTCTTCTTTTTACATCTGAGACTCTCATTTTGCGGCCTCCAGTGCATCATTAAGGGATATTTTTCCGGAATACAGGGCTGAACCAAGAACGGCCCCGCTGGCTCCTGAGCTTTTTAGCATGGCAATGTCTGATACTGATGTCACTCCCCCGGCGACGACAACCGGCACGGCAGCCGCCCTGAGAAGGTCCTGTACAGGCTTTGGATCAATTCCATTACACAGCCCCTCAACACTTACATTTGTGTACAATAATGAGCCTGCACCTTTCCTGGTAAAAAGATCAGCCCAGTCAAGGTAGTTGCCGGCCGTCTTCTCCCATCCATGGGTGACCATCTCACCTGCACGGGCATCAACGCCTGCCATGATCCTGCTACTTCCGTATTCATCAGAGAGTATGGTAAGGCACTCAGGCTCCTCTGCAGCAAATGTTGAGATGATGATACGGTCAACCCCGCAGTCAAGCCATGACCTTGCATCTTCAAGCGACCGCACCCCTCCGCCAAGCTGTATCTCAACACCGGTTTTTTTGATAACTTCTGTTATCTTCTCTGCATTCAGTCTTGACATGCCAAATGCACCGTCAAGGTTCACGATATGAAGGGCACTGGCACCCTGGTTTAACCAGGATTCTGCACATAAGAGAGGGTCACCAAATGCAGTTGCCGTCTCCCGCCTTCCCTGGACAAGCTGAACACATCTGCCCTCCAGTATGTCCACGGCCGGATAGATGATCATCTTCTCACCTTATAAGACGCTCAATGTTCATCACAAGAATGTCCCTTGCCCCGGCTTGTTTGAGCCGGTTTATGAGCTGGTAGACCATTTCTTCATCCACAACTGCATGAACTGCGACCATGTCGGCAGAGGATGCAACATCCATTATGGTAGGCCCTCCCATCCCCGGGATTATCGTCCTGATATCGTCAAGTGCACTACGACTTACATTCATCATCAGGTAGCATTTCCCTTCGGCATTGAGCACGCTCTCCAGTGCAAGGTGTATCTCGTCAATCTTCTCTTTTTTATTGATACATGACCGGGGGTTTGCAATAAGGTAAGTGCTGGTCTTAAGCACGGTATCGATGATTCTGAGATGGTTCTGGCGAAGAGTTGTTCCTGAACTTGAGATATCAACGATGGCATCAGAGATACCAAGGGAAGGTGTCGCTTCACAGGCGCCCCCTACAGGGACGATCACCGGCCTGACCCCAATCTTTTTAAAGTATCTCCGCGTCAGACCAGGAAACTCGGTTGAAACCCTCCGATTGTCAAGATCCCCTGGCTCATTAATGTCTGAGTCGTCAGGGACTGCAAGAACTACAGATGCAGATCCAAATCCCAGGTTTAAAAGTTCTTTTACATCAGATCCACGTTCGATGACCATGTCATGGCCCGTGATACCAAGATCCGCAACACCTGATGCAACATACTCCGGAATGTCAATGGGGCGGGCATATAAGATCTCGACATGTTTATCCCGCGTCCGTGCTACCAGGGTCCGGTCTCCGTTATCAATAATTCCAAGCCCTGATTTTTCAATAAGTTCCCTGATAGGGACAGATATCCTTCCTTTATTAGGAATTGCTATACGAATGATAAAAACAGGGTTCCGGTCTGGTGCCGGGGAGTTTTTTTTTGTCATCAAAATGTCTTTAATTCGCCTCTTATTACACGCTCTGTGACAGAGTTTATGTTTTCAAGGCCAGAATCTATGATCTCATAAACATCTTTTTCGATGTCTTTTACGGTAAAGGATGGTTTTGGTATTATCTGGGCACTGGCAACAAGGGGCTGATCGATCGGATCTCCTATCTGTGACAGAAGTCTAATCTGGATCTCTGCAATACCATCCACCTTTTCTACACAGGTGTGTGCAAGTTCATTTGAGAGCAGATTGTATATCTTTCCAATATGGTTGATCGGGTTTTTCCCGGATGTGGCTTCCATGCTCATCGGCCTGTGTGGGGTTATAAGACCGTTTGCCCGGTTTCCTCTACCGACAGAACCATCATCACCCATCTCTGCGGAAGTTCCTGTTACTGTCAGGAAAAGACTACACTCAACATCACAATCAGCAGTATTTACATGCACTTCAACGGCATTGTCGGTGCAGGTCTTTGCGACTTTTAACGCCTCTTCAGCCAGTTTTTCACGATAGTTCACATATTCAGAGAGCGAGGAGACATAACGATCTATCATTGCGCAGCAGATGGTAAGATTAATCCTGTTGCCCTGGCGAAGACCCATTATCTTAATATCCTGTCCATAGACCGGATATTTTGGACGGAGAGTATTGTCAATATATGAAGAGACTTCCCTGATACACTTTTCAATGTCTGAAAACGGGGCATAAGACACTCCAAAAGATGTATCATTTGCCCTTGGAATCTTGCCTTCTTCAGGATTGAATACATCACGAAGGTCGGTAGATCCTGTTCCAAGCCTGCAGTCCATGATCAGATGCCGGTCAAGGTCCAGCTCCGGAACGACAGAGCGAAGATAATCTTTGGCTGCTTTTAACGCCACTGTGTCAGTTGCAATCTTTTCACCTTTAAACTCCTTGGTTGCACGCCCGTCAAGAAGGATGAATATCGGTTTGATGATCTTTCCGCCACCAAACTGTGGCATCGATTCACCGGCTACTATCTCACCCTGGTCAGTATTGTGGTGAAGAACCCCGCCAAACTGGTCAATATATGTATTACATAATGCACGGCTTATTGACTCTGCAATCCCATCTGCAATACTATCCGGGTGGCCAAGGCATTTTCTCTCGACCAGTTCTATCTGCTGATCCTGAACCGGTGTCTGGTTCAGCATCTCAATTGCGATGTTTCTTCTCATCAAAGGCCTCTTTTAGGTTTAAA